>Ga0207033_1160_pt1 | contig 13821 bp, 11 predicted proteins | sample Alteio_BWMinCont_35_FD_153262 | JGI IMG/M metagenome (GOLD analysis project Ga0207033, IMG submission 153262) | Enriched cells from forest soil in Barre Woods Harvard Forest LTER site, Petersham, Massachusetts, United States -... | ecosystem: Environmental > Terrestrial > Soil > Temperate forest >... | reverse complement strand
AGCGAGTGTTTTTTGCCGGTGAGCAGGCTGGCATGTTCGTCTTCGGCGGGAGCGGTTGGCTGGCTGAACGCGCTGAGGCCGGCGGCTACGAGGATCAGGGTCTGAATGAATCGCATGGTGATTGAAGGGATATTGATGGTTTCTTTAACGAAAAGAAAGGGGAAATCGTATTTAGCCTTCGTTAAGACATTTTTAGCAAATCCTTTTTTGCGGTATCCCCAAAAGTTCGATAGTTTTATTCCTTTCTATTAAAAGTCCATGATTTAAAATGAAGAAAGTTTTACTAGCGGCCGCCTTTGTTTTATCGGCGGTCATACCTGCCCTGGCTCAACGAAGAAAGCAGTCCATACCCATGAATGCCGATACGGCTAAATCAAAAGCATCCGCCTTTGGCGGTTTTCCCCTGCACCAGGTCCCCAAGCCTTATAAGGAGGTGATCACCGACAAGGCCATCACACATTCGGGGTTGTTCACTGTCCATAAAGTGGAAGATAAATGGTATTTCGAAATTGCCGACTCGATGATGCTGCGTGAGTTTATGGCGATCACCCGGTTTGGGAAAACGGGCGGCGGCGGCACGTATGGCGGTGAACTGGCCAATCAGCAAACGCTGGAATGGGAAAAAGGGCCATCGAATACTTTATTTCTTCGGGTAGTCACCCTGGTTAGTGCGGCAGACTCCACCAACAAAATCTATACCGCCGTCAGAAATTCGACGGTAAATCCTATTGCGGTAGCCTTTGAAATCAAGGCTTATGGACCTGACTCCGCCAGTGTGGTCATCGATGTAACGGATTTTTTCAAGGGCGACAATATCCCCATTGGTATTCCCGCTGCCGTAAAAGGCAGGATGCGGCTGGGTGGGGTTGCTGCGGACCGGTCGTATATCGAGCAGATCAATACCTTCCCGTTGAATACGGAGGTCCGCAGCGTAAAGACGTTCTCATCCGGCGGCGGAATACCTTCGCCATTTTCGCTTTCCTTTCCATCTCCTTCCGATGCAGCAGGAGCCGTCACGCTCGAGATGAATACTTCTTTTCTGCTCTTACCGGCTGTTCCGATGCCAAAGCGGCTTTTTGATCCGCGGGTCGGTTATTTTGCGGATGACTATACGATATACAGCGACGACCAGCAGAAGATAGACAACCAGGAATTTATTGTCCGCTGGCGGCTGGAGCCCCGGGCTGAAGACCGGGAGAAATGGCAGCGGGGGGAATTGGTCGAACCGAAAAAGCCGATCATCTACTATATCGATCCGGCGACGCCCAAAAAATGGGTGCCTTACCTGATACAGGGGATCAATGACTGGCAGGCGGCCTTTGAAAAGGCCGGGTTTAAAAACGCCATCCAGGGCCGCGAATGGCCGGCCGGCGACAGCAGCATGAGCCTGGAGGATGCCCGTTATTCGGTGCTGCGGTATTTTGCATCCGATATCGAAAATGCCTATGGTCCCAATATTCATGATCCCCGGAGCGGCGAGATCATCGAAAGTCATATCGGGTGGTATCATAACATCATGGAGATCCTCCACAACTGGTATATGATCCAGGCCGCCGCTGTGGATCCGCGGGCCAGGAAAATGCACTTCGATGACAGTCTTATGGGCAATCTGATCCGCTTCGTTTCTTCTCATGAGGTGGGGCATACGCTGGGGCTGCGTCATAATATGGGCAGCAGCAGCACGGTGCCGGTCGAGAAGTTAAGGGACAAAGGCTGGCTGGAAGTACATGGACATACGCCCTCTATCATGGACTATGCCCGGTTCAACTATGTTGCCCAGCCGGAAGACAGTATCCCTGAAATAGACCTGTTTCCCCGCATCGGTGAATACGATCGCTGGGCCATCCAGTGGGGGTATGCCTATGCAGGCGCCAAAGACCCGAAGGAAGAGGCGAAGGTGCTCAACCGCCGGATCATCGACAGCCTGGGAGCGAATCCCAGGTTATGGTTTGGCGGGGAGGGGTTCAACCAGGATCCAAGGTCGCAGCTGGAAGACCTGGGGGACAACCCTGTGAAAGCAAGTGAATATGGCATTAAGAACCTGCAGCGGATCCTGCCCGGCTTGCCGGAATGGACGCGGGAGGAGGGAGACAAATACGATAACCTGGCCGAGCTCTATCGGGAAGTCGTTGGCCAGTTCAGCCGCTATATGGGGCATGTGTTGAAAAATGTAGGCGGGGTAAATGAGACTTTGCACAGTATTGAGCAGCCGGGCGACGTTTATGCGCCCACGCTCAAAGCCCGTCAGCGGGAGGCGGTGGCTTTTCTGAATGCGCAGCTGTTTCAGACACCGTATTGGTTGTTGGATGAATCGATCCTCAATAAGATCAGCAGTCCTTCCGGCGGCGATCCTGTAGGTAGCATTCAGACAGGGGTGTTGAGCAGCCTGCTATCCGCTTCCCGGTTAAATACGCTGTTACAGTCGGCCAACCGGTTTGGGGAGGGCAGGGTCTATACGGTGGAAGAGCTGCTGGCCGATACGCACAAGGGGGTTTGGAAAGAGCTGACCACGTATCAGCCGATCACGGCCTGGCGCAGGAATCTGCAGAAGACCTATGTGGAATCGCTCCTGACGATCCTGAGTCCTGCGGCGCCACCATCCGGAGTTCCGTCGGGGCTGGTCCTCTTTTTTGGGCCGAATACGAAGAACACCGATCTGCCATCTATTGCCAGGGCGGAGCTATCCGCGCTCAGGGCGCAGATCCTTGCCAGCCTGCCGGCCACGACGGACAGGCTTAGCAAATATCATTTGCAGGACCTCGCCGAAAGGATACGCCGGGCGTTGGATCCCAAAGGGTGAGGGATCGCCGGGGTCGGCCCTATATGTCCGTTCAAAATCATCTCCTCCATTGACGCCCGTCAGCAAACTGCCGCAGGGATAAAAATATCTTTACCTGGACAGTAACAACGCCGGACTAATATTATTTAAATAGCTTTTTATGAAACAGATACTTATCGTCGGAGCCGGGCACGAATTTCCCAAGGCGCCCTTTGCCTTTCTTAGGTCAATACGGGAAAACGAGCGCGTGCACGCCAGGGCCCTTTTTTTTCGCCCTGTCGACTATTCTGCCCTGGCCGCCGCCGGAGCCTGGAACAATATCGTGCCCTTCCTGGACCTGGAAGACAATGAAAAAGAAGTGATCGCCTGCCATAAGGCCCAGTTCGCCCGCCAGTGTGAACAGTCCAACATCCCTTTTTCTATCCAAGCCAACGATAGCGAATGGAATAGGGACCTGCTTATCAAGGAGAGCCGCTTCGCCGACCTGATCCTCATCAGCGGGGAAAATTTCTATGGCGAAACCGATAAAAGCCAGCCCAACCAATACCTGCGGGAAGCGCTTCACCATGCGGAATGCCCCGTCCTCCTCATCCCTGAAAACTTTACGACCATCCAACACCTGTTTATGGCCTATGATGGCAGCCGCGAAAGCATCTTTGCCATCAAAGAGTTCTGCAACCTTTTTCCCAGCCTCACCGATCTGCCGACAGAATTTCTTTATATGCATGAAGACGCCGACACTGCTATCCCCGACCTGGACAACCTGCAGCAATTCACCCGGCTAAAATTTGAGTCCATGAGCTTTTCTAAACTCGATTTCAACGCCGTCGAATACTTTTCGACCTGGATCAGCGGGAAAAAGAACGTGTTGCTCGTTAGTGGCTCTTTTGGCCGCTCGGCCCTTTCCTATATCGGCAAACGAAGCTTTGCCCGGGACATTATTCACGACCACCAGGTACCCGTTTTTATCGCTCATCCATAGCAAACTTATTTCTGTCAAAATGTAGTAAATTCACGGGGTAGGGGAAAAGAATAGCAGCTAACCCCCCCTTTTTCATCCATGGCCCTTCCCTGGCGAATCGTTTATATTCTTTTGAGCAGTCTTGTAGCTGGCAGCCTCGTACTGCTTTACATCGCCATGCTGGATCCGCGTCAACACATTTCCGTGCCGCTTGGTCTTGGGGTGCTTTTGTTGATTGTCGCGTCCGCCCTACTTATTTTGCATAGCTTCAACAGCCGGAGAGCCGCCGCCAGCAACCGGGAAGAGCTAGAACAACGCTTCGGACTTCTCGTCGGGCACGTCAAAGACTACGCCATCTTCCTCATCGACCCCGAAGGCCGCGTCAAAAGCTGGAACAAAGGCGCCGAACAGATCAAGGGCTATACCGAATCCGAAATCATCGGTCAACCGATTTCCATCTTCTACACCGACGAGGACAACCGTCTGGGAGAACCCGTCCGGAACCTTCAACGGGCCCTGGAACAGGGGCGCTATGAGAGCGTTGGGCTTCGCAAAAGAAAAGATGGCTCGGTCTTTTTTGCCGATGTCGTCTTTACCCCCATTTATGATGACAGGAATACCCTCAAGGGGTTTGCCAAGATCACCCGGGACATCACCGAACAAAAAAAGGTGGAAGAAGACATGATGAATACGCTGCGGCGCGAAAAAGACCTGAATGAAATGAAATCCCGTTTCGTCACCATCGCCTCGCACGAATTCAAAACGCCGCTCAGCGTCATCCTTTCCTCCGTCTCGCTTATCGAGAAATACCCCGATGGCGATCAGCAGGACAAACGCCTCAAACATATTCACCGCATCAAATCCAACGTCAACAACCTAAGGCAGATCCTCAACGATTTTCTATCCCTCGAAAAGCTCGAAGGCGGCATCATCCGGAACTGTCCCGTGGAAACCGACCTCGTCCAGGTTACCGGTGAAGCGATCCAGGACATGGAAAATTCGCTCAAAGAAGGCCAGCAAATCGATCTGCACACGGAAGGAACGCCCCGGCTCATTCCGGTCGATATTCAGCTCCTGCGCAATATCCTCAACAACCTCCTGTCCAATGCCATCAAATACTCGCCTGCGTCCATCATCGTCGACTGTGTGCTGTCTTACCAACCGGCTACCGTCGATATCCGGATCCGGGACCGCGGTATCGGCATTCCCCCGGAAGAGCAGGAACACCTCTTCGAACGCTTCTTCCGCGCCAGCAACAGTACCGGCATCTCCGGCACCGGCCTGGGCCTGAGCATCGTAAAAAGGTGGCTCGACCTCATGGGTGGGCGGATTCACGTCAGCAGCGCCCCTGGCGAGGGCTCAACCTTTACCGTCACCCTGCCCGGATAGGGGGACATAGTACCCGGATTAGCCTTAAGTCATCCCCCCACCTGACCAAAATCATCTGCTCCCACGCCCTCCACCGCTATCTTTATAGCCTAAACTTTCCATTATGATGGGCCAGTTAAATACGGACGAAATAGAAAACCTGCTCCAAACAACTGTCATCGGCCGCATCGGATGCAGCGACGGAAAACTGATCTATGTCGTCCCGATCAGCTTCGTGTACGACGGCAGCTTCGTCTATGGATATACTCATGAAGGATTTAAAATCACCGTTCTCCGGAAAAACCCCACCGTCTGTTTCGAGGTCGAAGGGCTGGAAAACCTGGCCAACTGGCAGACCGTCATTGCTCACGGGTCATTTGAAGAGCTGACCGACCCAGCTTTACGTCTGGATGCCCTTAAAAAGCTACATGCCCGTAAGCTCCCCTTCCTGACCAGCCAAACCACCCGGCTCACCGCCGAATGGCCCTTCGCCTCTGAAGCGCTCAGCCAGCTCAAAGGCGTCGCATTCCGCATCCGGCTGCACAGCAAAACCGGCCGTTTCGAAAAGGCCGGCCTGTTAGCTGAAACTTTTTGCTAAACCCGTTTTTATATAATCCAATCCTACAAATAAAAGACCGGCCAGATGTTCAAAGAAAAGTCACACAACGTCCTGTTGTTTTACTCTATGGTGACCGTCACCTCGGCCGTACTGCAGTACCTGTATCCCGCCCTTCACCTTTACTCGCTGATCATCATCGTCCTGGCCACCTTTTTCGTTCTCTATGTCACAAAATTATACCGCTCCATCGAATCCGACCAGCATCAGGTCAAGGCCCTCTTCGATCACGCCACCGAAAGTATCATTCTCACCGATGAAAAGGGAAAGATTATCCTACTCAACCCCGCCGCCTTCCGCCTGTTCCAATATGACCGGGACGAACTTCCAGGGCAATCCATCGATGTGCTGATCCCCCAGCGCTTTCACTACAGCCATGTAAAAGATCGCGAAGGTTTTTACCAGCATCCCGGCAATCGAACAATGGGTCAAAACCGCGACCTTTTCGCCCGCAAAAAAGACGGCGCCGAATTCCCCGTTGAAGTCAGTCTCGGCTATTACCGCCAGCAAAACAAGCTATTTGTCATCGCCTTTATCGTTGACATCACCCAGCGCAAGCACAGCGAAACAGAACTGCTCAACCGGCAGCAGCAGTTGGAAAAGATCACTGAAGACGTCCGCCGCCTGAATACCGACCTCGAAGCCAAAGTCGAACAACGCACGCGCATCCTCCGTGAAGCGTTGCAGGAACTGGAAAAGTCTCAGGAAGAGTTGAACGCGGCATTGAGTAAAGAAAAAGAGCTCAATGAAATCAAATCGCGTTTTGTGTCCATGGCCTCCCATGAATTCCGAACGCCACTCAGCACCATCCTTTCCTCTGCCCACCTGTTATCCAGGTATACGACTACAGAAGACCAGGACAAGCGCGACAAACATATCAAACGCAGCAAGGACGCCGTCAAACACCTCAACGTCCTCCTGGAAGACTTCCTATCCGTCGGCAAGCTTGAAGAAGGCAAGATAAAGCCGGAGCCCGCTCCTTTCGCTCTCCGGGACCTGCTGGAAGAAGTCACTGAAGAAATGCAGTCCCTCGCCAAAAAAGATCAGCGCATTCATTGCGGGTGCGCGGACGATTTGGTGCTCATCAGCGACCGGCGCCTGGTAAAGAATATCCTCGTCAACCTACTCTCGAATGCTGTCAAATTCTCCGAGGAAGGCGATACTATTCATTTACAGGCCGAGCCCCGCCCTGGCGGCGGCTTTATACTCTCCGTCCTGGATAAGGGTATCGGTATTTCAGCAGAAGACCAGCAAAACCTCTTCAGCAGTTTCTTCCGCGGCGCCAACGTCATCAACATTGAAGGCACCGGCCTGGGACTGCATATTGTCCGGCGCTACGTCGACCTCTTGCAAGGCACCATCAGCCTCGAAAGTACCCTTGGCGAAGGCACGCGCGTTATCGTTGAATTACCGGAAACAATTTCGTAGTATTGTAATATGCGGAGATTACTCGTTATTGACGACCATGACGATATCAGGGAAAACATTGCCGAGATCCTGACGCTCGCGGGATATGAGGTATTCACCGCTCCAAACGGGAAAAGGGGCGTAGAGATCGCGCTGAAAGAAAAACCCGAACTCGTCATCTGTGATATCATGATGCCCGAGCTCGACGGCTACGGCGTTCTCCACCTGCTGCGTAAAAATGAAGCCACCCTGGAAACTCCTTTTATTTTCCTCACGGCTAAAACTGAACGCGTCGATTTCCGGAAAGGCATGGAAATGGGCGCCGACGACTATATTACCAAGCCCTTCGATGACATCGAACTGCTGAATGCTATCGAGATCCGGCTAAAAAAGAATGATATTCTCCAGGCCAAATATTCCGGCGACGGAAAAGGCGCCAGTGAATTTATCGGCGAACTCAACAACTCCGGTGTCCTCCGCCTCGATCCTGCGACCGCCGAAACCCAGGAGCTAGCCAAAAAAATGGTCCTTTATCAGGAAGGCAAGCGCTCAAAATGCCTCTACCTGCTCAAAAGCGGCAAGATCAAGGCGTTCCGCATCAATGAGGACGGCAAGGAATATATCACCAACCTTTACGTCCCCGGCGACTATATCGGCTACCTGCCGCTGCTGGAAAACAAATCCTACGAAGATTCCGCCGTAGTGCTCGAAGACGCCGAGGTCGTTTGCTTCCCCAAAGAAGAATTCGTGGACGCCCTCTACCGGGACCTTGCCGTCGCCGGCAAGTTCATCCGCCTCATCGCCCTCAATGTCAAGGAAAAAGAAGAGCGTCTTCTCAGCCTCGCTTACGGCTCGCTTCGCAAACGCGTCGCCAAAGGGCTGCTGGATATTCACGCTAAATTCGCCGGATCCCAGGCCAATGCTAAAACAGGCGTCAGCCGTGTGCCCCTCTCCATTTCCCGTGAAGACATCGCACAATACATCGGCACCGCCACCGAATCCCTGATCCGTACCCTCAGCGACTTCAAGGCGGAAAAGCTCATCGACATCCAGGATGGAAAGGTTCATATCACCGACGTACAGAAATTACAGAACCTTTTATATTAGCGAATTGGATCCTTCGCTTTTAAATCTTCTATAAAACGCCTTCTCCAACCATTCCCGATGCTGCGGATGCGCAATCCCGATCAGGGCCTGGGCCCGCTGTTTCAGGTTCTTCCCAAACAGGTCCACCTTCCCATATTCCGTTACCACCCAATGGACATGACCCCTTGTTGTGACCACGCCCGCACCCTCCTTTAAGAAAGGCACGATCCGGGACATTCCCGTCGACGTCACCGACGGCATTGCAATGATCGGCAAGCCATGCTCGGACAGGGAAGCCCCCCGGATAAAATCCATTTGTCCGCCGATCCCTGAATACTGCCAGGTGCCCATTGAATCTGCGCAGACCTGACCCGTCAGGTCGATTTCTATCGCGCTATTGATCGCAGTCACCTTGGGGTTCTGCCGGATGATACTCGTATCGTTCACATAGGCGATATCCATCAAACGGATCTCCGGGTTGTCATCCACAAAATCAAAAAGCCGCCGCGTTCCATTCACAAAAGCCGTTACGGAAAGACCCGGATTCAGCTTTTTCCGCCGGTTATTGATCACGCCCGATTCGATCAGCGGGATCACGCCGTCGGACAGCATTTCCGTATGCAGGCCCAGGTCCTTGTGATCCGTCAGGTTCTTTAGTACCTGGTCCGGGATATTGCCGATCCCCAATTGCAGGGTAGCTCCGTTTTCGATCAGCGAAGCCACATACTCCGCGATCTTTTCGATGATCGGGCTCGCCCCACCGTCATAACTCAGCTCGGGCAGCTCCATTTCGTGCAATACCATGGCATCGATATCCCGTACGTGCAGGAAGCTATCCCCATGCGTCCTGGGCATCCGGGAATTCACCTGTGCGATGACAAGACGCGCCGTATCCACGGCTGCCCGCGCAATATCCACTGAAGTTCCCAGGCTGCAATAACCATGGACGTCCGGTGGCGATACCTGGATCAGCGCTACGTCGAGGGGCAAAATATTTCGTTTGAACAGTTGCGGGATCTGGCTCAGAAAAATAGGCACATAGTCTCCGTTCATGCTATTGACTACTTTGCGGGTGTTGGCTGAGACAAACAGCGAATTGAAGAAAAAACTATCCCTCCAAAGCGGGTTGTCGAAGTCCAGGTCGCCCATCGTGGTGATACTCACCAGTTCGACATGGTGCAACTCCCGATGCCGGGCCTGCATGGCTTTGACCAGGGGTACGGGCGTTGCCGCACTGCCATGAATAAAGACCCGGTCTCCGGTCTGTACGAATGTCAGTGCCTCTTCGACGCTGATGTAGTTGCTCTTTGCCATTGGTTAGAAATTTTAGATGATACCTAAAAGTATCTTAAAACACAGACCCGAAAACTGACCAAACTCATCCGGCAGAGAGACTTATGTCATGTCTTCCCCTCCCTCTCTATGGTAGCTTCGTCAAAACAAAAACGTCATGAAATCCATCGTAGTCCCCGTCAACTTCTCGGCCTGTGCCACCAACGCCGCAAACTACGCAGCTGACCTGGCCCAGGCTATCCACGCGGATCTGCATCTCATCCATGTCATCCAGGTCCCTGTCAATTCCGCCGACCTGTTGATGACACAATATCCATATGAGTCGATGGTCGAATCCGCCGGCGTCTCGCTGAAGGAATTACAGGTTGCGCTGACCAGGCGGACGAATAGCCGGATCAGGATCAAGACAAGCCTGGAAGCGGGCAATGTCGGCGCGAAAGTAAAAGACCTTTGCCGGAAACTGCAGCCCTATGCTATCGTGCTCGGCTCAGCCGGACCCACCTTCGAAAAATTCGTGGCCGGCAGCCCCGTTGCCGCGCTGCTCAACGACCTGGACTATCCGGTACTCGTCGTACCGGAAACCTATACTTTCCATCGATTCCATCGCATCCTGCTGGCCTGCGACCTGGAGGATATCGGTTCGGGGATGCCGAATTCCCTGCCCCTACTCAAGGACCTGCGCGACCACTTCGGCTCCCGTTTCGATATTGTGACCGTCGAGACCCAGAAAGTACTCACCGAAGAACTATACGTCTTTGATTGCGACGGCTGGAAAAGCGAGCTCAAAGAGCTATACCCCGAAGTACACTATATCCGGAAATCCAAAGTGGAGGATGGCGTTCTCGAATACCTGGCGCACAACGAAGCCGACCTCATCCTGGTATTCCCAAAAAAGCACGGCTTTTTCGATTTTCACGTCAGCCAGTCCCGGAAAGTGGCGCGACACAGCCCCATCCCGGTACTGAGTCTGCAGGTGTAAAAAATACAGCAGTACTTTTTTCATACATACTGGTTACAAAACGGCCGACTCTTTCCAGGGCCGGCCTTCATATATAAACAAACGGCAGGGATTTGCATCACTTAATTCAGGCTAATCGACCGGCCTTAATGATTTTTATGATTTGGAATACCAGGTAAATAACGACGGACCAAACGCTTAGAAAAATGGAATACTCCATGAACAAAAGCCAGATCGGAGTCTTAAAACGAGCAGCCCAGAGCGACCGCTTATCAAAAGTATCCGCGAGTTTTAATACCGCCCCCCAGGGCTCCGATTTTTCGACCCGGAGGTTGCCGTAGCTGTCATTATCTTCTACTTTAGCCACCAGGGTCAGAAGGCCATTTTTATCTCCGGGTATACCGTCACGGTGGAATTCCGCACTAATGGTACCGGTCGAATCCGTGGTATAGCTGTCCTTATCACTGACGGCAAGATCGCTGCCCGACCGCCTGATCGCCACTTTTATTTCTACTGCTTTTACGGGTACCCATTCCCCATTTTTCAATTCCACTATTTTCGCAATGATCGTTCTTCCTTGTCCCGTATCTATTTCCAGGTGTGCCTTGACGACGGACGCCTCTGTCCTGGATGGATTAAAGGCTCCCTCGTCGCCCGAGACGGCGATAAATGTATGCGTAGCCGCGCTATTCCATTGATGTTGCAGGGAAGGTGGAAGGAAGGTAATGGCTGCGCCTTTGGTATCGGTGAGGGCATCGCCGGCAAAACAGGCTGCAGAATCCTTATCGAGATAAAGGTGGAATCGGGCTCCGCCGACGGGTACAAATTTTCCTTTTTCTTTTGTTTTGGCATGTACAGACAGATAGACTACTGCATTATTGAGGGAATGGTAGCTAAGGTCGACCAGCAGGCTTTTCCTGGCGGAATCCTGTGCATTCGCCGAAAAACTTGCGGGTAGTTGCAGACAAAGAGAAAAAAGCAGCGGATAAAAATTACACAGCCTTTTCATGTTGTTCGGTTATGGTTTCCTGAATGGGGATAATAGGAAATATCCTTGCTAAAAAGGTAATGACTAGCAGGGTTCCTGCCAGTGAACCCATTGTAATGGCCCATTCCTGCCAGGAAGGAAAATAATGATGATACTTTTCCGGAACATCTTGCATGGGAAGAAAAGGGTGGAGCAGCGTGGGTGTAACGATCAGGTAACGCTTGAACCAGGCGCCCACGACTACCATCACACCGACAACGAACATCGGTAAAGGTTTCCTGCCCTTCTTAAATAGCAGGATGCCGATGGGGATCAGCATGCCGACCAATATGGCGAACCAGAATAGCGGTGCAAATTCGCCGGCGAAGAGATCCAGCAGATGTGCCGATTCGGGCTTCCTCATTTTAAAGGCGGGCACCAGGTATTCGTTTATATTAAAATACAGGTATAGGAGGGCCAGCATAACCAGTACTTTGCCCATTTTGTCAAAATGTAGTTCGGTAATGTACTTCTCCAGGTGATAGGCTTTGCGAAAGACGAACATGGCGACGACCACCGCCCCGGCTCCCACCAGGAAGGCCCCGGAGATAAAATAACCGCCAAAATTGGTGCTATCCCAGCCCGGTCTGTACGTGGTGGCGAATAACCAGGAAGTTACGGTGTGAATGCAGAAGGCAACAGGGATGATGGTGATGCACATGATATTGATCGCCTTTTCACTTAAACGAACCTGTTCGGGATTGCCCTTCCAGAATGAACCGAGGAGCCGATACAATTTATTCAGCCTGGAAGAACTATTGGCGTTTACCCGGATCAGTATTTTCAAATCCGGCAATAGCGGGAAGTATAGCAGCAGCAGGCTGAGGACGAAATAGGTACTGATGACGATAACATCCCAAATGATGGGCGATTGGAGGCGGCCGTGCAGCAGGAGGCTAAGGAACCGCTCGGGGCGCCCCATGTCCACTATGATAATGAGGGAAGCAAAGATGATTGCGGAAACGGCGATGATCTCGGCGATACGGGTAAGGGGGGTACTCCAATGGACATTTGCCAGCCTTAATACAGCGGTGATCAGCGAACCTACCAGGCTTATCGCTACAAAAAATACGAAGTTGGAGATATAAATACCCCAGGAAACATAATCTCCCATGTCCGTCACTACCAATCCGTTCTTCAGTTGAAGGAAATAGGCATATGCGCCTACCGCGCAAAACAGAAGAAGGATGAAGGTCCATATCTTACCCCAGCGGCCAAATCGCATGGGCAGCAGGTCATGGGTGATGGCATTATTGTCAATTGAATTTTCCATGAAAAGTTTATTTAGCAGGTGTAACCGCGCCGGTGCTGTCTTTTTCCAGGCCGGATTCAAAAGGGAAAGTTCGGTTTGCCGGAGGCAGGTAATAGACACTGGGCTTGGTACCCAGGTCTTCCATGAGGCGGTAACCGGCCTTATCCCTGATCAGGTCGCTGAAGCGCCATGTTTCCGCGCCGTTGGTCACCGAATCTTCATTGATATCGCCGAAAGCGAAGACGCCGTTGGGGCAGGCCGATACACAGTGTGGCAATTCACCCATCCGCGCCATGTCCGGGCAGAAGTCGCATTTACTTACGGTACCTTTCTTTTGAGGCATACTCGTTTCGCAGGAATAGGGCTGCGCTGCGACTTCTTTCTCAAGGATTGGCTCCTCCCAATTAAAGACCCTGCTGGAATAGGGGCAGGCTGCCATGCAAAACCGGCATCCGATACAGCGGTCACTATCGATCAGCACAATTCCATCCTGTCGTTTAAAGGTGGCATCTACGGGACAAACCTTTACACAGGGCGGCTCATCGCAATGCATGCAAGTGGTAGGCTCCCAGTAAGGAGCGGTATGGACCGCCTCCTGCATTTCCAGTATTTTTATCCAATTTTGTCCGGGGTTTAGCTGGTGGGCATGGTTGCAGGCCTTTTTGCAAGCCCCGACATTCTTACAGCGGGACAGGTCGATGACCATCACAAATTTTTTGCCCTCCATACCTTTCCGCTCTTCGCTGTTGGATACATGGGGAAGGTCGGGAACAGGTTTTAAAAATGCCTTATCCATTTCAATGACCTCTCCGTCCACCGACAGTAACTTTACCATTTCGCCGGTAGGCTTCACTTCATTGCCTGCATATTCGTCAAAAGGGTTCTTTTTAGGTGAGCAGCCTGCAGCCAGGGCTGCAGCGGTCAGGCCTGATAAAAGGAACTCTCTCCTGGAATTGTTTTCCTGGTTCATGAATACAGTTTTAGGGTGAGAACGTTCATTTAATTTTTAACCCAATTCTGAAGCTCGCCGGTGCTTATCTTTTTCCCCTTAGCGGTTAATAAAGATTCATCTAT
>Ga0207033_1159_pt1 | contig 13920 bp, 12 predicted proteins | sample Alteio_BWMinCont_35_FD_153262 | JGI IMG/M metagenome (GOLD analysis project Ga0207033, IMG submission 153262) | Enriched cells from forest soil in Barre Woods Harvard Forest LTER site, Petersham, Massachusetts, United States -... | ecosystem: Environmental > Terrestrial > Soil > Temperate forest >... | reverse complement strand
TATCAAAATCTATATGCCATTTTAAAAACTAACAAACCACTTAACTGGTACAACAAATTATTACAACAAAATAAAATAGCCCTTTTTGTTCTTTTAATAGCGTTAGTATGTGGCATCTATTTCGCTTTAACAGAACTTGTTCCTTTGGCTGTCGTTACATTTATTTCTGTAAAACAGGAGACTGCCATTGGAGAAACAATGTATCAATCAATCGTAAAAGATGCGACAATTGATACAGCTCTTAGCAACCTATCAACGCAATTCGTCAACAATATCAACCTAAGCGAAAAGTATCCGTTACAAGTTACAGTGCTAACAGATAGTGAGGTAAATGCATTTGCATTGCCGGGCGGCCACATTGTTGTATTCTCAGGTATATTACCATATATGCATAGTCCGGAAGAATTTGTAGCATTATTATCACATGAGTCATCACATATTAATAAACGACATAGTTTAAAAGCGATCGCATCAAGCGTTAGTTCTTCATTTGCTTTATCAATTATATTGAATGATGCCGGCGGTGTAACAAAAGGGATTATTGAAAATGCCAATTCTATTTATTCATTAGGATACTCAAGAAAATTAGAACGACAAGCGGATGAAGAAGGTTTAAAATTGATGGTGAAAAATAATATCGATCCAAAAGGAATGAAACAGCTAATGCAGGACCTGTTAAAGGCTGAGAAAGATATGCCAACATCCATTGCATTTTTGAGTAATCATCCGCTCACTAAAGAAAGAATTGAAAACGTAGACACTTTTATAAAAGCTAATCCACATTATACAACGACTGATCATCCAAGGTTGAAATTAATTTGGAAAGAAATAAAGGCAATAGATGATGATGAAATAAACAACCGCTAAATAAAAATAACTGCAGCAATAAACTGGCAAGCAGCTCCTAATAATAATCCCGAATAAATTTCTTTAGGTTGGTGATCGCTTACAATTAAGCGGGCCGTGCAAACCAATCCTGCAATTAATAATGCAATGCACAAAGGCACTGTCATCAACATTGTATTTTGTTGTAGAATAACTATAAACAATCCTAGCATCCCTCCCATCGCAATAGCATGCATACTTACTTTGAAATAAATATTAGCTATTAACGCAGCAGAGGAAACCAGAAAAACGCCAAAAATAAACGACGTCAAAATACTAGGGACGCCTTTATCATTGTTAAAAACCATGTACAACCAGAAAAAATAAATACCACTGGCGATGTATGGAATAATTCTATCCTTCTGTGTTCGGAGAAAAACAGAATCTATAAATTTTAATTGCTTCGAAAGAAAAACGGTAAACAAAGGCAAAAATATAGTTGCATAAGAAACTCTCAACGGCAACCAGAATTTATCATACGAATCATATCCTGCAAAATAAGAAGGATGTACATACAATAGAAATAGCGAAACGTATAAAGGAATAAATAGTGGATGAAAAACGATAGAAAATAAATGCGCAAAGATTTTTAATCCGAGTGGTTGCTCATTACCTGATTGTCCTATTGTTGAATTGTTCAATTGTTATATTGTTGCATTGATAATTGTTCATTGTCAATTATCAATTATTTTTTATTAAAGTACTTTTCTTAACCTTGCTACCGGCACGTTCAATTGCTCACGATATTTGGCAACAGTACGTCTTGCTATATTGTAGCCTTTTTCCTGAAGCAGTTCTGTAAGTCTTTCGTCGCTCAATGGATTTTTTTTACTTTCGCCTTCGATAAGATCACTTAATATTTTTTTCACTTCTCTTGTGCTTACTTCTTCGCCGCTATCGGTTTGCAAGCTTTCGCTGAAAAAGAATTTTAAGCGATACGTTCCAAATTCTGTCTGCACAAATTTACTGTTAGCAACACGGCTTATCGTACTAATATCAAGATTTGTTTTCTCTGCAATATCTTTTAATATCATTGGGCGCAATTCCGTTTCATCGCCCGTTGTAAAAAAATCATACTGATAATTCATGATCGCATCCATAGTGCTTAACAAAGTATGTTGTCTTTGTTTGATCGCATCGATGAACCATTTAGCCGCATCAATTTTTTGTTTGATAAAAATTACCGCTTCTTTTTGGCGCTTATCTTTTTTGTTACCTTTATCGTAATCTTTCAGCATATCGCGATATCCTTCGCTAATACGCAGATCAGGTGCATTTTTACTGTTCAGCGTTAATTCTAATTTACCTGCGTTATTTACAATAAAAAAATCCGGCACTACATATCCTTCGCCTTTTCCTGAACCGCCCATATTGCCACCCGGCTTGGGGTTTAGCTTAACTATCTGACTGATCACTGCGCGTAATTCATCATCAGAAAGATTTAATCCACGTTGAATTTTTTCGTAATGTTTTTTAGTAAACTCATCAAAATATTTATCCAATACTTTAATAGCCATCTCTACGCTTTGTCCGGATTTTCTTTTTAGTTGCAGCAATAAACATTCCTGCAGATCTCTTGCGCAAACACCCGCGGGTTCAAACTGTTGTATCTGTGCAATCAGTCGTGTAAGTTCTTCTTCGCTTGTATTGATATTTTGACGAAAAGCAAGATCATCGACAATAGCACTAATATCTCTACGCAAATAACCATCATCATCCAGATTACCGATAATTTGCTCCGCTACCATTTGCTGATGGTCATCAAGATTTAATAATCCCAATTGCTCGAGCATTAATTCATTAAAGCCTGTTTCTACTTTATGAGGAATTACCTTACCATCATCTACTTCAGGATAATTATCATCCCTTAATTTATAATCGGCAATATCATCATCTCCATCCTGAACATATTCGCTAATATCAATATTCTCGTATTCATCCTGGCTCCCATCTAATTCAAATTCATCTTCTTTTGCTTCTTCAAACTCATCCGTCTCATCATTTTTAAATTCATCCACTTCTTCTTCCTCGCCTGATTCAAGCGCAGGATTTTCTTCCAGCTCTTCTTTAAGTCGTTCTTCCAACTGCGCAGTAGATACCTGTAACAACTTCATTAACTGAATTTGCTGCGGCGATAATTTTTGCAGTTGCTTTTGATATAATCCCTGACTGAGAGCCATTATTTTTTAATATTTTAGTTTGTTTTGCAGTAGCAAATACCCCCGTTTAAACCAGATCATGTCAATTGTATATTGATCTTTTTCTACAAAAAAAATCTACCCAATATTACACGTAAATTACAAATAATTGAGCCTTATTTTGTGAAAATCATGCGAAAAAAAATTTTTTGCATGATTTTTGTGGCATAAATAACACGTTACTAAGAAAACGCTAAAAAGATTACAAAATTGTCTTAAAATAAAAAAAGACTAATCTTTCGTTAGTCTGTCATTTTTCATCCTTTTTTATTGATATCAATTACTCTACTGGCTTAAAGTGACTGATCTTATCTAACAGTTTATGTAAGGTTTTGGCTTCCGTTAAAGATAAAGATTTTAATATCTCATCCATATGCTCTTCTTTTTTTGCGAGCTTATCTATAACTCTTACTGCTTTAAGCGTTATAGTAATATCAACTAATCTTTTATCCCCTTTGCAAGGCACTTTTTTTACTAGTTTTTTAATAACAAGCCTGTCTACAATGCGACTGGTATCACTCATTTTATCCAACATCTGTTCGCGTATTTGTAGTGTAGATAAGGGCACCGGACTTGCTCTTAAAATGCGTAATATATTATATTGCTGTAGTGTAAGGTCTTCTTCTTCGTATATATAGCGCAGCTTATCTATTACCCAGTTGTATGCCCAAAGAATACTTACAATAGCCTTTTGGCGCTCATTACTATACTTAATTATTTTAGGTTTGATTTTAGTCATAAGGGTAATATTGAAGTTAGAGTGTACTTGTATTAAACGGTGAAATTAAATAATTATTCTTTCCAAACGGACGCCCCTTCGCTACAATTTGCGCAAATATCTATATTCTTACGGCTTTTCCGTAGGTCGTTTCTAAATTGTGTATAATTACTGTTTTTCCATATTTCCTTATATGACTGGCTTTTAAGGTTACCCAACTGGTGAGTGGCATCTTTATCAAAACAACAGGGAACCACCAATCCATCCCACGTAATTACATTGGCATGCTGCAATTTCCAGCAACGGTTGGCTAATTTGTTTTTTGCGGAATAAGTACCATCTGTATTCTTTTTGTACCTGCTAAATTTATCAATGGTCGGTATTAGTTTATTGGGGTCAGTTTCATAATCATACACCTGCGCAGTTTTAAAACGCACTTCATCAACACCAACTTCTTTCGCTAATTTTTTAATTTCATCGATCTGATGTTCATTCGGTTTTACTACTAAGAATTGAAAAAATATAAATGGCGTTTTACTATTTAATTCCTTCTTCCATTTCACAATATTCTTTGCACCTTGTAAAACCTTTTCTAAATTTCCACCTACGCGATATTGCTGATACACATCTTGTGTTGTCCCATCGATAGAAATGATCAATCTGTCCAAACCACTTTCAACAGTACGTTTGGCCACAGCATCAGTCAAATAATGTGCATTGGTAGATGTTGCTGTATATATTCCTTTTGATGAAGCATAATTCACCATCTCTAAAAAATCAGGATTCAAAAAAGGCTCTCCCTGAAAATAAAAAATAAGGTATAATAACTCTTTATGAATTTCATCGATCGTAGTACGAAAAAAATCTTGTTGCAACATTCCTGTCGGACGTGTAAAAGCACGTAACCCACTTGGGCACTCAGGGCAACGAAGATTACAGCTGGTAGTAGGTTCAAAAGAAATAGAAACAGGGTACCCCCATTGAACAGGTTTGTTTACCAAACGGCTAACATAAAAACTACTCAATACTTTTACGCCATTCAAAGCTCTTTTGAATGTAAGTTTCCCTAACAGGTTTTTTGTATCGTTCCAATTAAATTGGGGCATATGGCAAAGGTAACTTATCAGGCACTAACATAGGTTTGTTAGAAAAATTTAGCTATTGGGGCAGTTATTGTTACCTTGTAAATAAAATTATTACCATGGATATGGAACCCGGTATGGAGCCTGATGTTAGAGAATTTTTGGTTCGGATAATGCAAACGATTTCAATGAGTATTGTGTGGTTAGTAGTAAATATGACGCTGGGTATTTATTTTGATCTTGCCTTTTTTGTTGGCCATCCTTCTATTTGGAATTACCTATTCTATCTATGGTTCCTGATAAGCTTTGGATTACTGCTCCATTATTTTCATAAAAAATGGAAAGGAAAATTATAACACATTAATGTTCATGAACAGTAGAATATTTACTTCGATCACAAATTTTATAATTATAAAAATGCGCGGTAACGATCAATATAACTGCAGCTGCTAAAAACCAATATTCTAACGGTGGAATAAATTGCTTTAAGATCAAAAAAGAAAATCCTGCAGAAAAAATAGCTATCGGAATAAGTGAACGGTGATGTTTCGAGTACCCATGAAGCAAAGCCGTAGCTCCCACTATAAACGCAACACCGATCATGCTCCACTCAAAGAAATCATTATGAATAATATTAACACCTAAAATTGGCAGACTTGTCAATACGATCGGCAGTATGGCGCAATGAATAGCACAGGCTACAGACATAGCTATTCCCATTGCATCCCAGTTGATTTTTAGTTTCATAATTTAAAGAGGAACAAAGATATATTTATTTGCAACAACATTGCAAATAAATATACCTGATAGAACGCTGATTTTTATGATCATTATGATCTTTTTTATGATTTGATCTTGACGATCATAAGAACCTATGTTCCATCAATGATCTGTAACGTAACTTTGCAAAAATTTAGAGGATGAAAAAGCAGTGGTTATTATACGGAGGGTTTTTTGTGGTATTGCTAGGTGTATTTTATTATTTCGTTTCTACACAAGTTGATTTTTCAGAATCGGGATTGCCTGTTATTAACAATAACATTCAATCTTTTTCTTTTGTTGATCAGAATGGAAAAACTATATCTAACAGAGATGTTGATGGTAAAGTGTACGTAGCTAATTATTTTTTTACTACTTGCCAGGGAATTTGTCCGAAGATGAATGCCAATATGCGCAGGGTTTTTGATGAATTTAAAAACGAGAAAGATTTTATGATCTTATCACATACTTGCATGCCTGAAGTTGATTCTGTTCCTTTATTAAAAAAGTACGAATACAAAATGGTAAATGGAAAACTGGAGCAACGATTAGACTTATCTTACGGAATCATTGCTCCTACAGATTCTACACTTCCCGTACAAAATAATAACTGGCTTTTTTTAACAGGAAGCAAAGCATCTTTATATGATCTGGCGCGTCATAGTTATTTAATTGATAAGGGTGGAAGTGACACAGCATTAAATATTACCGATCAATTTATTCATACACAACTATTTGCTTTGGTTGATAAACAACAACGTGTAAGAGGAATTTATGATGGACTGAAAGAAGAAGAAATACAAAAATTAATTACGGATGCTAAAGCTTTGTTGAAAGAAAAAACACCGAAGAAGAATTTTCTGAGTAATTAATTACTACCTCTCTTGTCATTCAGAGCGAAGCGAAGAATCTTATTCATGCTAACAGAAAAATGTTTGAAAAAATTAGATTCTTCGCTTCGCTCTGAATGACAAATTATTAAGCCATCTCCATCAATTATCAATTAGTATAAATAACTTTGCAATAATGGAAAACGAAATACTATCCATATTAAAAAAGAATCAGCTCAGCATCACAGATGGGCGCAGAAAGATATTGGAACTATTTTTCCAAAGCAATGGCGCATTGGCACATGCAGATATTGAAAAAAATACGGATGCTGCTTTTGACAGGGTGACAGTATATCGTACGCTACAAACTTTTGTTGATAAAGGAATTGTGCACCACATCCCTACTACTGATAATTCTATCTTATACGCTTTGTGTAAAGATCAATGCGAAGCAGGCCATCATCATGATAATCATGTACATTTCATTTGCGACAATTGTAATAAAACAATTTGTTTAGAAGATGTAACTGTACCAACAGTAAAACTACCTAAAGGTTTTAAACCAAGACATGCAGAGATGGTGGTGAATGGAATTTGTGATGATTGTAAATAACCGCTAATCTATTTTAATCGTTGTCGAAACGCAGGATTTAAAAAAGAATAAATAGACTGATAGGTATATTTCAATTCATACTCAGGTGCGACAGCACGCATAGCCATATTGATATAACAAGGATCAATTATTTGAAGATTATTTTTTTCTAAACTAAAATCTGTAAGCTGTATAGAATTGACACAATTAGCACCAACCTGACCTATTATAGAATTATAATCCGCGGAATCAATTATTTTTTTCTGGAGATCTTTGTTTAATCCTATTTTCTTATACTCTTCTAAGAAAGCAACCTTTGACCTAAAAACTTTACTTGTAAAGCTATTTATTTTACTACTGTCTATTATATCATTAATAGTTATTTTATTCCCTGATCTCAGATCGAAATTAAAATAATCATAGTTTGTTACTATATGTCCCTGTGATTCTTCTGTGTAGACAGTTAATGATAACAGACCATTTTTATTAAAAGTAACTTTGTAAGAAATATCTGTTAATCCTTCATCAAGCCGCTCTTTAATTGCAGCTTTAAGATTTACATTACTCTCGAATCCAAGTTCATCGCGAATTTCAGCATTAATAAGCTTTGCTATAGTACTATTTTTCAAGACAATAACGGGGTAAATAATTGTAGTATCATCTACATTATAATATGCACTATCGGCTTTAAACTTTATTTCTTTAATAGTAGCCACCTGCGCATAGGTAGCAGATGGCAGCAAAAGAATGAAGAATAATAGGTATTTCATAGTAATTTTATAAAGATCAGATCTTCTCCATCTCCCCCTTCACAAAATCCATCAACAGCTTAATTCTTTCAGGAGAAAAATCAAATTTCAATCCTGCGGTTTCGTATAATTCAGGTAATGTTTTTGTACCGCCTAAACTTAATGCGTTACAATAATTATCTAGTGCTTGTTGTTGATCATTTTTAAACTGCATCCACATTCCGATGGCACCTAATTGCGCAATACCATATTCAATATAATAAAATGGCACTTCAAATAAATGCAACTGACGCTGCCATGATGTATCACGATATTTTTCTAACCCTGTTGTATCAACCACACCGTCTTTAAATTCATCTAATATCGAATTCCAGGTTGCTGTTCTTTGTTCTACTGTATGTTGTGGATTTTCGTAGATCCAATGTTGAAATTTATCAATGATCGCTATCCAGGGGAAAATAGTAATTACTCTTTCCAGCTGATGTTCTTTTGCTCTTTTTAATTCTTCTTTATCTGAAAAGAAAACTTCCCAATTTTCCATGCTGAACAATTCCATTGCCATGCTGGCAACTTCTGCAATTTCCATTGGGTATTCTTTAAAACCATTTAACACTAACGGATGTGCTAAAAAAGAATGTATCGCATGTCCACCTTCGTGTACCATTGTTGTTACATCCTGCATTTGTCCGGCTGCATTCATAAAAATAAATGGAGCGCCACTTTCTGCCAGCGGACAATTATATCCTCCGGGAGCTTTACCCTTCCTACTTTCCAGGTCGAGGTGTTTTATTTCATTCATCTTCTTTAAACAATCACCAAAGAATGGACGAAGCTTAGTAAAGCATTCAATTGATTTATTAATTAATTCTTCGCTTGTTGTAAATGGATGTAATGGTTCTGTTCCTGCAGGTTCTGCATCCAGATCCCATGGACGTAATATATCAACACCTAACTTTTCTTTTTTATGTTGATGGATGATATTTATTAATGGCACTACATGCAACTTAACGGCTTCGTGAAAAGCAAAGCACGCTTCTTTTGTATAATCAAAACGACCCAATTCTTTAAAACGATAATCACGATAATTACTAAAATCCGCATTGATCGCTTCCTGATTACGTTTTTGAATTAGTTGATTGTACAATTCATCTAACGCATCTTTATCCTGTGATCTTCTTTCCTGAATTTTGTAATAAACTTCTTCTCTTAATTTTCTATCCGGACTTTGTAAAAATTTTGATGCTTGTTGTAAAGTATATTCTTTACCATCAACAGTAACCGACATCTTTCCGTTTATAACACCAAATTGTTGTTGTAAAACAGAAAGCTCAGCCTGCAAAGGAATATTTGCTTCACGAAATAATTCGATGCTCTTTTTAATGCTACGAAAAAATGTAAAATATTTTTTTTGATCAAGATCTTTAGTCAGAGGATTGCCTACTAATTTTTTATTGATCGCATCTGCATAGGGTTGGATCTTCGGCTGAATTTCCATGCAGAAAAAATTAAAATCCTCTTCTAACTTTTTATTTTCTGTATCACAAGTCATTTTGATCTGCCGCCAGCAAGCATCTTCACTCACAACGGCTTCCAGCTCACTTTGATCTTTTAACCATTTTTCCAGATCTTCTTTTGTTGAAATATTTCTATCTAACAAATTTTTAAAATAAGGTTCCAGATTCTGCCAATCAGTAATTATAAAATCTTTCGGAACAAAATGACGTTCGATCTTATGTATGTCTGCTGAGTAATTCATTGTAGTAAAATAAAAAGTGAAAAGGAAAAAGTTAAAACCAAAAAGTTGTAAGCCTACACTAATGCACGACTTACAACTTATGACTAAATACGTATAACTTAACTAAGCCATCTTACGAGGCGAGTTGATCTTTTTTGGTGGTGCTGCTTTTTTTACGGTTGTAGATTTTGCAGTTGCCGGTTTTGCTGCCGCTGTTTTTGCAGGCGCTTTTTCTTTTGGAGCTTTTGCTTCAGTCGAAGCCTCAGTTGTAGCTTCTTCTTGTGCAGGCGCCTCAGTTAATTTTATTTCGATCTTGTTAGCAGTCAAAATTTCTAACCACTTTACCATCTTCTTCATATCGCTGCTGTACACTCTTTCGAAATCCATATCAGGATATACTTTTTCGAAGTATGCTTTTAATGCTTTGTTATCTGCTTTTGCATCAGGCACCGCTGTTTTACTTGCTTTCATTGCAGTAAAAACTTCAACCAAATTCACATTATCTTTTGTGGTAAAAATTTCAATGCTTTCCAAATGAGAAAAGCTATGTATACGTGTACTTACAAATTTTGTGCTTTTGTCTTCCAGCGAGCGTACAACGCCGCCATCTGCTTTTGATGATAATAATTCGTACAAACCACTTAGGCCGGTTATAGAAACAAGTTTGTTATAATCCATTTTGTTTTATTTTTTAGGGAACAAAGATATACTTCTGCAAGCGATTACCCGCTTTGTTATGCAAGAAAATTTTAAGCTGAATTATGGTCATTTTCGCATGATTTTTCCAAATTGTACTTATACCCTACTTTTGCGCCATTATTTCCCGATCAACCCTTAGCAAACCGTTCATCCCAATTATTAGATATAGATTAAACTATTAAGGTATTTTACCAATCGAATGCAATAAGTGCGATTAGCTTAACACTCTTCGTTATTGAACATTCAATAAAAATATAAATTAAGAATATGATAAGGTTCGTCTCGCTATTGATGTTTTTCAGTTTGGTTGGATCGGTTGCTATGGCGCAAGCCGTAGTTTCGGGATCATTAGTAGATAATGATGATCAATCCATAATAGTAGGCGCTACTGTTACGCTTGTTTCTCAAAAAGATTCAACTAAGAAATATCGTGCCGCCTCGGATGATAAAGGGGTATTTAGTTTTTCGGGAATTGCCTATGATACTTTTACGTTAAAAGTGAATTCACTTGGTTATAGTAAAATAAGACAAACCGTTATTGTTGATAGTACTGTAAAAAATCTGGGCGCAGTAACCCTTTATAAATCGGGAAAAGAATTAACTGATGTGGTAGTAGTCGCTGAAGCTCCACCTGTACAACAAAAAGGTGATACCATTCAATATGCTGCAAGCCAATATAAAGTTAACCCAGATGCTACTGCACAAGACTTAATTACAAAAATGCCGGGCATTACCGTAGATCAAACCGGAACTGTAACTGCACATGGCGACCAGGTAAAATCTGTAACAGTTGATGGGAAGAAATTTTTTGGTGATGATGCCACTGCTGCGTTGCAAAATTTGCCTGCTGATATTATTGATAAGATTCAGGTATTTGATAAACTAAGTGATCAGGCGGCATTCACCGGTTTTGATGATGGCAATAGCGTACGTGCCATTAATATTGTTACAAAGGCAGATAAACGTATCGGTCAATTTGGACGCGTATTTGCAGGATATGGAGATGATGGAACCTATAATGCAGGTGGCAATGTGAACTTCTTTAAAAAAGACAGGCGCGTTTCTTTTGTTGGCTTATTTAATAATATCAATCAGCAGAATTTTTCTTCGCAGGACCTGTTAGGATTTTCTAACAGTGGTGGTGGTGGCAGAGGTGGTGGCGGACAAAGAGCCGGAGGTTCAAGCATACCGCAAGTAGGCCCGCAAAGTGGTATTAGTGCTACCAATGCATTTGGTATAAATTACAATGATATGTGGGGTAAAAAACTGGAAGTAATGGGTAGTTACTTTTTTAACAACAGCAATGTAAATAACAACCAGATATCTAACACCCAATATTTTTTAAGTGATACCAGCAACAGATTCCAGAATGTTGATCAAAATACCAGATCACGAATAAAGAATTTTAATCACCGTATCAATTTACGTTTTGATTATACATTTGATTCTTCTAATTTACTAACTATAACGCCTGTACTAAGTTTTCAGAAAAACCAATCGTCTACAGGTATAAACGGAAGTACTTATTTAGCGAGTCCGTCTACTGTAAATGACACCACTGCAAATACTGCAAATAATACGGGGGCTAATGCAAATGGTTATAATATCGCTAATAATATTTTATTCAGACATGCTTTTGCAAAAAAGGGTAGAACGGTATCATTCAATCTGGGTACAACTTTCACTAAAAACAATGGCAATACCAACCAACAATCATTTACACAATATTATCAAGACAGTGTTATAGAAGATTCAACACAAAATTTTAATACCGTTACTACCAGTAACGGATATCAGCTAACAGGAAATGTAGCCTACACTGAACCTATTGGAAAGAAAGGGCAACTACAATTGAATTATACTTCGGGTTATACAAAGAATAATGCTAACACCGATTTTTATGATTATGATACTACTGCTAAAGCTTATTCAATTTTAGATACAAGCTTCTCTAATAAATTTAATAACACTGTTACAACACAGAACCCTGGCATATCTTACCGCATCGGTGATAGAAACAGTATGTTTTCGGTTGGTATTTCTTATCTGAATACATTGTTAAACAGCAATCAACAATTCCCCGAAACAGGAAGCGTTAATGAATCTTTTAATAATGTATTACCGAATTTAATGTGGCGAAAAAAATTATCATCCAAAGCAACAATAAGAGTTTTGTATAGGGAATCTACAACTGTCCCAACAATTGGCCAATTACAAAATATAATTAATGTGTCGAACGGATTGTTTCTTACGGCCGGCAACCCTACTTTAAAACAACAAACGAGCAATACACTTAGTGCTCGTTATACATTTACGAATACTCAAAAAGGAACAAGCTTTTTTGCAAACATTTATACACAGCAAACAAATAATTATATTGGAAGTGCTACTTATATCGCAGCAAAAGATTCTATTCTGACTGACAAGATCACTTTGAAAGCCGGTTCTCAACTTACAAAACCGGTAAACTTAAATGGCTATCTTAGTCTGCGTTCATTCTTTACTTATGGCTTGCCTCTAAAATTTATCAAATCGACAATAAATTTGAATGCAGGTTTTTCATTATCAACTATCCCGGGTATGGTTAATAATTCAAACACGGTTTCAAATAATTATGCCTACAATGGAGGTGTTGTTATTGCAAGCAATATCAGCCAGTATGTTGATTTTACACTTTCTTATTCGGGTACTTATAATCAGATCCAGCCGCAGGCCAATAAAAACTATTTTTCGCAAATGATCGATGTGAAATTTAATTTGTTAGATAAAAAAGGTTGGTTCTTTAATAATGATCTATCCAATCAATCTTACTCTGGACTTAGCAGTGGATTCAACCAAAGCTATTGGCTATGGAATGTTGCCGTCGGAAGAAAATTCCTGAAAGATCAGAATGGCGAACTAAAATTATCAGTGTTTGATCTGTTGAATCAAAATCAAAGTATTGTGCGCACGGTTACAGGAACATATATTGAAGATGATCAGAATTTAGTATTGAAACAATATTTCATGCTAACGTTTACGTATAAACTAAAAAGCTTTGGAACTCCTCCACCTGCACAACAAAGAGGTGGTGGTAATTATCACAGAATGGGCGGACCTGGAGGTGGTGGGCCTGGATTTTAAATTATCTGATTGTCTGAACGTAGATTTTGAAGGATTGATTTGATTAAAAGGATATGATCTAGTAATCCAAAAATCTTTCAAATCATCCCAAATCAACGTTCAGACAAAATAAAATATCTACAACGTCTCCAATTCATGCAACATATTTTTCAAACGCTCATTCATCGTTTCAAAATCTGTATAGCCTTTAGAAACCAAATAGAATTTAGATTCATTTTCTTGCAACAAAACACAGGGAAAACCATTTACCTGTAGCTGTTTGCATAATGCAAATTCGTAGTAAGCTCTCTCTTTGAATTCCTCACTCTTGAGTTGTTCGTAAAATTTATCGGTGGGGATATTATACTTTTCCAGCAGATGACGATAAGCTTCGTTATCATCCAGATCTCTTCCTTCATAATTCAAAGCATATTGCAGGTCGCTTGCAAAGGCTACTTGTTGCTCAGGATAATATTCTTTAAACACACATAATGCAATGGCAGGTTTTTCAGAATTCATTTGCCAATCACTTTTATCAGGATTGTTGATGTGCCATAAAAAATCTTCGCCG
>Ga0207033_1158_pt1 | contig 13930 bp, 13 predicted proteins | sample Alteio_BWMinCont_35_FD_153262 | JGI IMG/M metagenome (GOLD analysis project Ga0207033, IMG submission 153262) | Enriched cells from forest soil in Barre Woods Harvard Forest LTER site, Petersham, Massachusetts, United States -... | ecosystem: Environmental > Terrestrial > Soil > Temperate forest >... | reverse complement strand
CAGGGCTCAAAGACGTGGAGAAGAAGCCGGTCTACTTCTACATCGACGAATGCCACGACGTTATCCGGCGCGACGAGAAGATTACGACCATCCTAGAGCAGTGTCGCAGCCACAAGATTGCGATGATTCTGGCGCACCAAGGCTCCTATCAACTCACGGATTCTGTGCGTAGTTCGGTAGCTAACTGCGCTATTCGATACGCCAACAGCGATGATGAAGCGCCATATCTGGCCCCACGGCTCCGCACGAGCCCAGAAGTATTGAGAGCGCTGAATGTCGGTCAGTTTGCGGCGTACGTGCGAGACCTAACCAAAGAACGGCCCGTCATTTTGTCGGTGCCCCGGATCGATATGTCGTCGTTTCCGATGTTGACCTCCGCCGAGCGAGCGAAGATCAAGGAACGGATGCACGCTGCATACGGTTACACCCCACAGGCCCCTAGCACTGCACCTCGGCCCGCCGCAGCGGCGTTTTCCCAGGCACCCTCCCTCGCCGACGCTCGCCAGCTACTTGATGAGGCTATAGCGAGCCGAGATTGGGCGCGAGCGGGAGAATTACAGCACAGCATCATTCCCGAGCTTGAGCGCAAAGCGGCCTTCGACGGCTCCCCCGCATTGAAAGAGGAACTCAAGCCGGCATCACCGTCCGATATCCGCACGGAAGGCGGTACGACTTGGCGGTAAGGACCACAATTATTTTGTAGCTTACCGCGCCACATGCTGACCGTGTGCAGCATGTGCCAAGACGAGCAATTGTGAAGATTCGCGGCGGCTTGCTATCACGCAAGCATGACGACCGACGTAACATCAAAACGACCATATTCCTCGCGTTGGAAACCAAACGGCACCGTTGAGCCTCGGCTCAGCGAGCGCGACATCACGCTCTTCAAGCTGCTCACTCGCTACGTCTACTTGCCCAGCGGCTACATCGTCGCACTCCTCCAGGGTGAGAAAAGAACCTGGCAAGATCGTCTTAAGAACCTCACGGGTGCCGGCCACATTGCCCGCCCCAAACAGCAACGCCAGCACGCCAACGCCAACTATCGGCCGCTCGTCTATGCCCTCGCCGATCGCGGCTTCAACGCCCTCCGCGAGCGCGGCGTCGAGCACGGGCGTCCCCGTGCGCACAGCAGCTTCGCCCACGAACTGATGACGTGTGAGCTGATGGCGTCGTTCGAGCTGGGCGCCCGGTGGAGTGGCGTGCGCCTCATCCCCTGGGAAGACATTTTGCGCAGCGAGAGCTTGCCGGAGACGACACGGCAATCGCCGAACCCCTACCGTATTCCGGTGAGTGTCACGATCGACGGGCGGCCGTTCAGCACACACATCGTGGCCGACGGCCAGCCTTTCGGCATCGCTCGCATGATCGACGGCCGCCCCGCCTATTTCTTCTGTCCCGGCGTCGAGGCCGATTGCGGCACCGAGCCGGTAGACACGTCCGACTTCGCCCGGTCATCGATATACAAAAAGTTCGTCCTCTATCTCGCGATCGAAGCGCAGGGCATCCATCGCTCGCATTTCGGGTTTCCGAATTTCTACGTGCCCTTTGTCACCACAACCGAGATCCGTGCTCGGTCAATGATGGATGTGCTGAGGCGGATCACCGGCCAGAAGGGTTCAAGAATTTTTCTGTTCAAAACATTCCCCGCGTTCACCTCGTTCGAGAAGCCCCGCCCGCCATCCGGCCACATGCTGACCGAAGACTGGCTACGGGTGGGATTTCCCACCTTCAATTTTCTCACGTCATGATCAACGCCGCGCTCTACAGCTCGGCCAGCGATGACTGGGCAACTCCCCAATCGCTGTTCGATCAACTCTCCGCGGAGTTTGGCGGCTTTCTCCTCGACGTGTGCGCGACGAAGATCAATGCCAAGTGCGAGCACTATTTCACGCGCGATATAGACGGCCTGTCCCGTCCCTGGGCCAAGCGTAATTGGATGAACCCACCTTACGGACGAACAATCAGTGGGTGGATTCAGAAAGCCGATGCCGAAGCGCGACAGGGCAATCTCACTGTGGCTCTATTGCCTGCCCGCACCGATACCCGGTGGTTTCAAGATTATATTTATCGATACTACGAGGCACGATTTCTTCGGGGCCGGCTGAAGTTCAACGGCTCAGATATGCCTGCGCCGTTTCCTTCCGTGATCGTCGTCTTCTCTCCGGTGCCTAGTTTTCGATTTCATCAATGAGACCTTGTTGCCCCCTGGGGATAACCGGCGAGAGGTGCGACGAGCCGCGTTATCATCAGCGGTAATGACCGACGACCAGCCGCGACATGTCGCGGCAAGCCCCGACAGCGAATATTCCCTGACCATCGACGACGCTGCGCTGCTCTATGAGCGTGCCGGTCTTCCCCGCACGCTGCGCTCGATCCAGCGCTATTGCGCCAAAGGCCATCTCGACGCGCGCCGCATCGAGACCGCCTATGGCGAAAAGTTTCTGATCACACCGGCGTCGGTGAAGAAGCACATCGCCTATATCGAGGAGGTGCGACAAGCCACGGCCGGTCGCGACGAGCCGCGACTTGTCGCGACAAGTCGCTCAGAGGAAACTCCGCACCCCGATGACATCGGAGGAGGTGCGACACGTCGCGACGAGCCTCGACCTGTCGCCGCCAACGACGAGATGATGTCGCGCTATGTCGCGCGCCTCGAAGGGGAGAATGAATTCCTCCGCGGCCAGGTGAACACCAAAGACGACCAGATCAAGGAGTTGACCGAGCGCTCCCGCGAGACCAACCACCTCATCGCCGGCTTCCAAAAAATGTTTTCGCCGTTGTTGGGAATACCCGCCCCATCATCATCGGAACGCGACGCCGGCTTCGAGAACAGGGGATAGCTCAATCCCGCAATCGTAGCCGCGCCACAACGAACGCGTGGAGTACAGTTAAGGCCGTCCGACAGTTGGAACCATACCGCCCGTAGCAATCATTTCCAGCGCGGCGGTGAGCTATAGGCACCAGTGAGGTTGTGCGCTAAAACTCGCAGGCCGAACTACCTGCGGTTGCGGGTTTCCGGGAGAATATGCTAGCCAAGGTGGCGCAAGTGCCTGTGGACCTCCACAATCGACTTTCAGAATTTTCGTATGGCTATGGGGTCACCCGAGAAGTCGAGCGCCAATTAGCGTCTATCGGACTGCAGCCAACACCCTTTCTGCCGAGCCTTCTACATGAAGCCGTACTAGGCTTTGACGTGAAGTTTGACCGGCCCGGAGCCGCACTTCTTCTCCAATTCAAGCTCGGTGAAGCGCTGCAACGCTTTCGACGCGACGACACTTCTAAGCCGCCCCCTCCACTTGAGAAGCCATTCTGGCGATTTAGCATCGACACCGCAGAACAGGATGGACAGTTCGATCTGCTGCTGAAGGCAGAACAAGCCCAAGCTGAGGTGTATTATGTCGCTCCACGGTTTACGACATGGGACACGTATGTCTCTGAATTTCAGAGCGAGCGTGTACTGTACGAATCACTCCTATTACATCCATCTGAAATCGAGGCAAAACTCGCCCAACAAGGTGTGGCGGACGGGTGGCATCGCATAGTCTACGACCAGTCAAGCGTATTTGTTTGTTCGGAGCCGATCCCGTTGAGCGAACAAAATTCTGGAAATGTAGCAAGCGCAATCCGAGAGAAGATCAATGAACGCGGAGAGCGCGCTGATGTTGTGGTGAAAGAGATACTAGCGGGTCTCGACCACATTCGCGAAATCAGGCGACCTATCGCATCAGATGGTGTAACCCCAGATGATCTCGCGAGGTACCCAGCTTTAGCCGCCGAGTTCTCCCCATCACGAGACCAAATCGCTGCGGGCCGCGGCCGGCGGCTGGAGGCCTTCCGCACGAAAGCGGCTACCGAGGCTGATGCGATGTTTGCCGCCGTCGGATTGGAAATGTGGGCGATCGGTGCTCAGTTGATCGCAGTCACGCTCCGCGACTGACCGCGACGACCCACGCGCACCTCGCGTTCGCTCGCGCTACAATGAGCTTGTGGAAGAGCGGCAAGCCCGGCATATCGGGGACCTCATCAGAGAGCGCAACACTAGCGCATCCCACGGCGTAGCCGCCGTACCAGATCGCAAATACAACGTCATCTCTAGTGTGCGAAAAATATTGCACCTGGTTCTTAGCCGCGTGCTGGATGTGTTGGCGACGATTGGCTGGTTCGTCACGCTACCACTCATCCCACGCGACAATCGCGTGTTCACTTCGCGTGGACAATCTAGGGGATAACCGCGGCTTGAGCTTCTTCACGCGCGCTACAATAAGCAGATGCAATCAGAGCCGCGGCGGATCGGCGACATCATCAGAGAGCGCAATATTGAACTCGCGACGAATGACCCGATCGTCCGCGGCGGGTTCACGCAGGTCCCCAATTTCATTCTCAAAAATGCGAACCTCAGCCTCGGAGCCAAAGTCACGTACTCGATGTTCCTCCACTACACCTGGCACAACGATTACTGCTTTCCCGGACAGGAGCGATTGGCCGCCGACATGGGTATGAGCCAGTCGCGTGTCAGCGAGTTTATCAAAGAGTTGCAGACGGCGAGGCTTGTCGAGATCACCCGTCGAGGGCAGGGGAGGACCAACCTGTATAAGCTCGGGTATGTGGTGCAGAAAGCATCCAAAAGGTCACGATCCCGAATATCCTGATATCAGCCCGCCGATATCAGGATATTGGTTGAGCGGCATCTAGTCATCGGCCGGCCGAAACGTTCTATATATATACGCAGTTAAGAATACACAGTTTAATAATACTCAGCATTGGGATGCATTCATTTAAATAGGGGACGGCGCGAACGCTGGGGCTCATCGCGCCGCAAGCGGCGGTCGGGTTTGTGGGCAACCCCTCCTTAGACCCCGCCTTTAGGGTAAGGCGGGGTAAACGGTTCTCATTTGGCTTTATGACAAGTCGCGCGCGTCGGGCTACCCGCCCGACTCCGAGCGAATTTCGGTGCCATGTGGGCATGGCGCCGACATCAGCCGCCGGCAGCGTGCCTGGGGACACGCTGCCGCCCGCTTCGCCCTGCGCTCTCCCGCTGCCGCGTGAGACCTTGGGAACACGCTCGGAGTCGGGCGGGTAGCCAACGGGATCGATGGGTACGGTAGGGGAGCGCAGGGCGCGAGAGAAAGCAGCGGCCGACGCGCGCGATCCTATGACGAGGCCCACCACGGCGCAGTCGTATTCACCAGCGCCGGCGCCAGCCGGCCGCGCGATCGTGCGCGACCGAGCGGCACCGATAAGGTCTGCTCGTGCTCCCACAACCATCGCTCGTCCGGCCGACGGCCTTTGGCCAGGTTTGCCCACATTTCCGGTTCCGGATGCCGGCGGCTTTTCACTCATCGAATACAGGCGATAACGCGCGGGATGGCAATGTCGTGCTAGCCACATCAGAGAAAGACTCGCGCCCGAGAGGCTCGCAGGCCTCGACCAAGCGCTTTGTCGCTCCCCGGATTTCCGGATGACACGCTGCCGCTGCATCAAAATTTAAATAGCTTGGACAGTAAACCTCGCTAGCTGTGACTTTCCATCCCCAAAGGCGACTCCATAGAAGTGATCCAGCGGGTTGTAACCGGCGACCGCTTCCTTGCTCCCGATAAAGCGCGTCCGATCGCGTCGCTAATAACTCGGTGAGAGATGATGTCGCCTGAGCGACTGACACCGCTTTTTCCGTAATGTTTTCCTCGGCATTTTTTATGAGCACACTTTGAACGAGGCTCGACAATTGGGGCGCATCGGCGTGCGTCAGCAGGTCGGGACACTGGAGTACGTTGGTGAGCGCCGTCGCCTGCGGAAGCAGCACGCGTAATGGAGTGCTGGAGTCGGGCATAAGAGCAGCGAGCAGGACTGACCATAATGTCCCATTGCCAACAACGCTCTGAAATTCATCCAGCTGGTCAGTTGTAGTGTAACGGTCTCGCACCACTCGCAATAACCCCTTTTTCTTGCCGTACGATTGGTCGAACATAATCTGAGCAACGCGAGTAGCAACCGATCCTAGTTGACTTGCAGCCAGCCATCCCGCATCGGCGCCTCGCAGGCAAATTAGCAATGGAAACGCCAAAGCCTGTAGCATACGAGAAGCATCGCATTTTTCGGCGAAAGATGGCTTGGCAAGTTCATCTAGAAAGGATTCTAATTGCCCGTTGAATGCAATTAGTGTCTCCCGAGAGGTCGGCATCTGGGTAGCTGCCTCCCCCGGCTCCCTTAGTACCTGTTGCCCCGTATGTACCTCGCCGGTGTCGTCCAGATTTTTTTCGGGCTCGCTCGCGGTCCATGTCTCGCCGGTAAGATCAAGTTCCTCCTGGTCGTCCTGGGCGAATAGAACAGCCATTACGCCTGTTAGCGCACCAGCATAAGGAAAAAACTGTGCCCCGAAACGCTGCTGCCGCTCTCGTTTAAGATCGCTGAGGCTGCGCACCATCGCTGCTGGATTCACCGCAGCGCGGTCGTGTTTGCTGTCAAGCGCTTCTCCAGACGCGGCGCCTTGCTGGTGAGGCTGCGCGGAGAGTCCTATCGGTTGTTCCGAAGCCTTCAGAAGCTGAGCGGAAACCGCGTGGATTGCTTCCAAAATTCTTTGGTGGTCGGAGTTGAATAGGCTCTGGCGGGAAAGGTCACGTAGGTGTTGGTCGAAAGTGCGTATTGTATTGGCTCGTTCAAGTTGGAGGTCATTGTCTAGCCATCGCGGCTCCGTTATGTAGCGCGTACCGTCCGAGACAACCTCAACGATGCCAAAAGTGGTAGTCAGAGCCACCACAAAATCGGTGGGGAGCCGGCCTATGAAGGAGCCTTCGCGGTGGGCAATAAGTCGGATCGCAAGGTCACGTACTTCTCGCTGGATCAAGAGAGTGACTTGGGCACTGGCGTTCGGTTGTGGATCAAGTACTACTTCGATAGCCCTTCCCGACCGCAAGCGAAAGCTGACAAGCCTGAACGCCGGTTGGACATCTCTGCCTTCTTGAACTGCAATTCTCAATACCCCGGCGAGAGCCTTTGTCGGCGTTAAAGCTGGCCTGCGGAAAGCGATCAGGGCGGAGCGGTGTTCTGCTTCTGTCGCGTTGTCATAGACTACCAGAAGTTCGGCATTTCCGCCGAACCAGGCAGCCGCAGAGCAGTTTGCTGAACCAACAACTGCGGCTGCACCTTCCGGCCCAGAAAACCAATAGAATTTGGCGTGCATCATCTTGCTGGGGTTAGCTTTGACGATGCGAATGTCCATTGGCAAAAGTGCAAGTTTCGTCACATCAAAAGAGGCGTTTGCCGGCGTGAGGCAAACGATCGCCCGCTTGACGCCGAATGTGCGGCTTGCCCAAGCGAGAAACGAGGCACCGGTATCGGTCGAACCGGTGCACAGCTTTAGCGTGTCAAAACGTCGGCCCGCCCAGCGGGCGGCGAGTTGAGGTGCGAGCGGGCGCCCAGGAATTGCAAAAAGGATGGAGCTGTTCTCCGCTGATGCGGGGGACGAAATCAACCAGCGTGCCTCATTGCGAATAGAGCGGAGCTGGTCTTCAAAGCTTGTGGATCGCACTATGGTGGGAAGACTGGAGAGCAATTGGTCGAGCCATATGCCTTTATCATCCTCCCGTGGTCCGATGGGCCAGGACGTTGCTAATTCGTGATTGCCACCCCAACCTGTGTAAGTGAGATTTCCTGATCCAAGCCAGACGCGCCCTCCTTCGGCGGAAAGGCGCGCAATTAGCTTAGGATGAAACGCGTTCGCGAGAGCCGCCTCGGCCAGCACGTACCGGCGGCCAAGATAAGCAAGCTGCCCAATGGATCGACGCACTGCCTCGGCAGCTTGAGTGGCATCGGCGACCACAAGAATGCGCCTACTCCCGCCAATCGCTAGATCGGCCCAAGGGATGCGTTCAAAAAACAGCGGATCGAATGAGTAGGTGAGGAAAACAGCTATCGGAAAATCGCCCTCTCGACAGAATTCGCGCACGCTGATCATGGCATCACCGTCGCGAAAGAAGCGAGTGCGCGGTCGAGGATGCGCTGTCCGTCAGTGGTTATGCCATCCTCGCTAATCAAATCCAGTTGCTGGAGCCAGCTTATGGCAATCCCTAACCGCGATTCTGTCTGACCCGCGCGAAAGACATTATTACGAGCCCAGGTTTCTAGGTCTGCGACCAGTACAGATACGTCCTGACCTTGCATTGCAAACCTCTGCCAAGTCACACGCAAGTGCTGTTGAACGGTACGCACTATCAATTCGCTCATGACCTGAAGGTAAGTGCTCTTGTCGCGCACAAATTCATCTAGTTTGGGCATTACGACCGCACCTAACCCGATCTGAAAGAAGCCACCGAGATCGGCTACCGTCCGAAGGCTGGCTGTCTGTCCTGCATCTGGGCTGATACGATAGGCAGCAAGGCACCAAGCGATTGGCAACAATGCCGCTGCTGCTGCACCTGCGCCGAGTGCAGCCTCACACAGCTGGCTTTCAGAAAGGCCGCCGCGCCAGCGTCTAAGCCCGTTTTCAAATGTTTGTCGGTTTTGACATGCACGCTGCACCCGATCTGACATTTCAGCGAATGATGTGCGCTCGACTGTTTCTCCGTCGGCGAGCAGCCCCAAAAGACGAAGAGCGTCGTTGTGTTCGTCAACTGAGCTAAGCAAAGTGGCGACAACATCGGAAGCAAGAGCAGCCGCACGGCGGCGGGCCGACAGCGCATCCACCTCCACCATGACGGCATCCATAACCGCTTCGTGCGTTACCGCGATTACATCGCGCAACTGGTAGTCGAGCCAACCATCGAGCGTAGTCTTGAACGCTTCTGGGATTCTGCGTGGTGGTTCGCGAGCGGCATCAAACAAATCGGTTTGATCTATCCAAGCGCGCTTTCTGGCACTAAGCCAAAGTAGCAGTGCGAGTGTAGCGATCCGCCGCCCTTCAGCAGCGTCGATCGGGCTGGTCGGAAATAGAGCATCAATGAGGATAGCCTTTTCGCGCTTGGGAAGGTCATCAAGGCACATTTGTTTGCCAAGCTGCTCGATATCAGCTCGTGGAACCCGCTTCAGCAGCCCTCGATTTGCCAATCGCTCTCCGTAACGTGTCGGGCCAATGATCCTGTCAAAAGCGCGCGCCAGTAGCAGACCACGTTCCTTCGAAAGTCCAAGAAGGCCAGTATCGGTCTCAAATGTTAGATGCAGTTGGAGGCTGGCGGACGCATAGATGTTGAAGGCAATGTTTCGTACAAGCGCTTCCAACGGCATCGTGCGGCGGCCCGAATCGATGTTCGCCGTCCCTTTGCCTACTCCGACGAGCCCAAGGGTGGTTCGATCGTGAACTAGGTTGGCCATGACGATAGCCGCTTCCTGTGCGGCCGCGAAGCGGATGAAATCAGATCGGTGATCAGGCAGCCGGCACTCTGTATAGCGCCAAATGACCCAGGTTAAGACCGAGAGATAGCGCAGCTTGGGGGTTACGGATGTCAGACCATTGAGGAGCTGATTGCTCTTCGCTTGCACCGGGGCGCGTAGCCCAAGCAAATCAAGCCCTTGAGTCTTGTTGGCGTCAAAAGAGACCCAATCGGGTGGCGGAATCTGCATCGCCTTCGCTCCTCCCAAGACAGCCATCTTTCAAGGGGACTGAGGCCTAATCTAGTCTCACTTCAGCATGTGATCGTACGGCCCTTCCTCATAGATTTCTTCGTATAAAGACAACGGTCTAGAAAAGAACGTCGCGCTATTGACCCGAAGGTGCTCTATATTCAGTACGTCCACTGCGTCGGTTTCGAACAACACGTAGTTTTTGCCTGATCCCATCGCGCTCGGATAAATGCATCCGTCATATCTGGCAGACTGGATCATCAATGCCAATAGTTGCGTAGGCTTGTACATCACATCCTGCTCGTGGGGCATTACCGGGCGAGACATGTCTTGTCCCAGCCGATACAGGAGATTGGCGAGTTCTATGTCCCATTTCAGATGCTCCGTGAAAAATGGACTTTTTACTCGCTGAACCTGAGAAAGGTCGACCAGTAACAATGGGCGCTTGATCTTGATCTCCGCGACCGCAACGGCGGCTCCTTTCCAGGGTCTCACCTCAGCAAGAGCAGTTGATTTGTTACTTGCTAGATATAACACGGGCTGTTTTGCCTGATTGGCCCGTCCCGCTTTGGCCTTGTCCGGCGGAGGAGCGCCAACCTCAGGAGCGGTATATTTCTCTTTGTGGTGCCGATCATCGTATAGGCGGGCGCGATAAAGGCTCCCTTGTTGGTCCGGCTCAAAGCGTTCTGCCAGGTCCTCAAAAGCGATCTCGAATTGGCCGAATAACTCCCGTTGCTCCTCCATCATTTCCGGATTAGGTGGTTTCGGAATTTCACCTTTTAGAGCGGCGTATGCTCTCGTATCCCACGTCTCCTCTAGTGATAGCTCATTTGAGAAGAACAATCCGTCATAATCAGGATAATCGTATAATTCCTTCCCATGTAGATCAGCAGTGAGAATTGCCACCGCCAACTCTTGACGCATATCAACAAGCTCCTCAGAAAATACTCCCCATTCGTAGTCTAGGAGGTCGCCTATCAACTCGCCGCGGTCCGGAGCATCGAGCCCGGTGGCTTGGGTATAAAGCCCTACCACTTCACGAAAGGGCTCGGCCAATTTCGTAAGGTGGATCAGGCGTCCGCGTCTTCCGCACCAAGGGCATTTACCTCGACCGATGGATTCTTCTTTGATCCATCCGCGTAATACCTTGTCATTGAAGCAGAGGTGGCAGGCGACTTCACTGCGGTCGTACATGCCTGTAAGCTCCCACTGGCTGCCTGGCGCTTGTAAGGATTGCCCCTGCCTTAGGCCTTCATCAGACGCCGGTCGCGACCAACGTTGTAAGCCGCCGCACCACCGCACCCTGATCAACCAACTACAACTCATAGCATCGGGGCAGGGGAGTACTGGCGCCTTCGACCCTTCAGCCTCGTCGACGCCTGATACACCACCCGTCCTCCAGCCCAACGGCGACAACCCAGCCATCAACGACCTTGGCGCGCTACCATCACCGGCCCGGAACCCGATCTTGACCTCGCCATTCGGCGCCTTCGTCGGCGGCACGCCGATCGACCAGGATCGACACGAGCACGACGACGACCTACCACATCTACTACGCCGTCACCGATCGGAAGGGTCTCACAGCAACGTCGACCCGAACAGTCATAGAGCAGACCGCAAATTGATCTTACGAATGGTGATGCGCCGCAAAATAAATATTGCACTAAACCGCTTCGCGGTACTCGCTGCATTCAAGAACATCGCGAGTAGGGGATAGCCAGAATACGGCTCAACAGAGCCATTCTCTAAACGTCGCACAAGATTAGTCTTGCGACGCTTATCCGACCTGCCGTCATCTCCGAAGCTCTCATCGGCTTGGCTACCGTCGTCGGTGCTGCATGTGCAGTTCCATCGACAGGAGCCCCCGATGACCAAGCCCGTTTCGCCGCTGCGCCAGCGCATGATCGACGACATGAAGCTGCGCAACATGTCGCGCAGCACCCAGCAGATTTACACCTCCGCGGTCGCCAGGTTCGCCGCTTTCCACGGCCGGTCGCCGGACCAACTCGGCATCGAGCACGTCCGCCAGTACCGGCTGCACCTGTTGGACCGCGGGCTCAAGGCCACCACAATCAACCCGATCGTCGGCGCGTTGCGTTTCTTCTACGCGACGACGCTGGGCAACAAGGAGATCGCCGCGCAGATACCGTACGCCCGCCCGGAGGACACGCTGCCCGCCGTGCTGACGCCGGACGAGGTAGTGCGGCTGTTCAAGGCCGTGCCCAACTTCAAGGTCCGAACCGCGCTGATCACCATCTATGCCGCCGGGTTGCGCGTCTCCGAGGTCGTCGGGCTTACCGCCCGCGATATCAACAGCGAGCGCATGGTCATCGAGATACGCCAGAGCAAGGGGCGCAAAGATCGCTACGTCATGCTGTCGGAGCAGCTGCTCGCGATCCTGCGCGCCTATTGGCGACGCACCCGGCCGACCGATTATCTATTCCCCGGTCCCGATCCGTCGCGCCCGATCACCGCACGCTCGGTGCAGCGCGAGTGCCGCTGGGCGGCCGACGCTGCGGGTCTCTCCCCCGCCGTCACCGTCCACACCTTGCGGCACAGCTTTGCGACGCACCTCCTGGAAGCCGGTGTCGATATCCGCGTGATCCAGGACCTGCTCGGCCATCGCCAGATCACCTCGACATCGCGCTACGCGCGGGTCGCGCTCAACACCATTCGCAAGATACAGAGCCCGCTGGAGCGGCTGAACATGGAGGAGACGGCGCCGGCCTGATCCGGCACCGTGTCCCGACCGGTTCTGGAGGTGGCGGATATCTTCCGCCGCCACGGTGCCGCGTGGCGTGTCGCCAATGCCGGGCATGTGAGCCTCGGCCAACGCCGCGTCATGACGGCGATCGAATCCTGCCGCACCGCCGCGCTCGGCGGCCATGTCGAGCGCTGCGAGGACTGTGCGCACACGCGCATCGCCTACAACTCCTGCCGCAACCGGCATTGCCCGAAGTGCCAATGGCGGGCAGCACAGGACTGGCTGGCGGCACGCAAAGCCGAGCTGCTGCCGGTCCCCTACTTCCACGTCGTGTTCACCCTGCCGGCGCCGATCGGCGCCATCGCCTGCCAGAACAAGGCCGCGGTGTACGGCCTGTTATTCTCGGCGGCCGCCGAAGCCCTCACCACGATCGCCGCCGATCCGAAGCACCTCGGCGCTGACATCGGCGTCACCGCCGTACTCCACACCTGGGGGCAGAACCTCGATCACCACCCGCATGTCCATTGCATCGTGCCGGGTGGCGGCATCTCGCCGGATGGCACGCGCTGGATACATTGCCGGCCAGGCTTCTTCCTCCCGGTGCGCGTGCTCTCGCGCCTGTTCCGCCGGCTGTTCCTCGATGGACTTACCGCGCTGCATGCCGCGGGCAAGTTGTCGTTCTTCGGCGACTTGGCCGGCCTCTCGGTATCCCACGCGCTGCGATCGTATCTCGCGCCGCTGCGCAAGACCGAATGGGTGGTCTACGCCAAGGAGCCGTTCGCCGGACCGGCGCAGGTGCTCACCTATCTCGCCCGCTATACCCATCGCGTCGCCATCGCCAATAGTCGCTTGGTCGGGCTCGACGACGGCCAAGTCAGCTTTCGCTGGCGCGATTACCGCGAGCACGGCCGCGACAAGATCAAGGTCATACGATTATCGGCCGGCGAGTTCATGCGCCGCTTCCTGCTCCACGTGCTGCCCGACGGATTCCACCGCATCCGCCATTACGGCCTGTTCGCCAACGGCCACCGTGTCCGCAAGGTCGAGCTGTGCCGGCGCCTGCTCGATGTGCCGCAGCCGATTGTCACCGCGAACGATCGCGACGCCGCCGACGGTGCTATCGACCCGCATCCTTGTCCCTGTTGCGGCGGCCGAATGACGATCGTCGAGACCTTCGACGGGCCGCTGTCACGTCCACACCACGCCCGCAGGCTCGACGGGTTATGACGTCGCTCTCCCCAGCCGCGGACGCTGTGATGATCCGATCCGCCAACGCGACCGGCGTGCTGTCGCGCGTCATCTTCATTCGCTCGACACCGGTCATCTGCCGCGGCGCCGGCCCATCCCGTCGCGTACCGCTACGGAGCGGGCATGAAGCGCGCTCCTCGACCATCAGACGCCTCGATAATCCGCTTCGCAGACCTTTGCTGCCGATCAGTGCGGCCACCAACCGCGCCAAATCCCCATAGGCCTGCGCCACCGCTCCGCGGTTCCGTGCAACAGGAGTTTCTACGACGCCTGCAAAGGTGATTGTCTCCCTATCACAGGTATCAGCGGCATCGTAGAAACCTCGTTATTGTGCGACAATTAAACATGGCTCTGTTAAGCCACTTAATAACGGCTCGGCAACTATGCTATTATTTTCCTAATGGCTGCGGACGATAGGTTCCAGGA
>Ga0207033_1156_pt1 | contig 14021 bp, 4 predicted proteins | sample Alteio_BWMinCont_35_FD_153262 | JGI IMG/M metagenome (GOLD analysis project Ga0207033, IMG submission 153262) | Enriched cells from forest soil in Barre Woods Harvard Forest LTER site, Petersham, Massachusetts, United States -... | ecosystem: Environmental > Terrestrial > Soil > Temperate forest >... | reverse complement strand
CTTGGCCACTACGAAAGATTCCTAAATATATTTACTTCTCAGGCTAATAATGTTACTACGGGCCGTATCTACCAAACGGTAATTAACAGAGAAAGAGAAGGTGCCTATCTTGGTAAAACAGTACAGGTTATCCCGCACATAACGGATGAGATCAAACGCAGAATATTAGCCATTGGCGAAACAGGCGAATACGATATCGTATTAACTGAGATTGGCGGCACTGTCGGCGATATCGAAGGACTTCCTTTTATAGAAGCAGTACGTCAATTACAATGGGAAATGCCTGAAGAAGATTGCCTTGTAGTGCATTTGACATTGATACCTTATTTAAAAGCAGCCAACGAATTAAAAACAAAGCCAACGCAACACAGTGTAAAACTGATGAGCGAAAATGGTATACATCCTGACATTATTGTTTGTAGAACTGAAAGACCTTTAAATACAGAGCTCAGAAGAAAGATCGCACAATTCTGTAATGTAAAACCTGAAGCAGTAATTGAAGCAATGGATGCCAGCAGTATTTACAGGGTTCCTATTAAAATGCTACAGGAAAATCTGGATATCATCGTTCTGAAAAAATTACAGATCAACGGATATGCTGCACCGGAATTAACAAAATGGAAAGAGTTTTTAGAAAAACTAAAGCATCCAACCAGCAAAGTAAGTATTGGGCTTATTGGAAAATACATTGAATTACAAGATGCTTATAAATCAATATTAGAATCTTTTGTACACGCTGGCGCGATGAATGAATGCAAAGTGCAAATAGTAAATATCCATAGCGAACATATTACGGACCAAAATGTAGCAGAAAAATTATCTGGATTGGATGGTTTATTAGTTGCTCCTGGTTTTGGTATGCGCGGTGTTGAAGGAAAAATAACTGCCGTAAAATATGCCAGAGAAAATAAGCTGCCGTTTTTTGGTATTTGCTTAGGTATGCAAATGGCAGTTATTGAATACGCAAGAAATGTATTGGGATTAAAGGATGCGCATTCAACAGAAATGGATGCTGATACTAAAAACCCTGTTATTGACTTAATGGAAGAACAGAAAAAAGTAACGATAAAAGGTGGTACAATGCGTTTGGGTTCTTATCCATGTACCTTAAAAGAAGGCACACTTGCGTATAAAATATATGGGCACTCTCCTATCAGCGAAAGGCATCGTCACCGGTAACAAAAATATATTTAGCCATAATAGATAAGTTTAAAATTTCTGTTTTATAACCTTCGGTAGAAAAATAAAAAACAAAATCTGCCACCGTCGGTGTTTAAACATCAACGATTAGACAGGCAATCCAAAAAATCTTGTTAATTAATTTTAACCCGATATTATAATGACCAGCGGAGCTCACATACTCGGGAAGAATAGAAAAAAATCCGTGCGGTCATGTAAAGGTACAACGAAAATTTCGGCGGATAAAATTTCATTGACTCTTTGTTGAAAAATTGGGGGAAAGTGGATGTAGATAAGATATAAATTTTCCTACACTTGTTCTTCTTTTTACATTAAAAATGTCCGTTACCCAACCTTTTTATTCTTTTTCAGGTATATGATTAAAGAACAATTGTTTTTAATACTTAAAACCAAGCTTATGAAACTTATTGTAATTAATACAAAACGAATTTTAGCTATTTTTTTATTGGTCGCGGTTGCTGTTTTGTCTTTTCAATGTAAAAAGCAGTCGGGTGGAGGTAATTCACCCATCTATTCAACAAACAAAGTAGTCTCTCTTACACCTCCGGCGCCAATAACCAGTACGCTGCAAGGTAATATCGTTGATGAAAATGGGCTTCCTGCAGGAGGAGTAACTATTACAGAGGGAACAACAGTTGTTACCACGGATTCTACAGGGTATTTCAGGATTAATAATGCTTCTCTGGATAAAAACTCCTCTTTGGTAACAGCTCAAAAGACAGGATACTTTAAGGCATATCGAACATTTAGCGCTACAGCAGGTACCAACCAGGTATTTATTAAACTAATCAAAAAAAACTTAGCTGGAACGATTGCTTCGGGCTCAGGAGGTACAGTTTCAATTTCAAATGGCGGACAAGTTTTATTGCCGGCAAATGGAATTGTTTTGGCATCCAATAACACAACTTATACGGGTATTGTAAATGTGTATATTAAATATATTGACCCTACAGATGTTGATATAAATAAAATTATTCCAGGCTCTTTTATGGCGGATGATAAAGATGGTAAAAGAGTTTTATTAAGATCTTATGGAATGTTGGAAGTTGAATTGGAATCTTCTACCGGTACTAAATTACAAATAGCGGGTGGCAGCACGGCAACTATAACAGTACCCATTCCTTCAATGTTACAATCTTCTGCGCCTGCAACCATAAGTCTTTGGTATGTAGATGATCAGACAGGATTATGGCAGGAAGAAGGTACCGCAACTAAAAACGGAACTAATTATGTAGGAACAGTAAAACATTTTACCGATTGGAATTGTGATTACAGCGCGCCAAACAGTGTGATGTTTACTGCAACTTTCCAATCGCCATCCGGAGCTCCGCTTGTTAATACAAATGTGATGATTAAAACAGCAACAGATACCTGGGGTGCTCACGGATATACAGATTCTTATGGACAAGTAAGCGGACTTGTTGCAGGTGATACGGCTTTAGTGATTGAATTGTTTGATGAATGCGGCAATGTTGTTTTTTCTAAATCTATTGCGCCACACTCATCCGGGTTTGATCTGGGAACTATTACAGCTACTGTTGCGCCGGCAAGTATTTTAACGATATCGGGTAAACTGGTAAATTGCTCTAATGCAACTGTATCAAACGGCGTTGCTACGGTCATTTATAATGATATCGTACAACAAGTTGCATGTGATAATAACGGTAATTTTTCCACTACTTATCTGCAATGTACTAATGGAGGAAATGTTTCAATATCAGGAGAAGATAATACTACTCACCAAAGCGGTAATCTAACTACTTTTCCACTTATATCTAATAATCTCGATGTAGGAAATATAGTTGCATGTGGTAATCTGTTACCATTCAATGTTAGTATACAAGGGAAATTAGTCGATTGCAATAATGCAGCTGTAACAAGTGGTTATGCAAGTGTTGTTTATAGTGGGGTCACCTATGTTGTTGCTTGTAATAACACAGGCAGTTTTTCTGTGGTGATCTTTTATAATCCTAATCCTGATACGTCACATATTTGCCAGATTAGCGGATTAGATGCAACAGCAGGCAAACAAGGCAGTCCGGCAAATTTTACGCTCAGTTCTTTGCTTAATAATAATGTCGCCAATGTAGGGAATATTGTTGCGTGTGGTTCAACAGCTAATAGTAGTATGAGTTATACAATTGATGGATCAACTAATGTATTGTTTGATGCGGTGAGTGGTTCACAAGCTTATTCTTATGCTGTTAATGACAGTAGTACTACTCCCTATACACCCAGCAATAATATTTATATAAGTTCTTTTTCAAATTATTCTCCACATGGGATAGCATTCAGTTTTTTAAATAGTACATTAACTACGGGAATGTTTTCTGTGAGTAGTTTATATTTATATGAGTATGGGTATGTTACTTTAATCTTACCGTTCAATATTACCCTTACTAATTTTCCTGCTGCTATTGGAGACAACTATACAGGAAGTTTCTCCGGACAATTTAAAGATGCAGAAAATATTACGCATACGGTCAGTTGTTCTTTTAATGAAGCAAGAACGAATTAAATAGCAATACAGTTTTATAATATAATAAAGGCACATTCATTGTGCCTTTATTATTTAGCTTTATCCAGTATCTCAAATTCACGGGAAATTGATTCGCCATTCGCATCAACTAAAGTAATAATATGCTTGCCTGGTGCTGGACTTATTGCGATTTGATGAAAGTTAGTAGTGGTTGTAATATATTGATCATCCAGACTCCAAAATATTTTTGTAGAAGCTTTTCTATGCGCAGCAGTAAAAACTGTTTTTCCTCTTTCTCCGTTTATTTCAAGCGGCACATAAATTTTAGCATTGGCTTGCGGATAAATGAGATCCATTTGTTTACCTGTTTCTGAAAAAGTACAATCAGAACGGAATGGAGGTAGGGGTTTATAATCGTGATTTTTTTGTTTGTAATACCATTCCATCGATGGCGTTAAAACGTACCAGCTTTTGTTGATCATTTTGGAAGGTGATTCACAATTTTCATTTACCTGATAATTACCCGTTGGATCTAAATGGATCATTTTATGATAATTACATAATGGTGCTTTGTATCCGTTTACTGAAACCATTATTGTATCAACATCCGGACAATCGATATTAGCACGATAGCCACTTTCTCGGCAGACAGGAATAAATGCAAAATTATTTTCTGGTGATCTGAACCAGGAAGATACAGGCAGCTGTCTGAAAATATCGAACATGATTGGTGCAGCAGTTTGTACGCCTATCAATCCCGGCCGACCTTCACCATCCGTATTACCTACCCAAACCGCTACTACATATTTAGGTGTTATTCCAATTGCCCAGCCATCTCTAAACCCAAAGCTGGTACCTGTTTTCCAGGCAACTTTTTGTGATGAATTAAATTGTTGCCACAAGCCTTCTTCACCCGGGCGCATCACTTCCTGCATTGCCTGAAAGGTGAACCAAATTGAAGTAGCATCAAAAAAATTAAGTGCTGTATTTGGATGTTGAATTTTCGGATTTATTTTTTCAATTCTATAATTCGGTGGATGAAAATCATCCGACATAGCAATGCCTTTATTTTTATTTTGATGATCTACTGTTCTGGCCATACTCGCATAGATACCTGCCATATCCCACATATTCACTTCACAGCCGCCCAGTATTAATGACAAACCATAATTATCCGCAGGCTTATCTAAAGTTGTCATACCGCATTGTTGCAATACATCATAAAAGCGCTGGTATTTATATTGCTGTAACAATTTTACTGCCGGGATATTTAATGAACGTGCCAGGGCCTGAGAGGCAGGCACAGCACCATCATAACTAAGATCGAAATTTTTTGGGGCATATCCGCCAATTTGTGTTGGGATATCGGGAATGATAGAATTGGGTAATATCATTCCATCTGTCAACATCGCCGCATACAACATTGGCTTTAAAGTACTACCCGGACTTCTCGGTGCTTTTATCACATCAACATCACTTTCCAGATCTGGATTTTGTGTGTCGTAAACATTGCCTACATACGCCAATGTATTTCCTGTTTCAACATCCAATACTAGCGCGCATGTATTATTGATGCCATTTGCTTTTAAGATATTATGGTGCTGATTTAAAATCGAAATGACATTTTTCTGCAATTCAAGATCGATCGTTGTTTTTATTTTTGTTGCAGCAGTAGGATCTTCTTTTTTAAGGTCTTCTTTAAAACGTTGTAATAGATGTGGCGCATATTGAGACAATGGTAGTGGTTGTCCGGGTAGCGGTTCCAGTTTCGCCAGATCGCAAGTTGTTTGATCAATTGTTTTATTGGCTCCTAATTTATCAAGTAGTTCATTTCTTTTCTTTAACAATACATCTCTGTTTTTTCCGGGGTGCACTAATGCCGGAGCATTTGGTAAAACAGCCAATGCTGCCATTTCTCCCCAACTTAATCTATTGGAGCATCTTCCAAAATATCTCCAGGATGCAGCATCAAGGCCAACTGTATTGCTTCCAAATGGTGCGTACGATGCGTACATCGCCATAATACTTTTTTTAGAATAAGAACATTCTAATCTTACGGCTTCAACACTTTCAATTAATTTTTGCCAGATATTTCTTTTTGCATTGTTTCTGCTCAGGCGTATAACCTGCATTGTTAGTGTGCTGCCACCTTGTACAACACTTTTATGTTTGATGTCTTTTTCAATTGCTCTTCCCAATGCAATAATGTCAATGCCGGGATGAGTATAAAATCTTTTGTCTTCAAACGTTGTGATACACTTTATAAATTTATCCGGTACCTTATCGTTATAGGGGAAGCGCCATTGGCCATCTGTGGCTATTGACGCATCTAATAAAGTGCCGTCTTTGTCTTCAATAACATAACTGGTAGGGGCGTGAAATAATTTTGCGGGCAGTGAAAAATAAAACCAAACAAGCAGAAGCATTAAAATGCCCAACGCAATTTTAGTACTGCGTTTGAGGTTTTTTATTTTGTTTGATATGCGTGTAAAAAGACTCATTAAAGTTTTATTCTAACAAATTTTATCTATCAGTAACAAATTAGGCTAAAGCCCTCGAGCTTACTTTATTAAATAACCCCCGACTTAAGTCGGGGTTATTATAGTTTGTATATTGATCGGGCTTTAGCCCAATATATGGCTATTGCGCAGTAACATCGATCCACTTACCATTAATACCTGCAGTAATAGAATTATCATACATCGCCTCGCAGAAAGTGCCCGGTAAAAAATAATGACCTAAATAAGATGCATTTAATTGTACATAATAAGTAAGCGTTTTATTCTGATCAATATCGAAATAGGTATATATCCTGTCATCACGAATATCCTGGTAATCTGATGGAGATGATTGAAAACTTCCTTCTCCGTCCATCATTCTCGTATTCAATATTTCCCATCCGCTTGGAAATATCTGCGATAGTGCCATTTGGGTATAATCACGTTTGCCGGTATTTTTAATGGTTACTTTCGCAATAAAATCTGTTCCCTGTGTTAGTGAACTAATATCGATAGGATTGCCATTTTGTGATACATAACTAACACTCATAGCTAAAACTGCGGGGTTGTTATTTACATGAAGATCGCTTCCTGCCAAAGGTTGTCCTTGTGTTATTAATCGTACATATAAATTGTTATTACCCTTATTGCTGATCGTAACATTAGCATTACCATTTTTTACATCAACAGGAGTTTGTGAGAAATAAGATGATGAATTGACATTGGTTGTTTTACCATTAATATTTTCACTCACAATAATTTTTGATCCTGATGGATTTTTTCCACAGTATTCTGCGATCGCTATTAATGAGTATGCAGTTGTTTGTGTGCTGTACCAATCATCTTGCGATAATTTAGTAGCGATAGTGCTTACCATATCCGCGGCTTGTGTTCGTCTGCCCAATAACATTAGTGTTTCCAGAGTCATCGCCTGATCACGCAAATCAGAACCATAGGTATAACCCGGTGAAGAACGCTTGGTAAATGTTATTGGTAAACCACTGATAAGATTAAGGGCTACATTATCCTGACCAACTAATTTATACGCAGCAGCCAATCTCCATTTCGCTTCAGGAGAAAGATATTTGAATTCTTTCAAACGGTTCATGGCACCAAGCTCCGGAGCCTTTGCCAGTGCCAATAAGAACAAACGATAAGATTGCGTAAGATCGCCACCGTAAAAATTTGTTGTTGAAGGAGTCCATCCATTTGCTTTATTGCGTTGGTACATTTTCCACTGCTGCATCATAGATTCACTTACGTTATAACCCCTTGCCTGTGCTTCAATTAAAAAATGGCCGGCATAATTTGTCCCCCATTCATCGCTTTCTCCTTCTCCCGGCCAATAACTAAATCCGCCATCATTGCGTTGAAAATTTTGTATCCTCGCAATACCTGATTTGATATTTCTGTCAATCAATGATTTTCTGTAATCATCCAGATCAGTTAATTGATTCAATACCAATTGAGGGAATATAGCAGATGTTGTTTGCTCGATGCAACCGTATGGATATTCAATTAAATAATCCAGTCTTTTTTCAAGATTCATTGGTGGTACGCTCGATATTTCCAATGTAGCCTTGCTTGTTGCAGCAACGCCGATCGGTGCAACAACAGTGTTCCACTGTTCGTTAGCAGCTAGTAATTTCTGGCTAACGCTTGTAACAGGAGGGTTTGGATTGCGGATATCCAATTCAATATCGCAATCAGCTTTTTCACTGCCACTTGTTGCCGTAACTTTTACTTTACCGATGCCAATATTTTGTTTCACATTTACATTGAAATAAACCTGCTGTTCACCGACTTCCGTAAAATTTACAGTTTCAGTAGGAGAGCCGACAACTTCTAAAAATGGATTTGATTGTAATGTAACCGTAACATCTTTCACATTCTTTTCCATCGCGAAAACCGTTACGGGAAGTTTGATGCTTTCCGTAGGACCTAATACTCTTGGCATTGTTGCCAGTATCATCAATGGCTTTTTTACTGCCACAGTTTTTTCTGCATTACCATAACTACCATGATCAGCCGCTACTACCATCGCTCTTACGGAGCCAATGTATTGCGGTAAAGTAAAATTATGTGTCTGACTTTCGCCTTCATCTAAATGAAATGGCCCAAGGTATTGAACAACCGGTTTAAAACGATTGGCCTTTTTTTGTTTTGCGGGTCCTGCATCCTGATCACCACCTATTGTTAAGATTCTGTCTAAGTCTCCGCCCCAAGCACCAATTACAAAATCATACAGATCCCAGCTTTTAACACCCAACGCTTCGCGGGCATAAAAATAATTATGCGGATCCGGTGTTTTGAATCTTGTTAGATCCAACAAGCCTTCGTCTACAATAGCAATACAATATGTCATTGCCTTGCCATCTTTTTCACTAACGGTAATGGATGGTTGCTGTTCAGGTTTTATTGAACCCGGCATATTGATGACAGGATTGAGAATAGTATTTTTATCTTCTACAAAAATTGGTATCACGCCATACATTCTTATCGGAAGATCATTGAGTGTTTGCGCATGAGGTTGCAATAAACTCACATTAACATAAACATTGGGCGACATATTTTTATCTGCCGTAAATTTCACTACTGTTTGTCCCTGTGTAGTTTCAACCCAAAATGTTTTTACAATTTTAGTTCCAGATTCAATACTGATCAATCCTCTACCGCCTTTACTACTAGGGATCGTTAGTGTTACTTCATCACCAACATTATATTTTTGTTTGTCTGATGTGAATGATAACATCGATGCTGCCGTAGGATCATCCGTATTATCTCTGCTTTGCCAACCCGGAGAATCAATGTAGACAACTTGTCCGCTTGTGTGACCACTTTTCAGATCTTTCACCAATACCAAATATCTTCCCCATTGATTATCATCAACTCTAAAATCCCATTCACATTTTCCATCTCTTAATTGAAGTGTTTCTTTTCTAATTAATTTGTTGTACTGATCCTGTGTAAAATTGCTTAAACGTTCACCGCTATTATCCCACCACCAGCGCCATTGAATTTTATAAAACTGTACTTCTATATCAGTATTACCTTGCACTAATTTTCCTTTGCTATCAACATCAACAATTTGTGCAGTGTGTGTTTGATTCGTTAACAGGAAGCCCCATGTTTTATCTCCTTCAGGCATTTTTATACCGGCATAACTATCATACGGACTATAAGGAAGCGTAACATTATCAATGCTAAATGCGCCACCCGGTTCAAATACTTTTACCAACATATTGGCGCTTAACATTCCCGGTGCATTATCATCAATTGCAAAATCGGGCTTTATAGTTGCGTTGCCGTCTGCATCCAGCGTGCCGTCAAACATTGTTTTGCTTTGAGTAGAGTAGGTGCCTGTTGGGTTATCAAAACTATATCCGTCAAATCCTTTAAACTTGGTTGTTGTTGCATATAACGACACATCAATTTTTGCTTTCAGATTTTTTGCCGGCGTACCGAATAACCATTTAGAAGATAAAGTGCCTATTGATGCAGAATTTTTTTCTAACATAGAATCGCCAAAACTCAGATCGATCTTTAATCTGTTTGGCATAATGGTTTCTATCTTGATCGTTTTTTCAAAAGTTGCACCGCCAACTTTTATTTTTACCTGCCAGTTTCCTGTTGGCGCATCCTGATCTGTTGCTGTTTTAAAAACGTTGAAACCATCATTTGCATTATGTTGTACAATGTGTTTGTATAATTGACCTGCAGGATTATATAAATTAAAATCAACCGGAATATCGCTTGGTAGTTTATTTTCTTTGTCTTCCACAATGCAATTGATATACAAAGAATCTCCCGGGCGCCATACACCACGCTCGCCAAAAATGAAACCTTTAATTCCGTTTACTATTTCATCGCCACCAACATCAAATCGACTTAACGGTAGAGTGCTTCCATCATCTAATTTTAAATAACCTTTCTCTGTTGCTTTTTGCGCAACCAATAAAAATGGTTTTTCTTTTAGATTGAATGTTGCAAAACCGTCATTATCACTTGTCGCTTTTCCGATCACTTGTTGCTGGTAATCCAGTACTTCAAGATCAACACCACTCATAGGTTCTGTTGAAATGATATCAGACACTGCCACTTGAAAAGAATTGTTAGCACCGCGCTTTGCAGTCAGCCCAATATTAGAAGCTAAAATATTTCTTACTGCCCAACGATCTTTGTTATAATAAGATTTGTAACATGGGTCATCTTTATGATCCCAATCATATCCGTAAGGATAAGAATTATTATAGCGGGTCCAGAAATCATCATTATCATCTAAGCCTGTACCGTTTGAACCGGATGATTCTTCATCTTCTCCATCAACTTCATCTGTATTATTCCCTCCGGTAGAATCTGCAGTATGACAAGTGTATAAAGAATACTCAGGTCTGAATCCAACAATAATGCGGTAGATAGCACCGGGTTGCGTTTTTAAAAACTTATCAATATCTAAAGAAAAATGTTGTTTCTTATGAAGATCCAAAGTCTTGTCATCATCTAGCCGTAAAGTTTTTTCAACGATGGGTTTTGCAACACGGCGAAGGTCTTCTTCTCCGCTCATATCATTTTCCTGTAAAAACTGTGGCACATCGTTTTCATAAATTTGAATAATGCTGATATCGACAGCTTTTAAATTAATAGCTTCAAAAGGCAATAATAATTTGCCCGAATTAGGAAGAATATTTCCTCTGCCCTGAATTTTTACAGATGGCATTCTGTTCTCAAAAAATATGCTGGCTGTAAATGCCTGACTTAATGTTGTACCCCAAGTATTTTTTATACCGGTATTTACATTTACTGTAAAATTTCCATCTAATTTATCTCCGGTATAGATCTTTACTTCACTACCATTGATCGTGTAGGTTATATCTGATTGATTGCTGATGCCTAATAATCCTGTTAGTTCTTGTCCTACAAGTAATGGGTCGCTAAATTGTACAGATGCATATTGTTGTACATCATTCATCGCCATAACATTCATCACTTTAAAATCACCAACTGCAGGAATCTCAAAATCTTTTTTATCTGCGATAGCAACATTCAATGGTTTCCCATCCCAGCTTAGTGAAACGTTTGAAGCTGCACTGCCTCTTGTAATGCCTTCTACAGTATAGTTGTGGAGCTTTGTACTTTCATTATGCTGCCAGTTTATTTTTAAATTCTGACCATCCTGCGTAGCAATCAATAATTGTTCAACCGTTGCCGATGCTTCTATATCGGCGGTTTCAATCTGTCCTAGTAAGATCATTTTATCTTTTGCACCAGTACTGCGCAAACCATAATCTGTTACTTTAAAAGCGGGTTTTAAAGTTTGTACGTTAAAATTAAATGTTGCAAAATCAGCAGATACTTTAGTGATATCACCTAACTTAAATGATACTTCATATAATTGATCTGCATCCAAATTCTTTTCCGGTTTAAATTCTATTGTTCTTGCATCAACCCATGTTGCTTTACCTTTTACCGAAGGTGAAAAATCAAATAATGATTTATCAACGACATCTCCAACTGCGTGTGTTGTAGGGACATCATCAGCCAGTTCAATTTTTATTGAAGCTGTTTTTGAAATGACACCCGATGTGTACGCATTGATGTATTTGCTGTACGCAGGATCAACACTTAGCCATTTCTTTTTTGTATGGCAAGAGGATATGGTCAATGCTGTTCCGATAAGGAGTAAAAAAGCAATTTTGATCTGTTTTAGAATAGAACTTAAACTGAATTTCATATGAGTAAAGTTTGGTAGTTGGTGGTTGTTTGTTGAGGTAAGCAAACGTTTTTTGCGACGATTAAGGTACTGATTAGTCTTGATTCTGTTAAATATTTTTGAGTTATCAATTATGTATGGTTTTCGCCTCATGCCGGCGTGGGCATCGTAACTGCAACGCCGCTCCTTTGGCAATTGAAAAAAAGTGCTGTGCACTATTTTTCTGCCGTGCTTCGCCGGCACCATTCCCAAAGAGGCGACTTATGCAGTTACTGGTGGAAATTGCGAGTGTGATAGTATAATTCACGTTGGGTTTTTCGGATTCTTTTGATCGGTTACTAATTTTAATTATCGGGGGGTCGTTTAAATTATTGATTGAAATAACATAAAATTCCATAACCTGCAGACGCCCACTCTACCAGTTCCTGAGGAAGCGCCTCTTTGGCTACGGTGCGAGCGAAGCGCAGCAGACAAAATCATGCGAAGCATGTTTTGTCAGTGGCCAAAGTAGCGCTGAAGCAGGAACGCAGCCCAGCGGCTATGAGCAATCAAAGAGTTACTAGTATTGAAATCCAATGGTGGAGGAAAAAGAACAAAATGACCTAAAAGAAAAAGGAAGGTCGTTGAAACATAACCCTTTAAAAATATCATTGTAGTAAAAAATTAAAGCCCTTGCAACTCTCGTTCAATATCATTTCTTAAGGTAGTAAAATAGACAGGAAAAGAAACTTTTGCAGTAAGCCCGCTCATGAAGTTTGTAGGAGTAGCCTCCATGTAAGCAAGAAATTCTGTATCATTATCTTCTATCCCAATTTTGCCTTCTGAAAAATCAGAAAATCTTCTATCAAACCGGTTAAATAATATTTCAGAATCATCGTTAACAAAATAAAGCACATTACCGTCTTCAGTAATATTTTTTATGCCTTGTGTGTTCAGCTCTCTTTTATATAAATCTAATAGCTTATGTACGTTTATACCTGGAGTTTGTGCTTTGATAAAATAAGTTGTGGTAGTAAACATGGGTATTTAGTAATAATGATTAGGAGATTAAAATTTAAGGGTTCCGATGAAACATCGAACCCCTTTACATATGAAAAATGAAATTATTCTGCAATGACCTGATTCCGCAACAGATCCTCAAAAACATCCCTTCTACGAATCAGTTTAGCCTCACCATTCTTAACCATCACCTCAGCAGGTTTTAAACGCGAATTAAAATTAGAAGACATTTCAAAACCATAAGCACCTGCGTTATAGAAAACAAGAAAATCACCTTCTTTAACTTCGGTTAATTGTCTGTCCCATGCAAACGTATCCGTTTCACAAATATTACCAACTACAGTGTATATTCTTTCCGCACCGGTTGTATTAGTGATGTTTTCAATTCTATGAAAAGCATCATAAAACATCGGACGAATTAAATGATTGAAACCACTGTTTACACCAACAAAAACTGTAGCCGTAGTTTGTTTGATCACATTTGTCTTTACAACAAAATAACCACACTCGCTCACTAAATATTTTCCAGGCTCAAACCATACTTCTAGTTTTCTGCCGGTTTCCTGTTCGTGTGTTTTAAAAGCTTCCGATAATTTTTTGCCTAAAAGATTCACATCCGTCTCAACATCACCTGCCTGGTAAGGAACTTTAAATCCGCTACCTAAATCAATAAATTCAAGATCAGGAAAATGTTTAGCCATTTCAAACATCACTTCTAATCCTTGTAAAAAAACATTTACATCTTTGATCTCGCTACCTGTGTGCATGTGTATACCGGTAACGTGTAATTTCGTTGATTTTACAACACGTTCGATATGTCTCATTTGATGAATAGAGATACCAAATTTGCTATCGATATGTCCCGTTGAAATTTTATAATTTCCACCCGCCATAATATGCGGATTCAAACGAATACAAACGGGATAGCTATTGCCAAAGCGGGTTCCAAATTGTTCAAGAATAGAAATATTATCAATATTGATATTTACACCTAGATTTTTTGCTTCCTCAATTTCTTCAAAATCTACACAGTTAGGGGTATACAAAATTTGTTTTGGTTGAAAACCCGCTCTCAATCCTAATTGCACTTCATTGACGCTTACGCAATCAAGATTAGCACCTATTTCGTGCATCC
>Ga0207033_1155_pt1 | contig 14073 bp, 11 predicted proteins | sample Alteio_BWMinCont_35_FD_153262 | JGI IMG/M metagenome (GOLD analysis project Ga0207033, IMG submission 153262) | Enriched cells from forest soil in Barre Woods Harvard Forest LTER site, Petersham, Massachusetts, United States -... | ecosystem: Environmental > Terrestrial > Soil > Temperate forest >... | reverse complement strand
TGATTGGGAAATAAAAAATTAGGTGAAGTGGGGACATTTTTTTCAGGAGGAACACCGTTGACATCAAAAAGACATTATTTCAAAGGAAATATTCCCTTTATTAGATCGGGTGAAATAAATGCCAAATGTACGGAACAATTTATTTCAGAAGAAGGGATGAAAAACTCTTCTGCTAAAATGGTTGAGGTTGGAGACTTGATTTATGCTTTATATGGTGCTACTAGTGGGGAAGTCGGAATTTCAAAGATTAAAGGAGCAATAAATCAAGCAGTTTTATGTATAAGGACAAGTCTAAATAATGTGTTTTTGTTTAATTATCTAAGACTCAAAAAAGAAAGTATTTTAAAAACCTATTTACAAGGAGGGCAAGGAAATTTATCAGCCGAAATAATAAAGGCATTAGAAATACCTATTCCTTCTCGCCCCGAACAAGCTATTATCGCCAATTTCCTATCTGCCATTGATAAAAAGATTGATGTTGAAATTATATTACTAAAACAATTAACGAATCAAAAACAATATTTTTTGAAACAAATGTTTATATAAAAATCTTTTGCAAAAAATATTTTTTCTGATCTTCATATTGTTGTAACAGCTTTTTTTGGGTACTATTTTTTTTATTGAGAGCCAAAAGAAAGCTTGAAATTTTTAATTGCTCTTCCATACAAGGAATCATACACTTTTCATTTTTATAATCTTTGAAATAAATATGTGGAATTGTACTACCTGTTATATAAATTGTAAAATCAATATTATTCAGTAGACAAAACAAAAAATATGTATTTATATTGCTTTTAGGTCTGATAATATCCATTGTACCTAAAACAGAAGATTTGCCTTTACAATAAAAAAGCCTACCAACACCTGCCCCATCTTTTACGATACTTACATAATCGTTTTCTTCTTCATAGAAATCAACATTCTTTAAAATTCCAGCAGCACCATAAACAATGTATTTGCCAAAATTACTCTCTATTTTATTTGCGGAAATATTAGAAGATTTCTTTTCGCAAACTTCCTCTACAGTCTTTATCTCCCAATTAGGAAAATGATTTCCATTGTTATCTTTAAATCTCAATAGTTGAGTAAATAGCTTTTCTCTTAGTCCTTTAATTAAAGATTCAAACTTTTCAATTCTTTTGTTTTGGGTGTTGATTCTTTCATCGATAAGAGATAGAAAAGATGCGATTTTTCGTTGTTCTCCAAGTAATTTTGAAATAATAGTTTCGACCTGTTCTAAATTTTGTACAGACAATCCAGGCTGAGCCATTCCTGTTGCGTATCGGTTTAAATTTAAATACGTCAGCAAATAAAACAACCAAGCTGTATCTATGTTATTGTTTGGAGTAACAACAATTGCGTGTTCCGTAGCGTGAAATTTCCCATTTGTAAGTGTAACATTTCCACAAAGTGCTCCTTGACGACCGATTAGAGAATACTCACCATCGTGATTGAATGATTTTGTATAGCCTCTTAATCCATTTCCTCCGTAGCAAGGAAATAAATCATTGGTTGGCTTGCTATTTATTTTAGATGCATTAACAAATTTACCGGCCTGCATTTTACATATTTCTCCCAACTTCTTCACTTCCCAATCGTCCTCAAACTCCGGGAATCTCAAATTTGGAACATTAGAGATTTCAAAACATTTACTTTCTTTTGCGATTATTTACTAATCACAAAAGAAAGTATGAACGAACAAAAAACAATTGCAGAAATCATCAAATTATGGAAAACAGACAAAAAGCAGTATGTAAAAAAATCAAGTTTTTCAGCCTATATGCTTTTGATAGAAAATCATTTATTGCCGGCTTTTGGAAACCGACACAACATTGAAGAAGCAGATGTACAGGCATTTGTATTTCAAAAATTAGAACAAGCGCTTAGTCAAAAAACTATTAAGGATATTTTGATTGTGCTGAAAATGGCACTCAAATTCGGAGCAAAAAATAAATGGATAGAGCCCAAACAATTTGATATACAATTTCCAACAGAACGTGAAAAACATACTATTGAAGTGTTGAGTCGAGCCAATCAAAAAAAGGTAATGACTCATATACAAGAGCACTTTACATTTCGAAACTTGGGCGTTTATATTTGTCTTAGTGCAGGAATAAGAATTGGTGAAATCTGTGCTCTTACCTGGGAAGATATCGACACAGATACAGGAATTATCAGTATCAGAAGAACAATACAACGAATTTATATTATTGAAGATGGCACACGTAAGACAGAACTCATTCTTGATACCCCTAAAACCAAAAACTCTATCAGGGATATTCCTATGAGCCGTGATTTGATAAAAATATTAAAACCCATTAAGAAAATTGTAAACAATTCTTTTTTTGTATTGACCAATGATGTGAAACCAACAGAACCCAGGACTTACAGAAGTTATTATAAAATTTTGATGAAAGAATTGGGAATGCCAGATTTAAAGTTTCACGGACTTCGGCACAGTTTCGCTACAAGATGTATTGAAAGTAAATGCGATTATAAAACGGTAAGCGTATTATTAGGACATTCCAACATCACTACCACTTTAAATCTCTATGTACATCCTAATCTAGAACAAAAGAAGAAGTGTATAGACCAAATGTTTAAAACATTGAAGTAATGTAGACTGATATAGCCAGCCTTCTCTTGTCATGCTGAGGAACGAAGCATCCTATCTTCAATAATCATTCTGTTACTTTATAAATAGGATGCTTCGTTCCTCAGCATGACAAGAGCTTTTTGATTTAAGATTACCACATTACAATATATATTTATCTACTTTAGGGATTCGTCTGTTAATATAGTAATATTGAGCTCATTTTGAGGTGTTCCTATTTTTCAATCCTTGATTCACGTAAACAATACAATATCATCCGCAAGAAACATAAAAATTTATGTCCAAACAATCTGAACAAATATTAGAAGAGCAATTACTTGTTCAATTACAGAAATTGGGCTATCAATATGTTTCCATTGCTAATGAAAAAAATCTGTTAACAAACCTAAAAACACAATTAGAAAAACATAACAATATCACTTTTTCGAATTCAGAATTCGAAAAAGTATTAAACCTTTTGAACAAAGGTTCTGTTTTTGAAAAAGGCAAAACGCTTCGACAAAAACAATACATTATAAAAGACAATGGAGATAATCTCTATTTTGAGTTTCTGAATATTGAGCATTGGTGCCAAAATGAATATCAGGTAACAAACCAAGTAAGCCAGGAAGGCACATACAAAAATCGCTATGATGTAACCATTCTTATAAATGGTTTACCATTAGTGCAAATAGAATTAAAACGTAGAGGCTTAGAACTTAAAGAAGCTTTTAATCAAGTCAATCGTTATCAAAGACATTCGTTTGGTGCCAATTCAGCTTTATATCAATATGTACAAATCTTCATAATTAGTAATGGAGTAAATACAAAATATTATGCCAACAACAAAGGTCAAAGTTTTAAACAAACATTTTATTGGACAGACGTAGAAAACAAACGCCTCACCAATATCCTCAATGGTTTTACTGATGCCTTTTTAGAACCTTGTCATGTCAGCAAAATGATATGTAAGTATATTGTATTGAATGAAGCGTACAAAATACCAATGGTACTTCGCCCTTACCAGTTTTATGCTGTTGAGGCATTAATCGAAAGAGTAAAGAACTCTACCAAGAATGGCTATATATGGCATACCACAGGTTCTGGCAAAACGCTGACTAGTTTTAAAGCCAGTCAAATTTTAATGAATCTTCCACAAGTGCACAAAGTTGTTTTTGTGGTAGATAGAAAAGACCTGGATTATCAAACTACTAAAGAGTTCAACAGTTTTAGTGATGGTTGCATTGATGGCACAGATAATACCAGCAATTTAGTAAAGCAGTTTACCGGCGCTTATGTTGACAAAAAAGGGCAAGCTAAAAATTCAAAACTGATTGTCACCACCATACAAAAGTTAAATACAGCTATCAGTAAACTCAAGTACGAAAGCAAGATGGCTGACTTGAAGGATAAACGTATCATCTTTATTTTTGACGAATGCCACCGAAGTCAATTTGGCGATACCCACAAACGTGTAAAAGAGTTTTTCAACAATATACAAATGTTCGGTTTTACCGGCACTCCTATTTTTGCAGATAATGCTGCCAAAAATGAGCATGGTAAACGAACTACTAAAGATTTATTTGAAGATTGCCTGCATAAATATGTAATTACAGATGCCATCAAAGATGAAAACGTTTTGAAGTTTTCGATTGAATATGTCGGCAGGTATAAACATAAAGATGGCAGAGAAACAAGTATTGACATTGAAGTAGAAGACATTGACACCAAAGAGTTGATGGAAGATGAAACCCGGTTAGAAAAAATTACGGATTACATTATTGCGCATCACAATAGAAAAACACATAGTCGTGAGTTTACTGCTATGTTCTGCATCAATAATGTGCAAACACTCATAAAGTATTACGATTTATTTAAAAGAAAAAGAATAGAAAACAAACATAATTTAAACATAGCAACTATTTTTAGTTATGCTGCAAATGAAGATGATGCTGATGCCAACGGTTTTTTACCTGAAGAGCTTTCTGTAATTGAAGATCCAAAAGCATTGTATGGTTTGCAAGCGCATAGTCGCGAAAAGCTGGATGAATATATTGAAGATTACAATAAACTATTTGATGTAAAGTATAGCACCAAAGACAGTGAAAGTTTTTACAACTATTATAACGATATATCCAAAAAAGTAAAAGAACGCAAAATCGATATTTTGCTGGTGGTAAATATGTTCCTGACAGGTTTTGATAGCCCTACATTAAATACGCTGTATGCTGATAAAAGTTTAAAATACCACGGCCTTATTCAGGCATATAGCAGAACCAACAGAATTCTAAATGAACAAAAATCGCAAGGGAATATTGTTACGTTTAGAAATCTTAAAAATAGGACAGATGAAGCAATAACATTATTTAGTAACAAAGCGGCTATTGAGGTTATTGTAATGAAACCTTACGAAGATTATGCAGCTAAGTTTGATGAAGCATTTGAAAATTTATTGCAAATAACACCGACAACAGATAGCGTAAATGATTTAGAAACTGAAGATGACGAATTAGCGTTTATAAAAGCATTCAGAGATTTAATGAGGATAAAGAATATTCTCACAGCATTTTCAGATTTTAAATGGGAAGGCTTAAAAATGACCGAGCAGCTTTTTGAAGATTATAAAAGCAAATACCTGGATTTATACGATAAAGTAAAAAATGAACATCAAAAAGAAAAGGTATCTATTCTAGAAGATGTAGATTTTGAATTAGAATTAATTCATAGAGATGAAATAAATGTCGCATACATTATACAACTCTTAATTAAACTCAAATCACAAACTCAGAAAGACACAACAAAAGCTGAGCAAGAAATTTTCAACTTACTAAGCACAGAAACAACTTTGCGCAGCAAACGCGAATTGATAGAAAAATTTATACAAGAAAATCTGCCGATTATAGCAGATACAGATGAAGTAGCGCCAGCGTTTGATAAATATTGGAATGAGGAACAACAAAAAGCATTTTCTACATTAGTGACAGAAGAAAACTTATCTCCCGAAAAAACTGAAAAACTTATAGAAGATTATCTGTTTGCAGAAAGGAAACCACTACGAGATGAAGTTTTAGAATTAGTAAAAGGAGACAAACCAAGTGTGTTAGAACGCAAAAAAATAGGTGATAGAATTTTGAAACGCATAATGGATTTTGTGGAAACCTTTATTAACGGAATGGCTGGGTAACAAGCAATGCTAAAATGTATTTTTTATTTTTCGTTTTGTACCCTACCAAGGAAGTAGATAATTTTATACTTACATAAACTATTATGGTCAATTTATCCCATGCTGAGAATCAAATTCGCTATGTCACAAATTTCCAGGACCTTGTTTCCACGCCTTTTCATGGAGAAATGAATACGATTGGCTGGACTCGTGAGCTACAAGGTGATTTTTCTGAGATTGTTAAAAAGGTAGCGCTAAATGAAAATGTAGTGGCGCTTGATGAGGAGGAGCTGCGTGAACTTAGGTTGAGTGAACAGGGAGAGCTTGCCCGTAAAATTCTTTTAAATGATTTAAAGCTGTTAAAAGCTCATGGCGCATCTCCGGTCCTTAACCTGATCAGGTACTACGAAAGAGATGATGCCTATCCGTTTTTTCCAACGGATGTTTATTCTTTTCATGTAGATCGGTCTCCTGTACCAACCGATACCTTTTTATGTACTTACTATGGCGAGTCGAGTGAAATAATATCAAATGCTGAAGCTGAACAAAAAGTGCTTGTTCCCGAAATACGTGACGAACTCAAAAAACTATATCATGGAGCAGACGATGGTTTTGAATCATTTTTAAGTGAGCATTTCTTTGATTTACACTATCGGGCTAATCCCGCCGCACGCCCTGTGAGCTTAGGCGTTGGTAACTTATGGAGGTTGGCAGTCGATCATCCCGGAAGCCAGGTTCTTCCTTGTGTTCACCGGGCTCCAAAGGAAAAAACCGGACAGCACCGATTGTTGTTGATCTGTTGAAAAGGATCTAATCGTTAACCGATCATTCTGTAACCGCCATGGCAATAATTATTAGTAACAAAACAATTTGTGTGCCAGAACCTGAATAAGTTTGATGCTTCTTTTTTATTTTTTGACTGATCCTACGTTTCCCAATCAGTGTTATATTTGTATAGAACGATCAAAGCCACTATGCAAGACGATAGCCATCTGTCATATCTTAAAGCGTATTCGATCTTAAATACCATTAACCACGCCTGTTATGAAATAAACAGGGAGGGTATTTTTATATTCATCAATAAAAAAGCGGAAGAGCTTTTTGAAATGAGTAAAGATGCTATACTTGGCAGAAATGTATGGGATGTGTTTCCTAATTCTGTTACTACGCCAACCTTTACTGCTATCAACAATGCTTTGCAAAAAAAAGAAGCATCACAATATGAATATATTTCTGAGCTGTTAAAGGGTTGGGTATTTGCGAGCGTTATCCCTACAGAAAATGGTGCCATTGTTACTTTCACAAAAGTAGAAACACTTCGGCAAAGCAAGGAGCATCTGCAAAAAATATTAGATACCATGCCACAACTGGTGTGGACAACATTACCCAATGGCGATGTTGATTTTTTTAACGAACAGGTTTTTAATTATACGCGCCTTAGTTATGATCAGTTAAAAGCCTGGGGGTGGGGCGCCATTGCACACCCTGATGATCTGGCTGCAAATATGCCAATCATCATGCATGGCATACAAACCGGCACAGCATTACATTATGCCATACGCTTCAAAAGACATGATGGCGTTTATCGCTGGCACCTCAATAAGGCCCAACCGCTGCGCGATGAAAAGGGAGAAATTTATATGTGGGTGGGCAGCTCTACTGATATTGATGATGAGAAAAAAAGTAGGGACCTTTTGCAATCTGTATTTGATGCTTCCAGCAATACCATCAGTTTCATGAAAAATATCCGCAATGCCGAAGGAACGATCATCGATCTCGAAATTAATATGGTCAATGAAAAAGCTAAAGTAATTACAGGTGCTGATAGCTTAGGAAAACGATACAGTGAAGTGTTTAATTTTTCTTCAGGCATCAAAGAAAAGTTTATTCATACCGCAACAACCGGCACCCCATTGCGATTTGAAACATGTTACCAATTAGATGGTACTGATAACTGGTATGATGTAAGAGCAGTAAAACTGGAAGATGGCATTGTGATCACATCTGAAAATATTACAGAGCGCAAAATTGCCGAAGCTGCTTCTATACATGCAGCAGAGGAATTGAATACGCAAAATCGCCAGCTTACCGAGAGCCGCGAAATGATAAAAAGAAAAGATGAGTTTATCAGCATTGTTAGTCATGAATTAAAAACACCAATTACTTCTATTAAAGGATATGTGGGACTGATGATGGAGAAATACAGCGAATCGGAAGATCCGTTCTTAGCTAAATCTATATTCACCGTAAACAAACAATTGATAAAGCTGACCAGTCTGATCAACAACTTACTGGATGTTACCCGTATTGATATTAAAAGAATGGAATTCAATATGCAGCCATTTGATATTTGTGCGACGGTAGCTGAAGCTATTGCTATTATGCAACCAACTATTGCACATCAACTGATCGTTAAAGGCCCCGAAAGTTGTACTGCTTACGGTGATAAAGAAAGGATCAATCAGGTAATACTTAACCTGCTTACCAATGCTATTAAATATTCTCCTGAGTCAGATAAAGTACTGATCAATATTAAAAGCGATAAAGAAAATATAACGATCACGGTACAAGACTTCGGCATCGGAATTGATCAGGAATACCTGGAACGAATATTCGAACGTTTCTATCGCATTGAAGGTGAAGTTGAAAAGAATTTTGCCGGCTTCGGTATTGGTCTGTATATTTCTACCGAGATCATCATCAAGCACAATGGTAAAATAGGGGTAGAAAGCAAGAAGGGAGAAGGTTCTGTGTTTTATTTTACAATACCTGTATTATCGAAATAAGATCAACCAATCGAATAACTCCACCAACAATTCTCCTCAACAAATTCCTTACGAAATTTATTTAATACAGGATCATCACCTGCAGTAGCAGCCATTTTTGTGCTCAATGTATAGTGAATATCCGGTGATGCGGTTGTTGAAACTACCAGACTTATTGTATCATCGGGACCATCAACTTCTTTAATATTATCAACTTTATAGGTCAATGAATTTCTGGTATCGCTTTGGTCGATAGTTTCTTCAGGATTTCCTTCCAAAGGATATTTTTGCAAAGTAACTCCTACTTTTATATTATCTGCATTTTTAATTTTACTCCACATGGCTTTACTATTTGTTACAGAAAATATACAGCACAATCTGTTCCAATCTTAATAATACTTTAGAATCCCTACACATTTATTTATTAAATCCTATCCTTGCTCTATCATTCCATTTTCTTTGCGCAGCCTTTTCATCTAATAAATTTTCCATCGCATCATAAATGCTATTTAGCTGTGTATCATGTTCACCTAAGCGTTGTTTTATTTCCTGCAATTGTTCTTTAAGATCTGTTTGGCGGAATGCTATTTTTCTTATTTCTACAAACGCACGCATGATGGCGATATTCATTTCTATTGCCTTATCGCTATTTAAAATACCACTTAGCATTGCTACGCCTTGTTCAGTGAAAACATATGGCATATATCTTACACCTCCTCTGTTTGAGGTCGCAAATTGCGACCTCAAAGAATCTTGGTCATTATTTGAAGCTTTAATCTGAAATCTCATACTTTCAAACTCTTCTTTAGTAAGCTGAAACATAAAATCTTCTGGAAATCTTTTAGTGTTACGTTTAACTGCTTCTGTCAAACGCTTAGTTTCTATTTCGTAAAGAATGGCTAGATCACGGTCTAACATTACTCTTTCACCTCTAATTTCATAAATTCTGTTTTGCACACTTTGGATTATTTGCATAGGTTGTAGGTTTTACGGATTGTTTAAAATAGTTTACAATGGTACGATTAATGCTTGATAATATTATATGATAAATCACAAAAAAGAAAGAAAAGAAGAAGAGAATAAAACTATATGGACCATCGGTCATTCCACGCATTCTTTAGAAGAATTTGTTGCCATGTTATATGCTTTTGAAATTAAATTGATAGCCGATATCAGAAGTTTTCCCGGCTCAAAAATGTTTCCGCAATTCAACAAGGAAGCATTGGAAATTTCTCTGCCGCAAAACAATATTCGATATGTTCACTTAAAAGATTTAGGTGGCAGAAGAAAAGTAAATCCTGATTCAAAAAACACCTCATGGCGACATTTGGCTTTTCGTGGTTATGCAGATTACATGGAAACGAATGAATTTAAAGAAGGAATAAAAGAACTTGAAAAATTAGCGCTGCAACAACCTACTGCGTATATGTGTTCCGAAGCACTTTGGTGGCGCTGTCACCGCTCAATGGTTTCTGATTATTTAAAAGCACGTGGTTGGAAAGTGATACATATTATGGGTGTTAGAAAAACAGAAGAACATCCTTACACAGCACCGGCAAAAATTATAAACGGCGAGTTAAGTTATAGAGAAAATTCATTGCCATTTAATGAGTAATTTTAATCCTTAAATAGTCACCGTTGTAATGCAGACGCTTCTAAATAAAATTCGTGGATGTGAAGTTTGTAAAGATCATTTACCATTTGGTCCAAGACCTGTTGTTCAATTTAGCAAGCAATCAAAAATTATTATTATCGGTCAAGCTCCTGGCAGAAGAGTTCATGAAACCGGTATTCCATGGAACGATGCAAGCGGTAGAAAATTAAGAGAATGGATGGGTATAGACGAAACAGCCTTTTATGATCCAGATATTTTTGCACTAATGCCTATGGGATTTTGTTATCCCGGAAAAGGAATTTCAGGTGATCTTCCTCCGCGCCCTGAGTGCGCTCCTTTATGGCATACACAAATTCTCGAAAACTTACCTAACGTATCACTCATTTTATTGATTGGGCAATATGCACAACGGTATTATTTAAAAAAGAATTGTAAGATCAATCTTACAGAAACAGTCAAAAATTATAAAGAATATCTCCCAAAATATATTCCCTTACCACATCCCTCGCCGCGAAACCAAAACTGGCTAAAAATAAACCCGTGGTTTAAAGAAGACGTGATCCCTGAACTGCAGAAAAAAATAAAATTAGCTATCCACGCAAAACCATAATTATTGCGCAAGCTTTACAAGGAAGAAGTAAGCGTAAGCAGAAAAACGGTTTCTTCCATAGCCAAAATGCTATGCTGGATACCTTTATGCAATGTTACCATTTGTCCTTCATCTAATTCAATAGGCTGGTTTTCAGTATTGAATTTTATTTTTCCATCAATTATCTGCACGCTTATTATCCCGTCAGCAGTGTGAGATTTCATTTCAGCACCCCGGTGTAACGCGATCAATACGATTCGCATTCCATTTGTTTTATAAACAGTAATAGCATTGCGGTCTGTATCTTTCCAGGGAGACTCCTCCTTTATTTTTTTAATAAACGATGGCAGATCTATTGTAACGATTGGCGCATCTATTACACGATCTCCTTCAGGGCGCAACAGGGTTGCTTCATTATATTTCTGTTCCATATTTATAAATTTTTATTGTCCGTTTCCAAAGCAGTAGACTTGCTGTACAACATATAAACATCAAGGATAATGCCATAAAACTATAGGTACTATTTTCTTACCTTTGCCAACATTTTAACATGGTTTGGACACATCAAACCGATACAGGATCATTTATGGCGGCTAAATACAAAGAATACCAACAACTTAACCTGCCTAATATAGGCGAAGAGTTACTGGCTAAATGGGAACAAAACAGGGCTTTTGAAAAAAGCGTTGAATTGAGAGAAGGTAAACAACCTTTTGTTTTTTATGAAGGTCCGCCAAGCGCCAATGGTATGCCAGGTATTCATCATGTCATCAGCCGTACATTAAAAGATCTGGTTTGTAGATATAAAACCATGCAGGGCTTCCAGGTAAAACGCAAAGGAGGTTGGGATACACACGGATTACCGGTTGAGCTAGGTGTTGAAAAATTATTAGGTATCACTAAAGAAGATATCGGCAAAAAAATATCGGTTGAAGAATACAATGCAACTTGTCGCCGTGAAGTTTTAAAGTACAAAGACAAGTGGGATGACATCACTAAAAAAATGGGTTACTGGGTTGATCTAAAACAACCTTATGTAACATTCGAAAATAATTATATCGAATCATTATGGTGGTGCTTAAGTCAACTTTATAAAAAAGATTACCTGTACGAAAGTGTGAGCATCCAGCCCTATTCACCTGCTGCAGGTACAGGTTTATCTTCACATGAATTAAATCAGCCCGGCACTTACAAAGATATAAAAGATACGAGTGCCGTTGCCATGTTTAAAGCGGTAAACAATGCTTTATCAAAAAAATTATTTGATGCTGCAAAAAGCGAAGAAGTTTTCTTTTTGGCCTGGACAACCACTCCATGGACACTTCCATCGAATTTAGGTTTAACCGTCGGACCAAATATCGAATATGTTTTAGTAAAAACATTCAATCCATATAGCGGAAAACCTTGCGCAGTAGTTTTAGCAAAAGCATTACTGCACAAATATTTTCCAGAACATTTAGATGTTTGGGTAGAAGGAGAAAAATCTGAATTGTACGCTGCTATTTCTAGCTGGTTAGATAAAGGAATTGATAAAAGCATCATCGAAGAAAATGCAACAGCATTAAGATCAGAATTTGATACACTAGTTAAGAAAAAGCAATTGCCTTATAAAATTGTTGCAACATTTACAGGCAATGACATCAGCGGATGCACATACGAACCTTTGCTTCCTTTTGAAGCAAATACCATTGATAAAATTCAGGAAATAACGCCAGAAGCAAAACCCTTTAGAGTAATTACCGGAGATTTTGTTACGACAGAAGATGGTACCGGTATCGTACACACAGCACCTGCATTTGGTGCAGACGATTATAAAGTAGGCAAGAAAAATGACCTGGGTATTTTAACATTGGTTGATAAACAAGGAAAATTTATTGACGGCGTTGGAGAATTCAGCGGCCGTTATGTAAAAGATTATAAAGATGAGAAAGATTATGTAGACGTAAACATCGATATCTGCGTAAAACTAAAAAAAGAGAACCGCGCATTTAAAGTAGAAAAATACGAACATAGTTATCCGCATTGCTGGCGCACGGATAAACCAATTATTTATTATCCGTTAGATGCATGGTTCATTAAAACCACTGCTGCAAAAGACAGAATGGTTGAACTAAATAAAACCATCAACTGGAAACCTGCCGCAACGGGTACAGGCCGCTTTGGTAACTGGTTAGAAAATATGGTGGATTGGAACTTAAGTCGTAGCCGCTATTGGGGAACCCCTCTACCGATCTGGCGCACAGAGGATGGCAGCGAAGAAAAATGTATCGGGTCCATCAAAGAATTAAATGACGAAATTAAAAAGGCCGCCGACAAATTAGGTGGTGATACCAATAAAAATTATTTGCACGAAGGTATTCTTGATCTCCATAAACCTTTTGTAGATGAAATTGTTTTAGTAAGTAATAATGGCGTTACCATGAAACGCATACCTGATCTTGTTGATGTTTGGTTTGATAGTGGTGCTATGCCTTACGCACAATGGCATTTCCCTTTTGAGAATAAAGAAATATTTGCGCAAAATTTTCCTGCCGATTTTATTGCAGAAGGTGTTGATCAAACAAGAGGCTGGTTTTATACATTACACGCATTAGGCGCTTTGCTAAAAGAAAGCGTTGAAGAAGAATTAAAAAAAGACGGCCTGTACGAAACTTCCGGCATGAAAGCTGCAGGTATACAGGCAGGTGTAGCCTACAAAGCTGTTGTAAGCAATGGTTTGGTGTTAGATAAGAACGGAAATAAAATGAGCAAACGTATCGGCAACGTTGTTGATCCGTTTGAAACCATCGACAAATATGGTGCTGATGCAACGCGCTGGTACTTGATCACCAACGCATCTCCATGGGATAGTTTGAAATTTGATGTGGAAGGCATTAAAGAAGTGCAACGCAAATTTTTCGGTACACTATATAATACCTACCAGTTCTTTGCATTGTATGCAAATGTAGATGGTTTCACTTTTAAAGAAAAATACATTCCATTAAAAGAAAGGCCTGAGATCGATCAGTGGATCATCTCTTGTTTAAATACATTAGTAAATACGGTACAACAAAATTTAGATGATTACGAGCCAACGCAAGCCGGCCGTGCTATTGAAGATTTTGTTGATTCTCTTTTAAGTAACTGGTATGTGCGCCTTTGTCGCCGCCGTTTTTGGAAAGGTGAATATGAGCATGATAAAATAGCTGCTTATCAAACACTTTACGAGTGTTTGGAAAAGTTAAGTCAGTTGATCGCTCCTATCGCGCCATTCTTTTCTGATTGGCTATTTGTAAATCTTAACTCGATCACCAATCGCTTCGCAACAGAATCGGTTCATCATACAGATTTCCCAAAAGCAGATGCTTC
>Ga0207033_1004_pt2 | contig 14129 bp, 10 predicted proteins | sample Alteio_BWMinCont_35_FD_153262 | JGI IMG/M metagenome (GOLD analysis project Ga0207033, IMG submission 153262) | Enriched cells from forest soil in Barre Woods Harvard Forest LTER site, Petersham, Massachusetts, United States -... | ecosystem: Environmental > Terrestrial > Soil > Temperate forest >... | reverse complement strand
AGCGTGGCGGCGCCTGTGTTCAATGACATTTTTGAATCGTTTTTTAATGACTCTTTCTTTTCCGACCGGATGATCTCCAGGGTACCGGCGGTTAACATCTCTGAAACGGAAGGCGAATATCGTATCGAACTTGCTGCACCCGGTTTAAAAAAAGAAGATTTCAAGATCAGCCTTGACAGGAATTTACTGAATATCTCAGCTGAAAGAAAATCTGAGCACCATGAAGAGAATAAAAAATATAATAAGAGGGAATACAGCTACTCTTCGTTTGTACGTTCATTTGCCCTGCCTGACTCCGCGGATGATGCACACATTGAAGCGGAATACACTGATGGAGTTTTAAACGTTAGTGTAGCCAAAAAAGAAGAAGCCAAGATGGCTGCAAGACAAATTGTGATAAAATAGCTTCTTTGTTTCAAATGATAATTACCTTTTCTAAAACAACCGCCTTGTTTTCATTGATAAAAACAAGGCGGTTCCTTTTGTTGTGAATTTGGCTGTTTTTAGAAAGTTTAATAAAAATAACAATTAAAAACTTGTATGGTTTTACTTAATTCCATATCCCGGGCCGTGGAAATAAAAAGTTCATATTTTTTAAATCAAACTACAAAAACTATTGTTGTGCAAATAGTGATCCTTAGATTGTTTCAAATCATAATTCTTCAAAAATGAGGCATGCAATAACATTATCCCTAAATGGTTTAGAACAAACCCTGCATGTAATTTCAGGAAAATTTAAAAAGTGGAAAGTGTGGAAAGTTCAATTTAAAAATGGAGATGAGGCTGTACTTTTCAAACACATGGATATATGGATGCAGCGAAATGAAGACAAACTTGATCATCAAACCATTACAGCCATAGGCAATCAGATTGACCGTATAAATACGGATATTTCGTTTGCCTAAAATCGGGCTTAGTTGTTTATTAAAACCTGGCTATTTATTATTTCATCATAGATACCATCCCATAAGCCTATCCGCTTTTGCAGCGCCATAATTGAGGCCACTTCAATTTCATTCCATTTTTGTTCATCCGTCCCGCAAAGTTCTGCAGTCATTTCTAACGCAAGGTGGCTGTGGTGGCCGCCATCAACTTCAATATGACGGTCGAGGTAATACTTAAATTCGGATACCTGGTTGGGAAATTTATTGTTAAGGTCGTTAACTATTGACAAAAACATATTGGGGATCAAATCTTCCCTGCCAAAGGTAAAAACAGCGGCCTGTAAATGTGCTTTACAGCTGTTAATGGTCTCAAAAGTATAATCAACAAATTCCCGCACAGCGGCAGGGACACCGGCTTTGTCAAAAGCTAAACGTAAATCGCCGGTATTTTTTAATGCTGAAATAAAACTTAAAAAGCCTTGCGGCTCGTTGCCGCATTGTTTCATCGCATCAAGATACAGCTCGTAGTGACTCTTTCTTATGCCGAAACTGTCCACATCAGACTCTTCCCCGGTTACTATCTCATTAATTAAATACCTGGTGTTTGCTGAACCTACTGGGAACCATGGCACGCTGGTACAGGTTAAATTATTTTGTAAAGCCTTTAACAGCGACATAAAATCCCATACCGCGTAAATGTGGTAGTTCATGAAAACACCAAGATCATCAATGTTATTTATCAGCGCATAAACTCTATGATTAATAATCTGTTGCCTTAATGGTTCAATGGCCTGCTGTACCTTTTTTATGTATTCATTCATCACCTACGTGTTTTTCCGGGCGGCAAAGATAAAACAATGGACAGACCTTGCACTGAAAAATCAACTGCTAAAGCGATTGGGTATTATATTATGAGAAAATTATGACCGGATATTTTAAATGACAATAGGGTTAACCTTTCTTAAAAATGACGGGATGCAATCTAATGTACCTTAAAATCAGCATCACCAAATCTTCAGTCCATTTCCATGCCTTTATGCTATCGGATTTCTTATTAATGATGTCCCTAAAAGCAGATTAGTATTAATTACTCAAACAAAATAAGTATGCCATCTGTCTAATACCTAATCTTTCCAAAACAAATAATCATTAATAAATATGAAAATAGTATTTACAATTGCGATTGTATTTAACGCTGTTTGCTTATTTGCACAAAATAAGGCAGGGCAAACTTTAATAAGATCAATGTCCCATGCACAAAATAAAACCGGGAAGGATACGGTTGTTCAAAAAGATACTTCAAAAGAAAATAAGGAGCCGCGTTATTTCTATATGTCCGGAAATACCAATGTATTTGTAAATACCAGGGGCGGCGCGGCGAAAAGATTTTCCCCTTCAGTTGAGTTTGGACGCACTTACGGCATTTTTGATATAGGGCTCTCTACGGGTAGGGTAAATTCTATTGGCTCGGGCGGTGATACCACAAGGTTCCTTGAATTCAGGCCCACTATAAATATTTTCTCAAAAGGCAGGTTTGCCGAAGCGCTCTGTTTAGGCGGCGGCTACGTGTTTAAGGCTAAACAAGGCTTAATGACCGAAATTTGCAACAGTATTAATTTTAATATCACCGAAATATGGGCGGTTGCAGTAATACAGGGTTATTATTATTTTGACGGAACAAATAACAGCCGCGGCACGCAATATATGGGTTTTAATGTTACCTACAATTTCCTGCAAAAACACAGTGTTAATATAAACCGCAAAAAGGCGGCAATAGTTAGCGATAAGTAATTGGATGTTTTTAATTCTCTTTGCCGGTAAGACTTTGTTCATCTCGTTCATCTAAATTATAAGCAGAGCAATACCTCCTATTAAATAAAAACTATTCCGCAACCTTTAATACTATTTTGCCCCTGGTATGGCCTTCTTCGCTAAGCTGCTGGGCCTTTACAATTTCTTTAAGCGGCAATACTTGTGCTATTACCTGTTTTAATTTTCCGGCATCAATAAGTCCGGCCATTTCTTTTAAATTTTCAGGGACTGATTGCGCCCCATACTGGACGCCTTGTACCCCTTTTGCTTTTAGTGCATCCATATCTTTAATACCTACAGTGCTTACCAGTATGCCCCCCGGCTTTAATACCTGCAGCGACTTTATTTGTGTTTCGCCGCCTATCGTATCAAAAACCATATCAATGTCCTTTAACTTTTCTTCAAAATTTTCTCTATGATAATCGATTACTTCATCCGCACCAAGTTCTTTCAGAAATGCAATGTTTTTTTCAGACGCTGTGCCAATTACATAAGCACCCTTCCATTTGGCAAGTTGCACAGCCAGAGTGCCTACCCCTCCGGCTGCCCCATGGATCAATATTTTCTGTCCGGCATGTAATTTACCATGATCAAAAAGGCCCTGCCAGGCAGTGAGGCCTGCCAGTGGTATAGCTGCCGCTCCTATGTGATCAATAGTTTTGGGCTTAAAGTAAATTTCACCGGCCCGAACAGCCACATATTCAGCATAGGTCCCGTTTCGTAAAACATCAGGACGTGCATAAACCTGGTCACCAACTTTATAATCCTGAACATCATCACCTGTCTTTTCAATCACGCCCGAAACATCCCATCCCAATATGATGGGAAATTCACGGTTTGACCCTCTCCTGGCGCCCTCACGTACTTTCCAGTCTATCGGATTTACACTTGTTGCAAAAACTTTTATCAGCACATCATCCGGGTTAATCACTGGCAAAGGGGCATCCCCGTATTTCAATACTTCGGGGCCGCCGTATTCGTATATCAAAACTGCTTTCATGGTTGTATTGGTTTTGAAAAAAACACAAAAATCCGAAGAAGGTTTTAAGCGTTATTTATATTAATGCAAACTTATTCAGAACATATTTACTTTAGTTATGGCATCACCGTGTTGTCAATTGTTTGTTACATACCTTAATAAGGCAAATTAAGCTTGCAGATAATTAACTTAGCAGAAATTAAGGTCATATATTTATTTAATATGAAGCATAAACACAAAACCCAGGCAAAAAGCATTTGGATTTCCCTGATTATCCTGGCCGCAATAACCATTAATACCACTATTATAAAAGCCCAAACAGCCGCCGATGACCCACATTTGGGAATAATCCCTGCGCCAGTGTCGGTCACAAAGAATACTGGCACGTTTGATTTCAGCCAGGCTACATTTATAAAAGCTGATGATCCCAAGGACAGGTCGGTTGCTTTGCTTAGTGGTTTTTTGGCAGATGACCTGCACCTTCATAACAAGGTAACAAAATACAAAACCAAAAGTAAATCTTTACAAGGGACCGGGATCTATCTTACCGCTAAAGGTTCGGCAAAACTGCCAAAAGAAGGATATAAACTAACCATAACACCGCACCGGATTTATATTATAGGCAAGGGTGCAGGCTTGTTTTATGGTATTCAAACGCTTATACAGCTATTCCCTGTTGAACATGCAGGCTCTCAAAAGTTACCCTGTGCCGTTATCGTAGATTCACCAAGATTTGGTTACAGGGGGATGATGCTGGATGTTTCACGCCACTTTTTCACTGTACAGCAGGTTGAAAAAGTTATAGATATTATGGCTGCTTATAAACTAAATAACTTTCACTGGCACCTGGTCGATGGGGTGGGATGGCGGATAGAAATTAAGAAATATCCAAAACTGACAGAAGTTGGTGCCTACCGCATGCAAACCATGTTTGGCAGCAACCGCGATTGGCCCGATCAACTTACCTACGGCGGCTTTTATACGCAGGACCAGATCCGCGAAGTAGTAAAATATGCTGCCCAACGCTATATAAATGTGATCCCCGAAATTGAAATGCCGGCGCACTCTGAGGCTGCATTAAGGGCGTATCCGGAACTTAAGTGCGATACGACACCCGGTAAACCAGCTGCCAGGGACGTTAATAATATTTACTGCCCTACCGAAGCAACATTTACTTTCCTTGAAGGCGTGCTGACGGAAGTTATGGCGCTTTTCCCAAGTAAATATATTCATATCGGCGGTGATGAAGCAGGGAAGCAACCCTGGATGGAATCGGCATTTTGCCAGAATCTGATAAAAGAAAAAGGGCTTAAGGATGAGAAAGAGCTGCAAAGCTACTTTATCCAGCGGATTGAAAAATTCCTTAACGATCACGGGCGCAGCATTATCGGTTGGGACGAAATATTAGAAGGCGGCCTTGCACCAAATGCAACTGTTATGAGCTGGACAGGCGAAGACGGCGGGATTGCCGCTGCACAGCAAAAGCATAACGTGATCATGACCCCGCAAACCACCGGCAATTATTTTGATCATTATCAAAGCAGCTCACCCCAGGAGCCTGTGTCATTCGGCAGGTATGCAACTTTGCAGGAAACCTATAACTATGACCCTGTATCTAAAAAATTATCTCCCGATGAACGGCAGTATATCATAGGCACACAGGGAAACTTATGGACAGAATATGTGCCAACAATTGCCAAGCTTCAATACCAGATATTTCCACGGCTTTTTGCGTTGTCGGAAGTAGCATGGAGCAAAACAGAAAATAAAGATTATACCAATTTCTCCGAAATTCGGCTGGCCAAACATTTTGCAAGGCTTGATGCTATGAGTTATAATTACAGGGTACCAACAGCCTTAACGGTTATCGATACTATTGTATATGGCCCGCAGTTTGTTTATACCTTAACTTCCGTGGTGCCGGGCGCTAAGATTTATTATACACTAAACGGGCGTGACCCGCTGGATACCGACCTGGAATATGACGGGCCAATAACGTTTAATATCCCTGAAAATGAAAAACGGGAATTACGGACAAGGGTGATTACTCCGTCGGGAAGAAGGAGCATAGCCACGCGCACCCTGATGGTTAACAGGGCATTGTTGCCTGCCATAAATTATTCGGCAAACACACATGGCTTAAAGTATAGGCTAATGAAAGGAAGTTTTACAGCGCCAGACCAGCTTAATTACGTTATAGCCACAGATTCCGCTGTGATGGATAAACTGGATGCCGAACAATTTAAAAAGGATAACCCCAATTTTGGGATTATTTATGATGGCGTAATCAATGTACCGGCTGATGGCCCCTATAATTTTTCGTTGTCAAACTATAATACTACCGAATTATTTATCGACGGCGAAAAGCTGACAGAAACAGAGTATGAAATCCCGCTTGCAAAAGGGTTCCATAAAATCACTATCAGGTATATTTATAATGCACCTGTTGTAACCACCGGACGGCGTATGAGGCCAAGCCCATTAAGGGTTTTTGTTACCGACCCCGGAACATTTGCAAAGAAGGAATTAGATGCGGCTAATATCTATTATTAAATTTGCCCTAGAATCAAGAGCCAAGAACCAAGTTTTAAAAGGACACCGATTCCTATTTTTGTCTTGATTCTTGGTTCTTGATTCTTGGCTCTCAATTAACACCCTATCCAATTATGGCAACAGTATCGCTTGGCAGTCCTGCGGGTAAATGGATCATGGTTTCGGCCATCCTTGCCTCGGCCATGGCTTTTATTGATAGCACTGCGTTAAATGTTGTTTTACCATCACTTCAAAAAAGCCTCCATGCTACCGGCGCCGATTTGTTCTGGCTATTAAATGCTTACTTATTGATGCTGGCCTCACTCATCCTTATAGGCGGTGCGCTTGGCGATAAACTTGGCCGCAAAAAAATATTCATGGCGGGTATTTTTGTGTTTATAGCAGGCTCGGCGGCCTGCGGCCTTGCACCCAACATTACTTTACTAATTGTTTTTCGGATTATACAGGGGATTGGCGGCGCGCTGATGATACCCGGGAGCTTATCATTGATATCTTCATCCATCAATGAAAACGAACGCGGAAAAGCTATTGGCACATGGTCGGCAATTACTACTGTGGTCACCATGGGCGGCCCTGTGCTTGGCGGCGCGCTGGCAGATGCCGGGCTGTGGCGATATATATTTTTCATCAATATTCCCATCGGCCTGGCCGCACTCCTGATCCTCTGGAAAAACGTTAAAGAAATTAAGGACGATAGCAAAGACCTTAGCCTCGATTTTCCCGGTGCTATCGCCATTGCTTTGGGTTTGGCTTTGCTTACATTCGGTTTCTTGCGAATACCTGCAATCGGTTTTAATAACTGGGAAATCTATTGTTCATTCGGTGGCGGCATTTTATTGCTTGTGGCTTTTATTTTTATCGAAGTTAAGAGCAAATACCCCATGATGCCACTGCACTTATTTAAAAACTTAACCTTCAGCGGCGCTAATTTGCTAACACTTTTTCTTTATGCAGGGCTTGGCGCGGGCATGTTATTCCTTTCCTTAAACCTGGTGCAGGTACAGGGTTATAGCCAGTTGCAATCAGGGCTCACATTTTTGCCGTTTACTGTACTGATGATCACTATAGCCCGGCCTGCGGGTGCCCTTGCTGATAAGCATGGGCCAAGGTTATTATTGATTGTTGGGCCAGCCATAGCAGGCGCGGGGTTATTGATTTTGTCCTTCGTAAAGCAAACGGCGGGCCCTTCCGCTTACTTTACCACATTTTTTCCAGGCGTAATAGTATTCGGGTTGGGAATGTCTTTTACCGTCGCGCCGCTCACCACTGCGGTAATGGGCTCGGTTAGCGATCATTTTTCAGGAACGGCCTCCGGGGTAAACAATGCCATATCACGCATAGCGAATGTTTTTGCTTACGCGATTTTTGGCGCTTTGGCCGTTTTGTTTTTTTCGGGTGCATTATCCGGACGTGTAGAAACAATTAATATCAGTCCGAATGAAAAACATGCAATAATTGCGCAGGCTGCCGACCTGGGAAATGCAAAAGTACCTGTTGAAATTTCTGCCGGGAATAAAGCGATAATTGAGAAATTCTATCATGAAAGCTTTATCGCGGCCTATTCGAATATTCTGAAAATTTCGGCGGGGCTTGGGTTTTTAGGGGCGTTGATGGCTTTCTTTTTTATCAGGAATACCGTTGTTAAAAAAGGAAATATAATTGTGCAGACGCATTAAAAGGAAGATAGATACGAAATTGTAAATAATTGCAGTTCCCCTCTTTACCGCGTAGCGGAAGAGAGGGTCGACCAGCGAAGCGTAGTCGGGGTTAGTCAACCCCGGCGGACATTGGCGTTAATGCATTGACGTCAGTGCCGATCGCATAGTTTACTCACCCGGTCGTTGCTTCGCTCGACCACCCTCTCCCCACCTGCGGTGTAAAGAGGGTAGCTGCAGGTATTTCAGTTCGACCCTACTGCACGGAAAACACCGCTATAAATTTTGAACGCGATTTCCCCTGAAAATATAACCTGATTTGTTAAAAGCCCTGAAAGTATTACTATATTGTAAACCATTATTGATTAAACCTTTACACAGTCATGAGCATGCCTGTTAAATTATCTGTTTTGATTATTATAAGCATGCTGTGCCATTACAGCGCCGTTACCCAGGATATTCATTTTACATCGATTGCACCGCCAAAGGACGAGGTGTGGCCGGGATTGCTTTCAGCGACGCAGGACCAAAAGATAATGCAGCCATTTTTTACTACAAAACCAACCGGCGAAGGAACAGGTTTGGGCTTATCCTTAACTTATGATATGGTAGTTAAAGGGCATGGGGGGAGTATTAATGTTAATACTAAAGCAGGACACTACACTGAATTTATTATAACGCTACCTTTAATTTAAATTATGATGAAGAAACTTTTACTGGTATTTAGCCTTCCGGTTTTGTGTTTGCAGGTAGCCAGGGCACAAGATGTTGTTGACAGCCTGGCTAAAGCCTATCAAAAAAACAAACAGGACACTACTTTAGTACAATTACTTAACGAAAAGGCGATTATAAAGGAATTGCAAACCCATCCCGACTCAGGCCTGCTGCATACCAGGCAGGCACTGGCAATATCGCGCAGGATTCACTATAAAAGAGGCGAGGTGCAGTCGCTGGCGGTTATGGCAAATTTCCTTAACGAAATAGGGGACCTACCGGGCTCGCTGCGGGTTACTTTTGAAGTGTTGCCCATGGCCACCGCGTTAAAAGACTATGCTAACATAGCTGGATGTTATAACACCCTCGGCTTAACGTACAGCACATTAAAAAACGACCCCAAAGCGCTGGAGTACTATCGCAAAGGGTTGGCAATAGCCCTGCAGGGCCACCTGGGGATACAAACCGTTATTGAATACAACAATACAAGCCGGGTATTTCTTGACATGAACCAGCTTGATTCGGCGCTTTGGTATACCAATAAAGCCTATGCTTTGAGTCTACAAAAGCACCTGTACAGGGATATAGGTTTTTTGATAAGAAATTTCGGTATCATCCAATATAAAAAAGGAAACTACGCCCACTCGATAGACTTTTTTAGAAAAAGCGCTGCACAAAAAACTACTTTGTTAAATCACTATTTGCAGGGTGAAGATTACCGGAGGATGGCCGAGGCTTACCAAAAACTGAACAAACTCGATTCGTGTATCGATTGCGCAAAAATAGCTTATCAGCAAGCACAGCTGGAACGTAACCCCAACCAGGTGATGCAGATCACCTCGCTGCTGACTGATGTTTTCAGATCGAAAAATGATTATAAGCAGGCGTATGATTACCAGCAGGTGATGCTAAAAGCACAGGACAGTTTATTCAGTCAACAAAAAACCTTGCAGGTGCAAAACCTTACGTTCAGCGAACAGCAACGGCAAGATGCGTTAAAAGCTTCGGCAATTGCCTACCAAAACAAAGTGCGTTTTTATGCCCTTACCGGCATTTTGGGTGCCGTGGTGCTGGTCGTGCTGATCCTTTGGTACAGCAACAATGCCAGGAAAAAAGCCAATCGTTTGCTGCACGAGCAAAAAGAAGAAATAGCGGCACAGCGCGACGATCTTGAACAGGCTTACAGCGACCTCAAAAACACGCAAACGCAATTGCGGCAACGTGAAAAAATGGCCTCGCTGGGTGAGCTGACCGCAGGCATAGCCCATGAGATACAAAACCCGCTAAACTTCGTAAACAATTTCTCTGAAGTAAGCGTGGAGCTGCTGAACGAGATGGACGAGGAGTTAGATAACGGCGATATACAGGAAGCCAAAGCCATAGGCGCTAATCTGAAACAAAACCTCGAAAAGATACATCACCATGGCAAACGCGCCGATTTTATTGTAAAAGGTATGCTGGAACACAGCCGCACGAATACCGGCGAAAAACAGTTAACCGATATGAATGTGCTTTGCGATGAATTTTTAAAGCTGTCGTACCACGGATTGCGGGCTAAGGATAAATCGTTCAATGCAGAAATGACCACCCATTTTGACCCAAAGCTGCCTAAGGTAAACGTATCGGCGCAGGATATGGGCCGGGTAATGCTTAACCTATATAATAATGCCTTTTACGCAGTAAATCAGAAGTTGAAAACTGGGGGAGCGGGTTACAAGCCGGAAGTTACTGTTAGCACATCAGTTGAAAATGGCCAGGTGGTGATCAAAGTAAAGGATAACGGCGTAGGAATCCCTGATGCTATTAAAGAAAAAATCATGCAGCCATTTTTCACCACTAAGCCCACGGGCGAAGGGACTGGGTTGGGTTTGAGCTTAACTTATGATATGGTGGTAAAAGGGCATGGTGGGAATATACAAGTTAATAGCTCGGTGGGCGAGGGGTCGGAATTTATTATTCAGTTACCGGTTGGTTAATCATCATCGTATGAAAAACGCTATCAAAATATTAGTACTGGTGCTGGTTCCTTCGTTAGGGCTTGCGCAACAGCGGCTGCCCGACAGCACATTTAATGCATTAAAAAATGCGACGACCGACTCCATGCGCTACCGGGCCAACCTGCAGGCTTATTTTTATTTTGAAGAGATAAACCGCGACAGCGCACTTGCCTACAATGCGAAAACTATATTACTGGCCCAAAAAAATAATAAAAAGCTCCTGGTGGCCCGCGACCTTGCCAGCAAAGCTTATCAACTGACAACACAGGGAAGATACGCCGAAGCGCTTAATAACCTGTTTGCAGCTTTTGCCCTTGCCGGGGACCCAAAAAATGCCAGTAACAGCTGGTTTATAACGCCGCAATCAACACCTGAAAAAGCCAGACTGCTGATACTGTCCTTAGTGCACCACATGTTTAGCGTTTTGATGGACCGCACAGAAAATAAGGAGCAACAGATATTCCAGTTAAAAGAGGCCATACGGATAGCGCTGCAAATAAATAACTCCCTGCGTATTATGCTTGCCGATATGAACCTCGGGGCTGCTTATGTAAGCCTCGATAAAATTGATTCGGCTTTGATATTTGAAAACGAGGCAAAAGCTATTGCATTAAAAACAGGACAAGAAAAGTACCTGGGGTATATGATTGGCGTGTCTGGCGATATAGCATTAAAAAAAGGAGATAAGGCTAAAGCAAAGCAATTTTATTATGAAGGAGTCCGTGCGTCTGTTGAGCAAAATAATCTAACCAGTTTAACGCGGAATTATCTGAAGCTTACCAACTTTTACCTGGCCGAAAAACAAAAAGATTCAAGCCTTTATTTTGCCGCAAAGATGCTGACAACTTTAAGAACTATCGGCCCCAATACAAGCCAGCAGCTCAACATCGGCATAGCTTACCAAAATCTTTATGCCAGCTACAAATTAAAAAAGCAACAGGATAGCGCCTATAAATATGCGGGCCTTGCCGTTGCTGCTACCGACAGTATATATAAAAAAAGGATTGAGAGTTTGGCGCAATTTCAAAATCTGTCCTTCAAGGAACAATTGTGTTGGCAAGCACTGGAAAAGGAGAAGGCTGCATATCAAAGCAGCGTAAGGGCTTATGCATTGCTTACCGGCTTGGGCGTTTTGCTGGTCATCGCCCTGATACTTTATCGCAATAACCGGCAAAAACATAAAGCCAACAACGTATTGGAAAACACGCTAATTGATCTCAGGTCAACCCAAACCCAATTGATCCAATCGGAAAAAATGGCCTCGCTGGGCGAGCTAACGGCAGGCATCGCCCACGAAATTCAAAACCCGCTCAACTTTGTCAATAATTTTTCGGAAGTAAATAAAGACCTGTTGACCGAAATGAAAGAGGAGATTGATAAAGGAAATCTTGAAGAAATACGAGCAATAGCGAATGATATTATTGATAATGAAGAAAAAATAAGTCATCACGGCAAACGTGCCGATGCCATTGTAAAAGGCATGCTACAGCACAGCCAGGTAGGCAGCGGGACAAAGGAGCCGACCAATATTAACGCCCTTGCCGATGAATGTATGCGGCTTGCTTATCATGGATTGAGAGCAAAAGACAAAAGTTTCAATTCCGAAATGGTGAGCCATTTGGATGAAACACTTCCGCTGGTGAATGTAATACCGCAAGATATGGTAAGGGTGATGCTTAACCTGTTTAACAATGCTTTTTACGCGGTGAATCAAAAGCGGAAAACGACGGACACAGCTTATAAGCCGGAAGTATCGGTTAGCACCTCAACCGAAAACGGCCATGTAGTCATCAAAGTAAAGGATAATGGTGTTGGTATACCCGATGCAATCAAAGAAAAAATCATGCAGCCATTTTTCACCACCAAGCCTACAGGCGAAGGGACGGGTTTGGGATTGAGTTTAACTTATGATATGGTGGTGAAAGGGCATGGGGGGACCATAGCGGTTGCGAGTAAAGAAGGAGAAGGTTCGGAGTTTACCATTTCACTACACATAAACTAACGGTATGAGAAGGTACATCAAAATAATAATACTGATGCTTGTCCCCATTTTAGGTATGGCGCAGCAGCAATACCCCGACAGCCTGAAAAAGGTCTTAAAAACCGCGCATTCCGACTCTGTGCGCTATTCCACGCTGAACGGGATCGGTGAGTATTATGTTGAGATTAATGGGGACTCGGCGCTTTTTTATCTCAACCGGGCGCTTGCAATCGCCAAAAAAAATGACCGGGGAATCAATGAGGCAGCTACCTTGGCGCGTGAGGGTTATGTATTGGTATATAAGGGCAAATATCCCGAATCGCTTGAGCATTTCCAGCAGGCGCTAAAGTTTGCTGAAGATACCACAAATGAAAAGACCATTTGGAATCCAAACATGCCCTGGATTCAATATTCCACTCAGCATTCCACTCAGCAAAAAAATCGCCTGTCAATCCTTGCCGGCGTGCATCTCCTATATTCCGTCCTGGCGCGGCGAACAGACGATCCTGACCAGCAAATACTTCAGCTAAAAATAAGCAGAGCGTTTGCAAAGAAGGCCGGTGATTACAATTTTGAGGGCGTGGCAGATATGAACATCGGGCGGGCTTACTGGAACAACAACCGTTTAGATTCAGCCCTGGTACTGGAGCAAAATGCGGAGCAGATATTCAATCAAACCGGCTATAAAAAATACCTGGGCGGCGTTCTCGGGACCATCGGCAATATATATTTAAAAAGGGGCGATGGCGACCTGGCAGCCCAATATTTTCGCAGAGGGTTATATATCGGTATCCAACAAAAAAATTTTGCAAATGCAGAGGGCGCATATTCCCTCCTGACAAACTATTTCCTTACAAAAAAACAAAAGGACTCCAGTCTATACTACTCCCGTAAACGGCTGGAAATAGTACTTGCAATGAATAATGCCAACCTGGACCAGGCTTTTGAGGATATGTACCGAAGTTATCAGCTCACCGGAAACATAGACAGCGCCTATAAATACCAGGGCCTTGCTTTAATGGCAAGAGATAAACATTATGAAACTACCTTTAAAAGTTTAGCCGATTTCCAAAAGCTATCCTTCAAAGCGCAACTTCGTTCGCAGCAACTGGAAAAGGAAAAGGCAGCTGCTCAAACCCGCGCACGCTCCTATGTCCTGTTGACGGCAATTGGGATATTTATGTTGCTTGCTGCTATTTTTTATCGCAACAATCGCCAAAAGCATAAAGCTAACAAGCTACTGGAAAGTACACTCGACAACCTGAAGGCCACTCAAAACCAACTTATCCAATCCGAAAAAATGGCCTCGCTGGGTGAGCTGACGGCAGGCATCGCCCATGAGATACAAAACCCGTTAAACTTTGTGAATAATTTTTCGGAAGTAAACAAGGAGATGCTGGATGAGTTGGATGAAGAATTAAACAAAGGCGATATAGCAGAAGCCAAATCCATCGCCGCGGATATCAGGCAAAATGAAGAAAAGATAAGCCATCACGGCAAACGTGCCGACGGCATTGTTAAAGGCATGCTGGAGCACTCCCGCGCCGGTAGCGG
>Ga0207033_1154_pt1 | contig 14140 bp, 14 predicted proteins | sample Alteio_BWMinCont_35_FD_153262 | JGI IMG/M metagenome (GOLD analysis project Ga0207033, IMG submission 153262) | Enriched cells from forest soil in Barre Woods Harvard Forest LTER site, Petersham, Massachusetts, United States -... | ecosystem: Environmental > Terrestrial > Soil > Temperate forest >... | reverse complement strand
ATGGGTACTGCTATCGAAAGATTTTATTTTGTTAGTGATCATAAGCTGTGTAATTGCATCGCCGGTGTCACTTTATTTTTTACAAAAATGGTTAATGAACTACGATTATCGCATCAGCATCGGGCCTGATGTGTTTATAATTTCGGCGCTGGCGGCCATTGCAGTCACATTGATAACAATAAGCTTTCAATCGATAAAAGCAGCGCTGGCCAACCCGGTGAAGAGCCTTAAATCAGAGTAGGCAGTTTGCAGTGGGCAGTTGAAAAAAGGTAAAAGCTGATAGGCAAAAAAAACAATCTGACGGTCACCAATGAACTAATGAACCAGTGAACTAATGAACTAACCTCATGATAAAAAACTATTTAAAAGTAGCCTGGCGTAACCTGGTAAGGAACAAGGCACATACGTTTATAAATATTGCCGGCCTTTCGGTTGGCCTGGCCTGTAGCCTGTTGATTTTGCTTTGGGTACAAAATGAATTGGGTGTCGATGCTTTTCATAAAAATAAAGACCGCTTATTTGCCGTCTATAACAAGTTCTATTCAGACCATAAACCAATAGCGACCTATAATACGTCAGGTTCGCTGCCAGCTGACTTGAAAAAGAACATTCCCGAAATTGAGTACGCCACTGGTTTTGGTTTCGGCGGGCAGCATTTATTTAAATCAGGTAATAAAATATTGAAGCTGGAGGGTAATTCAGCCGATGCGGATTTTTTTAAAATGTTCAGCTATACCATCCTGCAGGGAAATGCTCAGTCGGCATTAAGTTCACCTTCGGATATTGCCGTTTCCAGGAAAATGGCAGATGACTTTTTTGGCAGTCCGCAAAATGCAATTGGGAAAACTGTACGTTATGACAACAGCAAGGATTTTATTATCAGTGCTGTGTTTGAAAATTTGCCGCCAAATTCTTCGCAAAAATTCGATTTTATAAAAAATTGGGAAGCCTTTTTCCAGGAGAATCCATGGGCAAGGAGTGACGGCCTCGGGCCAGGCACCTATATCCAGTTGCGGGCGGACGCTAACCCTGCTTTGGTCGAAAAAAAACTAACCCATTACCTGGATAAATACAGCAAAGTACCGCCAACCAGTGAGTCGATAACATTAGGTATGCAAAGGTTTGATGAAGTTTACCTGCATGGCAACTTTGCGGATGGGAAGATAGAAGGAGGCAGGATAGGATATGTAAACCTGTTTAGTATTGTAGCCACCTTTATTTTGCTGATAGCCTGTATTAACTTTATGAACCTTACCACGGCCCGCTCGGTTAAGCGTACAAGAGAAATTGGCGTACGAAAAGTAGTTGGCGCATTGCGTTCATCATTGATCTGGCAGTTTATAGGTGAATCGTTATTGATTACAGCAATTGCCGTTGTACTTGCATTGGGGATACTGGTTTTATTGTTGCCGTTATTTAACCAAATAACCCAAAAGCAAATAGAGCTGCCTTTTCGCCAAACCTTATTCTGGTTAAAATTGGTAGTGCTGGCAGTAGTTACGGGTATCATATCAGGAAGCTATCCGGCGTTATTCCTGTCGTCCTTTAACCCTGTAAAAGTATTAAAAGGAACTATGAAGCTTAACTCAGGAACTACTTTGTTCCGCAAAGGATTGGTGGTATTCCAGTTTGTGCTTTCCGTTGTTCTGATTATTAGCACCCTCATTGTCTCCAGGCAGATAAATTATATACAGTCTATAAACCTGGGATATGATAAAGAGAATTTGGTATATGTTCCGCTTGAAGGCGAACTGCGAGGCAAATTCGAAGTCTTTAAAGATGAGGCGCTTAAAATGCCGGGGATACAATCGCTTACCCGCATAAGCAGCGCACCCACCAATATTCAGCAAAGTGACGCAAGTATTGGTTGGGATAGCATCGATCCTAATTTGAATATGCAATTTACTTATGCTTATGCAGGCTATGATTTTGTACATACCCTGAAATTGAAATTAGTAGCCGGCAGGGACTTTTCCAGTGATTTTAAAAGCGATTCAGCTGCCTTCATGATCAATGAATCTGCATTAAAAATAATCGGCTATGCTAATCCTATCGGGAGGAATTTAAAATTTCGCGGTGTAAAGGGTAAGATCATCGGCGTGTTAAAAGATTTTCATTTCAGTTCGTTACATGAACGGATAAGGCCACTGATCATCCCTTTTGGTGAAAGAGAAACCTATGGTATGGCGCTTGTACGCACGCAACCGGGAAAAACCAAAGAGGCGTTAGCCAGTTTGCAAACCCTCTATAAGCAACTAAACCCGGATTTCCAGTTCAATTATACTTTTAGCGACGAAGAATATAACAAATTATATAACGACGAACAGGTCATCAGTAAGCTTTCCGATGGCTTTACATTTTTGGCCATATTCATTTCCTGCCTGGGCCTATTGGGGTTGGCCATGTTTACTGCAGAGCAGCGTACCAAAGAAATTGGCATTCGTAAAATAGTAGGTGCAAATGTAACTTCGCTGTTTGTTTTGTTGTCACAAGAGTTTTTAATATTAGTGGTAATCGCTTTATTTATCGCCTCACCAATTGCCTGGTATGCCATGAATAAATGGCTGCAGGGCTTCGCCTACCATACGCCCATACAATGGTGGATGTTTGCTTTGTCCGGAGGGTTGATGATAATTATCGCACTGGCAACTGTAAGCTTCCAGGCCATAAAAGCGGCTTTGGTTAACCCGATAAAGAGTTTGAGGTCTGAATGAAAAACGTCATTGAGTCATTAAGTCATTAGGTAATTGTTGTATAGTGCCTATATCAATAACCAATGACCCAATGACCCAATGACGCAAAGCAAACGACCAATGAATCCGCCGGTTTGCCGGGATTGGCTAAACGAGGCAATATCTGTAAAAATGGTGACACGTTTTTGTCACTGACGAAATCTTGTCAGTGGTTAAAGTGTTGATATTCAGTTTTGTAGCGTTTTGTTGCAGGGTGTTGCACGTGTTGCGCAACGCAACGCTGCTACTACATTTGCAAAGGAGACCTATACATCTGCAGTAAAAAACGATTTATAAAAATAAGTATGCCCTTAAGTAAAGGATATCGACAGACCAATGACCCAATGACGCGCAGCAAATGACCAATGACCCAATGACGTGCAGCAAATGACCCAACGACCCTTTGCTATTTGTTTGTAAATGAATACCTTTAAGGGTTCAATCAAAACCTTATATGAAAAAGTCATTTCTGTTATCCATACTGGTCATCGCGGCAGCAGGTTTATATGGGCAAACAATAAGCTATGGTATTGATGCAGGTTTAAACCGTACAAAATTGTCGGTTACCTCTTATTCGCCACCGGGTACCGGAATATCAGTTCCGGTATCGGACAGTTACCTGAACGGTTTCCATGCGGGGGGCCTGCTTGATATCGGGTTTGATTCCTTTTCTATACAGCCGGGCGTTTTATTTTCAACAAAAGGAGGCAACAGTTCGGCCTCATTTTCGGAGAGTCTTTTCGGCCAGACGTTTAAAGCCTCAAGTAAAGTAAAAACAACTTTGGATTACGTTGAATTACCGCTAAACTTTATCTACCGTTTGGATGCCGGTGATGGCAATATTTTTATTGGAGCCGGCCCTTATCTCGGCATAGGTATTTCGGGAAAAGAAGTAGCTAACTCAATCACCAACGGGACACCATCGACAACAACCCAGGATTTAAAATTTGGAAGTGGCCCCAATGATATAAAAAACCCCGATTTCGGAGTTAGCGGATTGATAGGTTACCAGCTTAATTTAGGGCTAAGTATAAGTGTGGGATATGGTTTAGGGCTGGTCTCCTCATCTGGTGCCAACGGCAGTGGTAAAAACCAGGGCTTTAGTTTTTCGTTGGCGTATTTTTTAAATAGCGGTAACCAAAATTTTACCCGGAACCCGCAATTTTAATGCAAACGCAAATATTTTAAGGCGATTATGACAATGAATTATAAAGCATACCTTTTTATTATCATCCTGTCGTTTAGCTTGCAAAGCATAGTTTCCGCACAGGTATTGCCCGGAAAACGGGAGATCATTAAGTCTGCTATATTAAATGAGAACAGAACTATACAAGTAATATTGCCGGATAAATATAAACCGGGATCAGGGGATAAATACGACGTGCTTTATGTGCTTGATGGTGAAACAAATACCAAAGAGGCCACAGACTTCCAGTATTTTGAAGAAGGCCGGGGCGCTATGCCGCCAATTATTATTGTCGGTATTTTTGATACCAACCGGAACAGGGACTTTACGCCAGTTTCTGCGCCCGACCGTCAGCCATCCGGCGGGGCTGATAAATTTCTCGCTTTTCTTAAAAATGAACTAATACCTTATATTGATAAAACCTATCCGTCAAATGGTGATAATACCATTTTCGGGCACTCGCTCGGCGGGTTGTTTGTAATGTATGCATTGTTTAATGACCCTCTCGTTTTTAAATCGTATATAGCCGCCGACCCAAGCCTTTGGTTTGACCATAACTATATGTACAATGTTGCTGCCGATAAAGTGGCAGGCTTAGCCAATTTAAACCGGTCACTTTATATGGGCGGCCGTGCAGGCGCCCCATTCCGGCAAATGGGTGTCTTTGCAATGGATTCCATCTTTAAAAAATATACACCTGCCGGTTTTAGCTGGACGGACCATGCTTACCTCAATGAAAGTCATACTTCAATGAGAATAAAAGCCATGCAGGACGGTTTGGAATTTACTTATGCCGGTTTTTCACCCGCTCCTGTGCAATTCTACCCGATGAACGGTATCTTGTTAAAAGGCAAGCCCATCACTGTATGGGTTGATGGGGACTATTCAAATTTGAGGTATACTACAGATGGCTCGCAGCCGTCCGTGTCTTCGCGAAAGTGGGGCCCTGAGATCAGTATAACCGACCCGGTTAAATTAACGGTAAAATCATTTACCAACCGGAGCAGGTATGATAAAACTGCAACCGGGGAATTTAAAATCGGGGGAGTATTGCCGCCACATTCAGAACGGGGTAAGTTTAAACCCGGAGGCTTCAATTACGCTTATTACGAAGGCGAATTTGACAAATTACCCAACTTTGATAAATTGACCCCAAAACTGGCAGGGGTCACCGATAGTGCTTTCGATATTAATAAACTTCCCAGCCAAAACAATTTCGCATTACTCATTGATGGAGTAATTGAGATAAAAGAAGATGGGTATTATCTTTTCGGTTTAGCTTCGGATAGTAGCTCAAAACTATATTTGAACAATCAAACAGTAATAAATTACGACGGTTTGCACTCCGGCGTAAAAGTACAGAGTTACATATTGCCATTAGCAAAGGGTTTTTACCCCCTGCGCCTTGAATATTTCCATAAAGATGGCAGCCCTGATTTGAAACTAACTTACCTGGCGCCGGCTGATATGGGCACTCAAAAACTTGTTCCAATTCCTTTTGAGTTTCAAAATAGCGGTAAATAACGTGAGTTCGATATAAGAATTGAATATCGTTGTATTATGCCCCAGCGGGGCTACCGCTTTGTAGAAACCAGATAACAAGAATATTTGCCCCGTCAGGGGTTACCCAATTCACGAAGGGTAACCCCTGACAGGGCAAAACATATCAATGGAAATTAATTCTACAAACGATTAGCTTTTGAAGAATAAATCAAGATTTTCAATCTTTTTGGCTTTTCCTGATCTGGCATCGGCAATTGCCCTTTTTGTGATGTTGTTTGGTGGCGCATCTGCTTCAATTACTTCAATAATTTTAACATTCAGCCTTTTTGCAAGTTTCTCGAACAAGTCCCTGTCTTTATCTGGTATTTGTATAGTTAAAGTTGTCATAATACTTTCGAGGAATTTTATCCAGCAAGATCATTCAAATTTAAATAATTTTTTTAAAGCAGGAACATGATTAACTTTTACTTGTTGGCTTGCGCTACTACCACCAAAAGTGACGAAGATCCATCTGACGTAAAAAATAGCAGGTATTTCACCCTTAATCAGCAAAAGTTTTTTTTCCTGTAACCAATTGTTTTAAATTCACGTCATATCTTAAAATCATAAAAATCCATCACAATGAATAGTAAACGCCTCTTTTTATTGCTGCCGGTAATTTGTTTTTTTAGTTTATTCGGCACTGTTGCAGCACAAGATCTGCCCGGAAAACGGGATTCGCTTAACTCGGCTATACTCAATGAGAAAAGAATTATACAGGTTGTATTGCCGCAGAAGTTTGACCCCACCAAAGCCGATAAATATGATGTATTGTATGTACTCGACGGAGAAGGGAACACAAAGCTTGCGATGGATGTGCAGCGCTTTATTGAAGATGAAGCCTATATGCCCAAAACCATTATTATTGGCATTTTGAATACCGACCGCAACAGGGACCTAACCCCAACCCACGTTGCCGATAATAAAACATCGGGCGGGGCCGATAAATTTCTCGGTTTCATTAAAAATGAATTGATCCCCTATATCAATAAGAATTATCCATCAAATGGTGATAATACCATTTTCGGACATTCGTTCGGTGGCCTGTTTGTAACGTATGCCTTGTTAAATGAACCGCAGGTTTTTAAATCGTACATAGCGGCTGACCCAAGTTTTTGGTGGGATAAAAATTATATGAATAAAGTTGCTATTGATAAACTGCCGGGCTTAGCTAATTTAAATAAAACGCTTTACATAAGCGGTCGCGAAGGTGAGGCTTATAAGGGAATGGGGATAGTGGGGATGGATAGTATCTTAAAAATCAATGCCCCCGCAGGTTTTATTTGGAAGGACCAGGCTTACCCCGACGAAACCCATGGCTCGGTAAGGCTTAAAAGCATGTACGACGGGTTAAAATTCACCTATTTGGGGTATACCGCAAAAGGGCCCGAATTCCATCCTATGAATGGCGCACTTTTGAAAGACCACCCTGTTAAAATATGGTGCTTCAGCGACACTACCCGGTTAAGATACACGACAGACGGCACAGAACCCACTTTAAACTCCCCCAAAATGGGACAGGAGATTACTTTAAACGGCCCGGCTACTTTAATTGCAAAAGTGTTTTCGACCAGGGGCACCTATGATAAAAGCACAAAAGGCGAGTTTAAAGCCGGGACATTTTCGCCGGTCAGTTTAAAACCGAAAAACGTAAAGTCCGGCGGTTTCGCTTATAGTTACTACGAAGGCGAATGGGATAAACTGCCTGACTTTAGCAAATTAAAGCCGGTTAAAGCAGGCATTACCGATAGTAGTTTTAATATCGATAAAATGCCGCGTCAGAATAATTTCGGCCTTATAATTGAAGGGCAGATAGAGGTAAAAGAAGATGGTTATTATGTGTTCGGTTTAGCTTCAGATGACGGTTCCAGGTTTTTTATTAATAATCAGCTAATTATGGACGATGACGGTTTACACAACAGCCAGGATTTTAAATCGTACATTTTGCCGCTAACGAAAGGATTTTATCCCATAAAACTGGAATATTTTCAAAAGGACGGTGGCCGTGATCTGAGGTTGGTTTACCTCACACCAGCTATTATGAACACTAAAAACCCAATTCCGATCCCATTAGCGTTACAGTATAGCCGGAAATAACAGTTAAACGGCACAATCTTACGATGTATTTGCCGCAACGCCCAGCTGCGGTTGTTTGAAACATGATTAATGTGCTCAGGGTAATAAACTAAATTTGTTTTTTTTCTAAAAACTCAATCAACCTAATCCAACCTAATCAACAACTCACCACCCTTTAAAATATTTTCACATCAACTTTTATATATTAAAAAAAATCCCTATAATTGCAATCCGATTTTTACGGGCTAAAAATCGCTTTAAGAGCTAAAAATCATGGATTTAGTAAAATTTGTTGAAGAACAATCAGTAGAAAAAAGAGAACTTCCGTCATTCAAAGCGGGTGATACGGTAAGTGTTCATTATAAAATACGCGAAGGAAATAAAGAACGTATACAGGTTTACCAGGGTGTTGTTATCCAGCGTAACAGTGCCGGCAGTACCGAAACCTTCACTGTACGTAAAGTTTCAAACGGCATAGGTGTTGAGCGTATCTTCCCTATCAATTCGCCAAATATCGATAAAATTGAAGTGAACAGCCACGGTAAAGTACGCCGCGCAAAACTATACTACCTGCGCGAACTTACCGGCAAAGCTGCCCGTATCAAGTCAAAAAGGGTTTAAGGTTCCTTGCCCCTGCCAACTGACGGGGGGAGCTATAAAATATTTAAGCCTTTCTGGAATTTTTCCGGAAAGGCTTTTTTGTGGGGTTATTTTTCTGAACCAAGATTTGCAGGATTAAATGATTTTAGGATAAGTCCCGATCATCTTTTAATCCTGAGCATTATAGAAGCTGTCTAAAAAAGGCATTTTGTTTCAACGTAGAGACGCAATACTTGCGTCTCCCACATGCAAATTCAACTTTGATTTGCGCTCTGTATAGTGGGAGACGCAAGTATTGCGTCTCTACAACCACATAAAATCTTTTAAACAGTTTCTTGCTCTTATAATTTACGCCATTTTCCTGTTCGTATTCTTAGCAGGCTTTGGCGATACAATAGCCGTTGCCTCCACCTCTTCAGTTTTAATCACCGCAACTTTCTTCGGCAATTCGGCCAGAATAGTCCTTCCGCCTTTTACTGCTTCGCCTATTTCTACTTTTATTTGTGATCCAAGGGGTAAAAAAACGTCGACCCGTGAGCCAAATTTTATAAAACCGAACTGCTGGCCCTGGCCAACGGTATCACCCTCTTTTACATACCAAACTATGCGGCGTGCAAGTGCGCCTGCAATTTGCCTGAATAATACGGCGACACCTGCGCTGTTTTCAATAACAATGGTGGTACGCTCGTTTTCGGTTGATGATTTTGGGTGCCAGGCAACAAGGTATTTGCCGGGATTATATTTAAAATATTTTACTACACCCGATATCGGGTTACGGTTAATGTGCACATTTACAGGCGACATGAAAACTGAAAGCTGGATCCTTTTATCTTTTAAATACTCTGTTTCTTCGGTTTCTTCTATCACAACCACTTTCCCATCGGCAGGGCAAAGCACTTGAGTTTCATCTTCATTTATGGTGATGGACGGACTGCGGAAAAACTGGAGTATAATAATAAAAAGAAAAAACGAAAGGATATAGATGATCCATTTTATAGTGTAAGCCTGGGGATAGTAAAACTGGATCACCGCATTCAAAACAAATATAAACAGTATGCAAAGCGCTATGGAGGTATATCCTTCTTTATGAATTGTCATTTTTTAATCTTTTTGCAAAATTACTAATTTGTAATTAAATACAGGTAAGTATATACAACAGGGGCAGCCAGGAACAGCCCGTCGAAGCGGTCGAGCAATCCACCATGGCCGGGTAAAATGCCACCGGAGTCCTTAACATTGATGCTGCGTTTGAACATTGATTCGATCAGGTCACCGGTAGTGCCGAAGAATGATATCAGCACTGCTATAATAACCCATTGGTCCCATTTTAATTCGGTGTAGAAATGACCGATAATTAAAGCGACACCTCCACTTATCAAAACACCGCCTATAAAGCCTTCCCATGTTTTTTTGGGCGAGTGACGCTCAAATAGCTTGGTGCGGCCAAATTTCATTCCCACAAGGTAGGCCCCTGTATCGTTAGCCCAAAGCAAAAGCATAAAAGCAAGCGGGTAATGGAAGTTAAAGCCTCCGGTTAGGTAAGCCAGCGCATGGAAAAACGTAAATGGCACACAAACAAAAATAAGGCCTAAAAAAGTATAGGCTATGTTGTTAAACGGCGTCGTTGATCTTTTAAACAATTCCTGTATAAAAACGGCGCTTAACGTTACAGGTAATAAAAACAATAATTTATGATAGGGGGCGATGTTTTGAAAGGTTATTAAGGCAAAAACCACATAAATATACAATCCATTTAACAGGCCCGTTTTATCATTCGGGCTGGCACCGCTTTGTTTGATGAGCCCATAGAACTCCCGTAAGCATAAAAGCATCAGCAATAAAAAAAATATCCCGAAAGGATAGTGCCCGAAAAAGAACGAACCGAGCATAACAATAACAAAAAAGAACCCTGTTATGGCGCGTGTTTTCATAAATTAATTTGATTGAGTATAAGCACCTCGATGGCGTTGCTGAAATCTTGCTGGTGAATATAAACTTCAATATCACCAAATGTACTGTAGGAGGAATCCTGTTTATTTAGTAAAACGGTATCGATATGATGCCCGGCAAGCGCTTGTTTTATCATTTCCGACTTATAATAATCGGCTGAAGTAAAAATTTTGACCCAGTTTTTCTCCATTAATATTCCGGGATTTGTTTTTTTTCAATAGCTATCTTCCTGTAAATAAAAAGCAAAAGTAGCATAATTAAAAAGCTAAACAGGTATCCTGCAGTGCTAAAAAAATGCTGGTCGTCGGGGTTTACCTTTATAATTTTATGCTGAAAAAGATACGTTGCTACTACCGCTGTCCCATTATTTAAAAAATGTGCCCAAACCGCCGGCCAAATACTACCGCTCCAGGCCACAAAATAACCAAAAAGGGCGCCAAGCAGCAAACGCGGCAAAAAGCCAAAAAACTCCAGGTGGAAAGCACTGAATAAAATTGCAGTTATCCAGATAGCCACATGTTTGTTCTTGGTCCAGCGCACAAAAATCGTTTGTATAACGCCCCTGAACATAAATTCTTCGACAACGGCGGTCAATAAACCAATAAGCAGCACATTAAGTACCAGGTCGCCAATGTTTTTCATTTGCAGCATAGCTTCAGTGATCTTTTGGGCACTGTTTTCACTATCCTCCATCCATTTTTGAACACCGCTTAAAAAATGCGGCAGCTGCATTTTTTGATTGATGAGTGATAATATCTCAATAGCAGGATTTGAAACAAGCATGATAAGAAATACCAGCAGCAAAAGCCCCCATGGAAATGTGGCTTTGGTTTTTAGATATCCTTGCGGTTCTCTTACAATAACAAACGAAAAAAAAACCGGGGCAGCAAATATCGGGAATGTTGTGCCCGCTATCTGTATTATCCACAAGGTGTTGATGATATGCGGCGAAGCGAGCTTTAATTGTTGTATGTCTTCAACAATATTAAAACCATATTCAGCCATCGCAATTCCTAAACCTATAAGATTGCCGATAATCAGGAGTACGACAAAAAGCACAATAAAAACAAAGAGCTGTAATGCGGGGTGCATATTGTTGCCTGCTTTTTCTTGCAGCATATATGGTTTATCTGTCATTCACGTTAAATTTCGTATTTTTGCAACGAAGATAAGTCATGTCTGTACAAATAGGAAATATTGATTTAGGGGAATTCCCGCTGTTGCTGGCGCCGATGGAGGATGTGAGTGATCCGCCTTTCCGTTATGTGTGCAAGCAAAACGGGGCGGACATGATGTACACGGAGTTTATCTCATCTGAAGGATTGATTCGTGATGCTGCTAAAAGCCGCCAGAAACTTGATATTTTTGAATATGAACGCCCGATAGGCATACAAATATTTGGCAGTGACATTGATCACATGCGTGAAGCGACAGAAATTGCCACGCTTGCCAATCCCGACCTGATGGACATAAATTATGGCTGCCCGGTAAAAAATGTGGCTTGCCGCGGAGCCGGCGCAAGTTTGCTGCAGGATATTGATAAAATGGTGGCCATGACCAAAGCCGTGGTTAAAGCCACGCATTTGCCAGTAACCGTTAAAACAAGGCTGGGCTGGGATGATAATACCAAAAATGTGTACGAAGTTGCCGAACGGCTTCAGGATGTGGGGATAAAAGCCCTCACCATTCATGGGCGTACACGTTCGCAAATGTATAAAGGCGTTGCTGACTGGGAGTTGATCCGCGAAATAAAAAAGAATCCGAGGATTCAAATCCCCATTTTTGGGAACGGGGACATCGACTCGCCCCAAAAAGCGGCGGTGTGGCGCATGGAATTTGGTGTGGATGGGATGATGATTGGCAGGGCGGCAATTGGCTATCCATGGATATTCAGGGAGATTAAACATTATTTTAAAACGGGCGAATATTTAGATAAACCCACCATCGCCGAGCGTATAAATGCATGTACCATTCATTTGCAAAAGTCTATTGAATGGAAAGGCCCTAAAACAGGGATATTTGAAATGCGCAGGCATTATTCCAACTATTTTAAAGGCATTGAAAACTTTAAGGAATACCGAATGAAGCTGGTCACTGCCAGTAACTTAGATGAAGTGCTTGGCATATTAAATGAGGTTGAACTGAACCCCAGGTACACGAATTTGGAACAGGAAATAGCGTTTTAGCAGATTCGTTTTGTGTATTTCCGATTCAATTTTTTTATTGCAGCGGGCACAAAAAACAACACCGGGATTCTTATTATTTAAATAGGCTTTATTCTTAAAAAATTAACACCAACCATTTTTTCTATGTGACCTTTGTGACTTCTTAGTGTACCCCGTGGTTAAAAAAGTTCACAACTAAGAAATACTAAAATGAAAAAATACCCGCGTCAAAAATTTATCATGCGAATGGCTTGATTTTTGAATGGATGACCTATATTTGATTAATTGAAATGCTTATATGGTAACAACTATAACAGACGGTGTTAAGGTTTCGGTTGAAACCATTTACCAGCCTGAATATTCGAACCCTGCAAATGACCATTTTATGTTTGCTTACAAAGTAACCATTGAAAATATGGGCAATTACGCGGTGCGTCTTTTAGGACGGCATTGGTATATTTTTGATTCAAACGGTGCAAAAAGAGAAGTTGAAGGCGAAGGTGTGGTAGGGCAGCAGCCGGTGATCGAGCCTGGTCAATTGCATGAATATGTTTCAGGCTGTAATTTAAAAACTGATATGGGCAGCATGAAGGGGGAGTACCAAATGTCGCGCCTTATGGATAATACAATTTTCAATGTACATATCCCCGAATTTTATTTGATCGCGCCTTACAGGATGAACTGACCTGCTTAAACTTTATAATTTTAATGCAAAAACCCGCTCGGCTTACCAGGCGGGTTTTTACTTTTTACGTTATTTATAAATCAATACCCTACCCTTGCCTTTTCTGAGGTTGGTTGCGTGGTTGTTTATTATGTTGCTGCGGTTGTTGACGGGGTTGCCTTGCAGGCCGGTTCATATTAGTTGCCGGGCGGTTCGCGTTAGTTGCCGGGCGATTTGCATTAGTCGCCGGGCGATTTGCATTAGTCGCCGGATTGTTCACATTAGCAGCCGGGCGGTTTGCATTATTAGTTGGCGGATTGTTAACATTGGCAGCCGGGCGGATTGCATTATTAGTTGGCGGATTGTTCACATTGGCAGCCGGGCGGTTTGCATTATTAGTTGCCGGGTTCCTGTTTGAACCGCCATTGGAATGGCCTAAACTTGAGTTTGTTGCTGTGTTGCCTTGCGGATCAAATGGGCGGCCGCCAACCTTGTTCATCGCTGCCGCAGCGGGGCGCCCCTGGTTTACTGTTGCAAACTGGTTCCTGTCTTTACTGGCAGCCTGTTGGTGCGAGATTTGTTCGGCAGTGGGCTGGATATGTTGTTCCCTCATTGCTGCCTGTTCTTCGGGCCTTGGCTGGGCAGTAACACCTCCCTGGCCGTTAAAGCTTGTATGGTTATTTACATAAGTATTATTAACCACGGTATTATCAACATAGGTGTTGCGCACTACGGTAGTATTTACATTTACAACAGCGGTGTTATAGCGGAAATTCTCACCTTCCCATCTTCCGCCGCCATAACCATAGCCGCCATAACCGTAGCCATAATTAATGCCGCCATAAAAGCCTACATCAGCGCCCCAATAACCAGCGTGGAAACCATAGTAACCACCTTCGTAGCCCCAATAGGCGGGCGTCCATAAATAGCCGGGCTGCGGCGCTGCTACCCAAACGCCGGGTACCCAATAGTAACCGTCGTTATCATCATAAGCCCAATAGCCTGGCTGCCATAAATATCCGTCAACCGGGCAGGCCGGTTGTACATAAACCGGTAATTCGGGAGGGGCTATTTGTACAGATATACTGATTTGTGCATTTGCTTTTGATACTGCAAAAGACATCGCACATAAGAAAATGAATATTTTGGCAATTTTTTTCATATAGAATTTAATTAATTTGGAAATAGGACAGTCATTAAGCTATAAAGTTTAAATAGTAAGTTT
>Ga0207033_1153_pt1 | contig 14170 bp, 12 predicted proteins | sample Alteio_BWMinCont_35_FD_153262 | JGI IMG/M metagenome (GOLD analysis project Ga0207033, IMG submission 153262) | Enriched cells from forest soil in Barre Woods Harvard Forest LTER site, Petersham, Massachusetts, United States -... | ecosystem: Environmental > Terrestrial > Soil > Temperate forest >... | reverse complement strand
CATCAGCTCGATATCATGAAACAAATCAATCATTCAAAAAAGACAGCATATGAAAAAGCATATAAGACTACTTAGTGTGCTCTCCGTTTCTCTCGTCTTATCTGCCCCCTTACTGAGCCGTGCCGCGGGCGGCGGTGAAGACGTAAAGAAAATGAAGCTAATCAACCGCTCCTATCCCGTTACCGCCGATGACAAACTGTTCATAGACAATCAGTTCGGCAACGTGGTCGTCAGCACCTGGGATGAGCAGAAGATCACCGTGGACATAGAGATCGGCGCCACCGCGGCTACCAATGAAAAAGCACAGGATATCCTCGACCGGATCGACGTGAAAGAATCAAATGCTAACCACGAGATCTCTTTTAAGACCAACGTAGGCGAGATCCATAACAACGGCCACCACCACAGCAGCGATGGTGACAACAGATCGTTTTATATCGATTATGTCATCCATATGCCCGCCGTCAACCGGCTGTCGATCGAGAACAACTTTGGAAAGACGGAAGTACCCGCTTTCAAGGGCCTGGTGACCCTGACGAGCAAATACGGCAGCCTGAACACCGGCAAGCTGGACAATGTTGACGTCATCGACGTGGAATTCGGCAAGGCCGCCATCACCGAGATCGGCAATGGCAAGATCATCTTTAAATACGACGGTGAATCCCGCATCGGCAAGGTCGGCGGCAACGTAAAGATCACCAGCGAATTCTCGAACCAGCTCCAGTTGAACATAGCTGACAACATAGAGGAACTGACGGTGTTCGAGTCCTATTCCGGAGTCCGGATGGTGGTCGACAAAAGCCTGTCCGCCAGGATCGACGTTCATACCAGCTTTGGCAATTTCCACAATGAAAGCGAGATCAGCATCAACGAGCATAAGGAAGACCAGGACGACTATGGCCCCCATTTCGACAAGGACTACAGCGGCCAGGCGGGCGACGGCAAGGCCAAGATCAGGATCAAAAGCAGCTTCGGCAACGTAAGACTGTCCTATAACAATAGCGACGACAATGACGACAGGGACGACGACAAGGGTAAAGATAAACACAAGGATAAAGACAAGACCAAACACAGGGAGGTTTCGGTATCTTAGCTGAATGTTGAGATCTTCTTCTGCCCCAACGGCGGCCGGCCCGGCGAAATCCGGGCCGTCGGCTTCCGCCCCATCGATCTTTGGCTGGCTTTCCCGGCACCTTACCCTGCTCGTGTTCATAGCCCTGGTAGCCGCCGTCTTATTAGGTCAGTTTGCTCCCGCCACCGCCATCCGCATGGAGCCCCTGGGTACCTGGTTCGTCAATGTTATCAAGGTCTTTATCCCCTTTATCATTTTTCTGACCATCGTCTCTGGCATCAGCGGGATGAGCGACCTGAAAAAAGTAGGCCGGATCGGTATCAAGGCCCTGGTTTATTTCGAAGTGGTGACCACGCTTTCCCTGACCATCGGCATTTTGCTGGCCTATTGGGTCAAGCCGGGTAGGATCGATAAGACCGGGCTGCCGACCGGGGATATTAAGAAATATGCTAACGCGGGGGCAAAGGGGTTCGACTGGGGGCATTTCTTCGCGACCAACTTGACCCTGCAGGTACTGCTGCTGGCCATCATCGTGGGTATCGTCATCAGCCTGCATCCCAAACGGCAGAAGGCGCTCCCCTGGATCCACCTCGCCACCCGATGGGTCTTCGTCGTCTTAAAATACGTCATGTACCTGGCCCCCGTCGGCGCCTTCGGCGGGATGGCTTATACGATCGGCAAATTCGGCATTCGCACCCTCAAACCCCTGGCCATGCTGATGGCCACCGTGTACGGCACCATGATCGTTTTCATCTTTGTCGTGCTGGGACTTATCCTGCGCTATTTTAAATTCAACATCTGGACCTATCTAAAAAATATCCGGGAAGAAATATTAATTGTGCTGGGCACCTCTTCTTCCGAGGCGGCGTTGCCTTCCCTGATGGCCAAACTCGAGCGCATGGGCTGCAGCCAGCCGGTCGTCGGATTGGTTGTGCCGACGGGATATTCCTTCAACCTCGATGGGACCTCCATCTACTTGTCCATGTCCGTGATCTTCCTGGCCCAGCTCTACAACGTCCCCCTCAGCATGGGCGAACTGCTCAGTATCCTCGCAATCCTCATGATCACCTCCAAGGGCGCAGCAGGAGTTACCGGCAGCGGCTTCATTGTCCTTGCCTCCACGCTCACCGCCATCCAGAAGATCCCCGTCGAAGGACTGGCCTTCCTGCTGGCCGTCGATAAATTCATGAGCGAAGCAAGGGCGATCACCAATATCATCGGCAACGGGGTAGCGACACTGGTGATCGCCAAAAGTGAAGGGGAATTCAATCCCGCCGATTCCGGCCTGGTAACCATTACGGCAGGATAACCGCCAGCCCGACGGTGGGATATTGCGACATATATTCATATCGCCACTCCGCCCTGGCCCTTAGCGTCCGTAAGAGCCGCACCTCCACTCCACCGCCAACCAATATCGCCGGACCGATCCGGTGATAATAAGCGTCGCTACCTGTCTTCTGCAGGTCGGTAACATTATCCATCGTCAAAAGCGACAATCCGGCAAGAATAAATGGCTGGACGATTCCCCGGGTAAAATTATATTGAATGAATACTGGCAGGCTCTTGAGTTTATAGGTATCCTTATGCCAGATCGTGGTGAGCAAATAGTTCGGGTCCGCGATCCTGCTTTGCACATACGCGTACCGAATCCCGGCATTCAACGACACTCCCGGGCTCAGTTGTGGCCACGTCAACCTGAGCCCCAGGTCCAGCGAATATTCGTATCTTGACCCTAATGATATCCCTCCGGCATTCGCATAAAAGCTCAATTTCCCTTTTGGCTTATGATAATAGGACGTAACCGATTTGGTCGGGCTCACGCATACATCGACCTTCTTAAAGAATTCCGTGACGTCCACCGGCGTATAATTGACCTTATCAATTTGCCCCTTCAGCTCGTCACAGGACAGCGCAAAAAAATTAAGCTCATTCCGAAAATTCCCGGGGATAATCGGGACTTGATCGATATCATCGTCGAATATCAGATAAAAGCTGCTGTCCTTCCGGGCCAGAAAGAGTAGGATATCTTTTTCGGTAAAACTGTAAAGGTCATATTCTCCCGTGACCAAGAGCCTGGCAAAATTGGTCCGGTAACTCGCCACCGACCCGCGGTTGTCCGAATAACCGATGGCCCGGAAAAGATTCCCGCCGTCATATTGAAATGCCTTTACTTCGACCGGCGTATAGATCTGATATTCTTTGTCATCAGCCGTCTTTTTAAAGGAAATTTGCCGGGAAGACTCATCAGTCCCCTGCTCTTTAAGAAATCCATGAATGCTGTCGCCGGAAACCCGCACAATATAGCCCGGCAGAGGGTGATTCTGGGCATGTGCGGAAACAAATAGGAGAAATAGACCAACGGTCAGAACAAAGGTGGTTTTCATCGCAAGCGTCGTTTATTGGTTTAGAAGCACGCCAATATATAGACAAAAACCTTAACCTGCAAGCTTATCGAAGAAAATGTTGCATCCCCCGGTGATACCCGGCCGCTGCCCGTGTAGCCGCCTCCGCAAAATCCTCCCCGCCCGATGCATAGATCACCGCCCTGCTGGCATTCACCAGCAGCCCTACGTCTTTATTCATCGCTTTCCTCGAGATTTCCTCCAGATTTCCCCCCTGCGCCCCAACACCCGGCACCAGGTAAAAATGATCCGGCGTCAGCCGCCGCACCCTTTCAAAAGCCTCTGCCTGTGTCGCGCCGATCACAAACATCAGGTTGTCCGGAGTTCCCCACCCGGCCGCCGTCCTCAGCACTTTTTCAAACAGCAGCCCATCACCGGCCTGTTGCAGCTCAAAATCCTTTGCCCCGGGGTTGGAAGTCAACCCCAGCACAATCGTCCATTTATCCTTATATTCCAGGAACGGCCTCACACTGTCCTCTCCCATATAAGGCGCCACCGTGATCGCATCGAAAGCCATCGTCTCGAAAAAAGCCCTCGCATACTGCGCCGACGTATTCCCGATATCTCCCCGCTTTGCATCCGCGATCCTGAAATGCGTGGCAGGAATATAATTCACCGTCCGCTCCATCGCCTCCCAGCCCTTCGCCCCTGACGATTCATAAAAAGCTGTGTTGATCTTATAGGCTACACAATGATCTTTGGTGGCATCGATGATCCGCCGGTTGAATTCAAAAACCGGATCCGCGAAGGACAGCAAATACCGCGGCAACTTTTCGCGGTCGGTATCCAGTCCCACACACAAATAAGAACCCATCTGACGAATCCCGGAAACAAGCTGCTGACGTGTCATTTGTCATTTTTTATCTTTGAAGCCTCTGATCCCCCAACTGTGTGTCTCCCCACTACATCGATGAGCTGTTGCCTGAACCAAGGGTCCACCCAGCCTGCAAACTCCATTGCAATGTTGCAGGCGCAAATATCTTATTTTTCCGGCGTCTCCTTCGAAGAAAATAATCTCTCCCCCCTCTGCTCCATTTCCCTCGCCACCCCTCTGGCCGCCTCATCCCCCTGTTCCAACTGCCCAACCACCTGGTGAAAACTCTGCTCATCCCTGTTCTGGCTCAGCTTATAGGCAGCCTGGATGTCTTCAATGAGGATCTCAAACCCTACGATACCGCGCATCTCCGCCGTCACCCTCTTCTCGGTGATCTCTTCTATATCCACCGGCCGCGGCAGATGCTGCTCGTAATTGTGTACAAGCCGGGACAGAGCGGCGCGCAAGGCCTCCCCCTCGATGATCTTTATCGTCCCGTAAACATGCACGGCAATATAATTCCAGGTGGGAACATTCATTTGTGTATACCATCTCGGCGAAATATAGGCATGAGGGCCAGGAAAAATGGCCAGCACCTTCGCCCCGTCCACCAGGGAATGCCTCTGATCGTTTCCCCGGGAAATATGCCCGATGAGGATGTCCCGGCCTTGATCATCCTTTTCCTGCAACAGCGGGATATGTGTGCCAACCGGCACTCCCTCCAGCACACTGATCAGGATCGCAAATGAATTCTCGCTGATAAAAGCATGGATCTTTTCAAGATCCTTTTCTTCATATCGTCTTGGAATATACATAAGGATAAAGATACCTTTTCCCAGACTTTACCCCTTGATTAGCCTATATTTTACCGGACAGCCGGTGTGCGAAACCGGACGTTTTTTGCGATGACTTGATCCATTAATTATTCATTTACAACAATTTAAACAAGTGGCACTATCTTGGTTGACCTATTTTGCGCCAAATCTACTACCATGCTTAAAAACTATTTTAAACTCGCCTGGAGGAATCTCGCCAAGCAAAAAGGGCTGTCCTTCATAAGCCTCTTCGGATTGTCTGTTGGTATTGCTTGTTTCATCCTCTTTCTGCTATATGCCGTAAATGAATTCAATTTCGACGGCTTTCATAAGAATGCCGATGATATCTACTTGGTCCTCAATGGCAGAACGGACGCTAAAGAGGTGATCGGCGGTTCGATCTTTACCGAAATGCCGCTAGGACCAGCGATGAAACAGGAATTGGCAGACGTAAAAGAAGATGTGCGTTACGTGCAGCCTTTCGAGACGTTCATCAATGTAAACAAAGAAGGAAGACGCGAAAACCTGGGTTATGCGGACCCTGCGTTCTTCTCGGTATTCTCCTTTAAACTAAAATACGGTAATGCAACGACGGCCCTGGCCGACATCCACAATATCGTCCTGACGGAACAGACCGCAAAAAGACTCTTCGGCCGGTCCAACGCCATCGGAAAAACCTTCCAGGTAAAGATCGAAAACGTTTTTCAGCCCGTCATCGTCACCGGCATAGCCGAAGACCTTCCCGCCAATTCCTCCTTTCAATTTACGATGCTGGCCAGCTTTGCCCGCTGGGCGCTCACGGAAGAAGGCAAGAACTCCAATAATTGGGGTTGGGACTCCTATTTGACCTTTGTGCAATTAAAGCCCGGCAGCAGCCTGTCGGGCGATGGACAACTGCTGGCCGATTTTAAACATCGGCATCAACCGAAACTAGATCCGAAGGCTGGGCTAACGCTTGAACCGCTCAAAGCCATTCATACCAATACCCGACTTTTCGGAGTAAAGGTTTCGCCCGTTGACCCGCAAATGATCTGGATCCTGTTGATCATTGCCGCTGGTGTGCTGCTGATCGCTTGTATGAATTTTACGACGCTGGCCATCGGTCGTTCCGCAAGCCGGTCAAAAGAGGTCGGCGTGCGAAAGGTGATCGGCGGAACAAAAAGGGCGCTGATGTTTCAGTTCTTTACCGAATCCATTCTGCTTACGCTGTTTTCGACGGTCGCCGGACTATTTCTTGCCATTCGCTTGCTACCTTACTTTAACCGGCTTTCAGGCAGGCAACTGGTTTTTTCGATCACTCAGTTTCCGCAATTGATCGGCTTGATCGTCGCCATGGTGGTGGTAGCCGGGTGTTTGGCCGGTTTTTATCCGGCCTTGCTCTTATCGGCATTCAAAGCGGCGGACGTGCTAAAGACAAAAGCAAAACTGGGTGGCTCAAACCTGTTCACCAAATCATTGGTGACTGTTCAATTTATCTTATCCGCGGCAATGATCATCTCGGCCATTATCATCCTGCAACAACTGCATTATATGGAGTCAAAAAACCCGGGCTTCGACAAGGAAAATGTAGTAGAATTGGAGACTTATCTCATACCCGATAGCAGGAATGCGTACGCCCAATTCCGGCAGGGCCTCGCCGCATATCCTGAAATCACCGGCAGCGCGAGCGCGGAGAATGGGCTTGGCGAACGGGAAGGAATGAGCGGCACCGGTTATACGCACGACGGAAAGTCCATCAGTTGCGCCGAATACAATGTTGACGCCGACTATATTCCAACCCTGGGGATGCGGATGCTCGCGGGCAGGAATTTCAGCCCGGACATCGCAAGCGATACGATTGACAATGTGATCATCAACGAAGCAATGATGAATGAATACGGCTGGACACCCGGGAATGCCATCGGGAAGCCACTTGAAGGATTTGACAATCACGGCCTCGCCAAAGCACCAACCGTGATCGGGGTTGTAAAGAATTTCAACTATCTGGGGCTCCAGCATAAGATTGAGCCACAGATCTTTCTTCGATTTCCCCATGCGCAACCGATGCACTTTTTTGTTCGCCTGCGACCCGGCAATCCCGCAACAGCGTTGGCAACGATAGGGGCGGAATGGAAAAAGATCCTTCCCAATTATCCGATCAAATACAAATTCCTGGATGAAGACCTGGACCGTTTTTATCAATCTGAAGAAAGGCTGAGCAATATTATCGGGTCGGCAGGTGGTCTTTCCATCTTCCTTTCCTGCATCGGCCTCTTGGGTCTTTCCGTGTTGGCAGTGAGCAACCGGACAAAGGAGATCGGTATTCGCAAGGTATTGGGCGCATCGCTTACTGCCATCTTCCAATTGATATCAAAGGATTTCCTCCAATTGGTGGGGATCGCCGTTGTCATTGCGACGCCGATCGTATGGTGGGTGATGCACCAATGGCTACAGGATTATGCCTATCGCATCAGGATCGAATGGTGGGTATTCGTTCTGACAGGTGTGACCATAACCGGTCTTGCGCTGCTTACCGTGGGTTTCCAGGCCATGAGGGCGGCGGTTGCCAACCCGGTGAAGAGTTTGAGGACGGAGTAGGTGTGAGACTGGCCTTACATCAACCCACCACCTCCGCCACTTTGTCCTCCTTCATATTCGCATTCAGCATCGCAATGCTCCGCGCCGCATTACCGGCAAAATCACTAAAAGCCTTGCGCGTAACCACATCATCACTGGCCATGATCGGCACCCCCATGTCCCCGCCTTCCCGGATGCTCTGCACGAGCGGGATCTGACCCAGGAAAGGAATGTCATATTCCTCCGCCAGCCTTTTACCACCATCCCGGCCGAAGATATAATATTTGTGATCCGGCAGCTCAGCCGGCGTAAAATAGCTCATATTCTCCACCAGCCCGATTACCGGCACTTTCAACTGGGCCTGCCCAAACATCGCGATGCCTTTTTTGGCATCCGCCAACGCTACATCCTGCGGCGTCGTAACGACGATCACCCCGGTGACCGGTACCGTCTGCATCAGCGTCAGGTGAATATCTCCGGTGCCCGGCGGCATGTCGATCACCAAATAGTCCAGCTCGTCCCAAAATACATCCGTCACGAATTGACGGATGGCGCTGCTGGCCATCGGACCACGCCAAACGACCGCATTCTTTTCATCCACCAACAGCCCGATGCTCATCAGCTTGATCCCAAACTTCTCCAGCGGCACCAAAAGACCTTTTCCATTCTGACCCCCGGCCTTCATCATTGGCCGCTCCCCGCGTACCCCAAACATGATCGGAATACTCGGACCATAAATGTCCGCATCCATCAACCCCACACTCGCGCCCCCCCGGGCAAGGGCAAGCGCAAAATTGGCCGCTACCGTGCTTTTGCCAACCCCTCCCTTGCCGCTCACTACGGCAATGATATTTTTGACCTTGGGCAGCATTTCGCGGGCATCCTTGCGATGGGTCGTCGTATTGGCGGTGAACTTGACATTCACCGTCGCGTCCTTATCGACCAGCAGTTTTACCGCATTGATACAGGCATTTTTTATATGATCCTTCATCGGACAGGCAGGCGTTGTCAGCACCACGGTGAACTGGACATAATTCCCTTCAATCTCCAGATCCTTAACCATATCCAGCGTTACGATATCCTTTCCAAGATCAGGTTCCTGTACATTTCCAAGAGCTTCGAGGACTTTTTCGCGAGTCATGTGCAAGATTTTGTTAAATACTTTAATTTGAGACAAAATTAACCCTTTGACTCCTTACTTTGTCTGCCAATTAGCGTTTAAAGTTTAATTTTGAGCCGAATGAAAAGATTTATACTATACCTGCTGCTGCTGTCCGCTCCATGTGCCGTCCAAGCCCAATTTGATAAACTAAGAGATTCCGTCGTCGAACTATACGGTGTCATTATGACATCCGACAGCCTGAAGGCAATCCCAGCCGTAAGTGTAGTAGTCAAGAACCGTAACCAGGGAACGTATTCCAGCGATCAGGGGGTCTTCTCTCTCGTCGTGCTCAAAGGCGATCAGATCGAATTTTCCAGCGTCGGCTATAAAACGGTTACCCTCAACATATCGGATACCTTCCATGGCAACCAGTATAGTATAATTGAGCTCATGACGAACGACGCCCAATACCTTCCGGCCACCGTCATCCGGGCCCGCCCCACCCGGGAGCAGTTTGAACGGGATTTTATCAATACCCCGGTGCCGGATGATGACATTGAAATAGCCCGCCAAAATAACAGTGCCGCCAAGCGAAGGATCCTGTCCCGGGGAATACCCGCCAACGCAGGCGAAGCCGCCAGTACTTATCTGAGACAAAGCGCTCAAAAGTACTATTACCAGGGACAGGCCCCGCCCCAAAATATCCTCAATCCCCTTGCCTGGGCCGATTTCATCCAGGCCTGGAAACGAGGTGACTTCCGCAATAATAACTAGGCCCCATATGCAAAATATCTCGGTGATCGGCGCAGGTACCATGGGTAATGGCATCGCTCACGTCTTTGCCCAAAAAGGATTCCGCGTCAGCCTGATCGACACTCAATCCCATCAATTAGATAAAGCCTTGAAAACCATTGCTGTCAACCTGGACCGGCAAGTGGCCAAAGGGCTGTTGACCGCGGAAGAAAGCCAATCGACACTGGCAGCCATCCACACCCATAACGCTATCCCGGCAGGCGTTGCAAACGCCGAGCTGGTCGTAGAAGCCGCCACCGAAAATACGGAGCTCAAATTGTCCATTTTTCGCCAGCTCGACGAAGCCGCACCCGCCGGCTGCATCCTGGCTTCCAACACTTCGTCTATTTCTATCACAAAGATTGCCGCGGCGACCCGGCGGCCCGGTTCCGTCATCGGCCTCCATTTTATGAACCCGGTTCCCGTCATGAAGCTGATAGAGATCATCAACGGCTATGCGACAGAGGCCGATGTCACCCGCCAGATGGTCGAACTCGCCGGCCGGTTGGGTAAGACGCCCTGCGTAGTCAACGACTACCCCGGCTTTATCGCCAACCGTATCCTGATGCCCATGATCAACGAAGCCATCTATAGTCTGTATGAAGGTGTAGCCGGCGTGCAGGAGATCGACACCGTGATGAAACTGGGTATGGCCCACCCCATGGGGCCCCTCCAGCTGGCTGACTTTATCGGGCTGGACGTCTGTCTTTCCATCCTCAAAGTGCTGCAGGACGGATTCGGCAATCCCAAATACGCCCCCTGCCCCTTACTGACCAATATGGTTACCGCAGGCTTTTCGGGCGTAAAAAGCGGGGAAGGATTTTATAAATATACCCCCGGCAGCAAAGACCTCGTGGTCAGCAACCGGTTTGCCTCCTATTGAGTGCGCTGGACATTGAAGCTGCCGGTTAAGGTAGATGGCGGCTGGTTCCAACTGGAAACCGGGCCGGTGAAAGTACCCTGTACATACGAGCCGATCGGTCCGAAGGCCGTCACGTTATAGGTGATCAGTCCTGCATAGCCATTGTCCAAATAGATCGAATCGGTATAGACGCCTGCTCCTGTCAGACCGGAAATGTTCAGATTGACATAATCGTTATAGCTTTTGGAAGCCGACATAGTGACCGTGCTGTTGTAGGAATAATAGTCATATCCTATTGTACTCGATTGAGAAACGAAGTTGTATGCATTACCGGCCATCGTGTAGTCGATATACTGATTCGTATCGACCATGGCGCAAGCCGTCAGCTTACCCACATTCAACGTCCCCGTATCCGCAGTGATCCTGGTCACAGGGCTTTGCTGATTATCGGACAGATCCACCGCCAGTACCTGCACCGAAGAATTGGCCAGATAACAACGGCTGATCGGCAGCGTGAATGCACCATTGGCGATAGCCCCCCTGTAGTTCAACCCGTCTACCAGCACGCTGACATATCCGCTATCGACCGGGGTGTTCCCGCAATTGACCACCGTTCCCGTCACGGTCAGCTCTGCATGCTGGATGGTCACCGTCACCGTTCCCAGGTTCTGGTCGGAGACCGTCGGTCCTACATTGGTCCCGCCGATGAATTCACCACATTCCGTCATGACCTCCATCAACAGCTGCTGCCCTTTGGGGATCATCCCCGTGGCAAAGCCGGCAGAGTCTGTATAGCCGCCGCGGGTTCCATAACCCTGCGAAGTGAATTGCACATAAGTATAGGACAGCGGGTTCCCATGCTGGTCCTTCAGGTCCAGGGAGAAGTTGACAGTCCCTATCGGCGCATCGCAGTTCCAATAGCTGAAGTGTCCTACCTGTCCGACATAGTTGTTGCCCTGCCTGATGGCAGTGCCCTGCTGGATCCATCTGCCTGTGGTATCATTGAAATACCATAGGGGAATAGTGGCCGGAGCCATCGCCTGAAGCGAAGCAGGTATCGCCCATGTCAAGGTAGCCGTCTGACCGCCCGCCAGCTGCAGCTTATTACCCGATGCGTCCTGCATCTCCACCAGCAACATGCCAAAGCTTTGCAGCCCCGTTTCATTGCCGTCGGAGCCGATACCACGCAAATCACCGGGCATAAATTTATACAAAGTAGAATCCGTCGGATCAAGGTACGTCGCATATACATATACGGTCCCCGTATAGGCCGCATTCGTAGCCGCCGTCACAATCGATGAGGCGCTGAAAGCCGCGGTATCGCCCGCCTGGACGGCTATCTTGCCGCCCGAAGCAGCCGGGAAACTGCCCGTCAGCGTCCTGGGCGTCAGTTGGATAGTCATGTAATTCGACGAAGCGGGACCCGCAATAATGCTTCGCGAGCCATTAAAATACCCCTGCTTGACCACCTGCACATACCCGAACCGACTCGACAGGCTGATATTCCGGAAGGTAAACAACCCATTCACGTCAGTGGTCGTTGTGGCCGTTCCACTGTTCACCGCAGCGCCCTGTACCGGAACGCCATTTGGATCCACGACCCGGCCCTGTACACTCGCTGTGACGATCCGATCGGGTGGAATATTGTTGGGATTGGTGTTGGCGCTCGTGCCGGAGCTGTTATTCTTGTTGCACGCCATAAAGACAAGGAGGGAAATGGTCAACAAGGCCGACAGTAGGGTAAAGAGGGTCTTTTTCAAGGGTATTGTTTAGATTACCCTCTAAAACGAATCGCCGGCCGCAAAATTATGCTAAGGCGGGCGTCATTTCTATGTTCCTCATTTCCTGAAGCTTATATCTTACCTCCGCGACCCTGTTCCTGGGGATGGCCACCGTCATATTACAAAAAAGCTGCATTTCCTGACGGACAACCCGGCAATTGTATTGCCGCACCAGCATCATCAGGTCATTGATCTGCGTATAATCGAATTGGACCCGATACTCCTCTTCAACCTGTTTCTGAACCAGCGGCGTCATCTGCAAAGCCAGCGAAGCAGCCGATTTATAGGCATGGATCAACCCCGGCACGCCCAGCAGCGTGCCGCCAAAATACCTCACCACCACCACCAGCACATTGACCAGCTCCTTGCTGTCGATCTGCCCCAGGATTGGCCGCCCCGCCGTACCGGAAGGCTCACCATCGTCGCTGACCCGGAAAATATTCCCCGACAGCCCGATCCGGTAAGCAAAACAATGATGAGTGGCCTTCGGATGCTCCTTCTTTATTTCATTCAGCCGGTACTTGCATTCCGCAACATCCTTTACCGGGCAGGTATAGGCGATAAACCGGCTCCCCCTGTCCTTGTATTCTGCCATAGCCGTCTTCTCGATCGTATAATAAATATCATTGGTCATCTCAACTATTACTTGCCGTTCCATAATAGCGGACAGTATCCGTCGACAGGCTTTCCTGTGCCAGTAGCCGCGCATCCTTCAATTCCGGCGCCGGCAATCCGCCGGGTAGCCGCAGCTCATTGTTCGTGATCACTCTCGCCTCATCCCAATAATCTTCATCGATAAAGGATTGTAACAGCCTGGCCCCGCCTTCCACCAACACACTTTGTATCTTCAGCTGTGTCAGCGCCATGCTCACCTGCTGCACCAAGCTGCTGTCGGTCGCCAGTTGATAATACTCCACCGCTCCCCCTTCTTCATGCCGTAACCTATTGAACACCACCGTCCTCACCTTCCCATCAAAAAGCTGCAGGGACGAAGGCAATCGCAATTCTTTATCAATGACCAACCTTACCGGATTTCCCCCCTCCCACAGTCTCACCGTCAACGCCGGATCATCCATCAGCGCCGTCCGGGTTCCCACCAGTATCGCCGCCTCCTCTGCCCGCCATTTATGCACCAGCCGGTTGCTATATTCATTGGAGATAAACGTACGCGCTCCGTCGGGCCGGCAGCGCCCCTCTGATTTGGGCGCTCGTCCGACTTCCGCTATCTTCCCATCCGCACTCTGCGCCCATTTCAACACGATATAAGGCCGATGCTTCGTATGGAAGGTAAAGAACCTCCGGTTCACCTCCCTGCACTCCGCCTCCAACACACCCACCTTAACTTCCACCCCCGCCGCCAGCAGCTTTTCTATCCCCTTCCCATTCACCTGGGGAAAGGGGTCCCTGCAGCCCGCCACCACCCGGGGGATCTTTTTTCCGATGATCAGGTCTGCACAGGGAGGCTGCTTGCCATAATGCGCACAAGGTTCCAGCGAAACATATAAGGTGGATTCAGCGATCAATGGCCTGTCCTCTTCTTTCACCGAGGCAATGCAGTTCGCTTCCGCATGCGCCTGACCATACCGCTCATGATAGCCTTCGCCGATAATCCGCTCTTTCCCGGTGTCCCGGTCCTCATAAACCAGCACAGACCCGACCATGGGATTGGGCGCCGTATGCCCCGCCCCCAGCAGGGCCAGCTCCAGGCAACGGTACATATATGTTTCCGGGGAAGACAAGGCGCAAATTTAGCGTAAATGGAGCTATTTTTACGGATGAACCTGCAGCACGCTCAAACCAAACTCGCCACACAGCTCACCCCCCTCTATGGCAGCCGCGAGGCGGGCCTCATCGCCGATTGGGTGATGGAAAAGCTTACAGGGCTCAAAAAAATAGACCGGCTGGTCCACGCCCCGGAGCCACTGTCCGCCCCGGTCCTGGAACAATACGACAGCTATCGCGACCAGCTGCTGG
>Ga0207033_1152_pt1 | contig 14187 bp, 16 predicted proteins | sample Alteio_BWMinCont_35_FD_153262 | JGI IMG/M metagenome (GOLD analysis project Ga0207033, IMG submission 153262) | Enriched cells from forest soil in Barre Woods Harvard Forest LTER site, Petersham, Massachusetts, United States -... | ecosystem: Environmental > Terrestrial > Soil > Temperate forest >... | reverse complement strand
TGGATGCGGGTGCCATCTGGGCTGAAAGTCCGGCTGCCGCTGCCCGGGATGCTACCCTTATTTTTGCTATGGTAGCAGATGATGTTGCATCTGAAGCGGTGTGGCTGGGTACGGAAGGTGCCTTAAGCCAGATGGCCGCCGGCTCATTCGTGATTGAATGCTCCACCTTATCTGCGGGGGCATGTGAAGCGTTTGGCGGCAGCGGCCCTGGAACGCGGGCTTATTTACATCGACTGCCCGGTAACAGGCTTACCGGAATCCGCTGCATCGGGCCAGCTGACTCTGTTGGTAGGAGCCGAACAGGAAGATCTGGAACGTGTAGGGCCTATATTGCGATGGATGTCAGGCATTATCCGGCATTTCGGACCTGTAGGAACGGGAACGGCCTATAAACTCATGATCAACCTGATGGGAGCGGTGCAGATAGCGGCCCTGGCAGAAGGTCTTGCGCTTGCGGAACGTTTGGGGCTGGATCGGGAAGTGGTTATAGCAGCTGTAGAAAACAGTGCGGCTGCTAGTCCCCAGGTAGTCAGATATGCGCGCCGGATGGCAGAAGGAATTTTTTCGGATCATCCTGCTTTTACACTGAGCCTTCGGCTTAAGGATGCCACCTATGGTGTTTCACTTGGTAAGAGTACTGGCAGTCCTGTACGGCTGGGCGAAGTGGCCGCATCCTGGTTTGCCATTGCCAGTGAGACAGATGCCAATAGGGATGAAGCAACGGTGATCAATGTGATGACTGGATTTGAAAATTATCGGGCGGGGAAACTTTGAAATTCTGACTCTTCTGTATATATTACAAAATCATGAAAATAATCAGCGCCTTAGTCGGAACACTTTTTTTGACCGTTATCCTGTCGTTTTCCTTTCCCGGTGATTGGGTCTTACTCGAGAAATCCGATTTTAAGATTTTATTCCCTCAAAAACCGGAAGAACAAACGCAAACGGTCAATACGGCTTTAGGCAAATTGAATATAGATACTTATATTTATGAGGTTCCGGATAGCAAGAAAGACGATAACCTAATGTATATGTTCGCGCAAACAGCCTACCCGGATACCGCAATCAATTCTGACAAGAAAGACCTGCTCGACAAATTCTTCAGAGGCTCTATTGACGGCGCTGTAAATAATGTACATGGCAAATTACTTTCGGAAACGGTTATCCAATTGAACGGCTATCCGGGCAGGAAAGTCCGCATCGATTTCAAAGATGGACTGGCGGTAATAAACATGGGCTTCTACCTGGTAAAGAATAAACTTTATATGTCTGAGACTATAACGGAAACCAAAAATGACTTTAATAAATCTATTGATAAGTTTTTTAATTCCTTTAGTCTAAAATAGGTTTAGCGCTACGTCGACGGTTTTCAAGCTTTTCATCAACGTAGAACCTTGGCCGGCAAGCCCAAGGGTAGGCCAAAATATCTTTCGGGGCCTTTGCCTGTGCTCCTGGTTCTCAGAGTTTAAATTGCTAATATTTTTAGGGAACTGAAAAAAATCTTTATATTGCACTTCCAAAAATAACCCTATGCTATGAGCAGTATAAAATTATTTGAAAACAAAAAAGTACGTTCCGTTTGGAATGGGCAAGAGCAGACGTGGTATTTTTCTATTATAGATGTTATTGAAATTTTGACAGAAAGCAGCATTCCAAGGCGTTACTGGAGTGACCTTAAAAAGAAATTACAGAGAGAAGGAAGTGAAGTGTACGAGAAAATCGTACAGTTGAAAATGGAAGCGCCTGATGGGAAAATGAGGGAAACTGATGCCTCCGATACCGGTACCTTACTACGTGTCATTCAATCCATCCCATCCCCTAAAGCTGAGCCTTTTAAACTATGGCTTGCTAAAGTAGGGTATGAACGCATGCAGGAAATAGCAGACCCGGCCCAAGGCCTCGAACGTGCCAGGGAGAACTGGCAAAAGTTAGGAAGAAGTGAAAAATGGATACAACAGCGGATGACCGGCCAAGAGATCCGAAACAAACTGACTGACTACTGGAAAGAGCATGGTGTGCAACAAGGAGATGAATTTGCTCTTCTCACCAACATCATACATCAAGAATGGACAGGCCTCACCGTTCAAAAGCATAAACGAGCCAAAGGACTACAAACTCAGAACCTACGTGACCATATGACGGATGCCGAATTGATTTTTACTGCCCTTGCAGAGTTGTCTACAAAGCAGATCGCTGAAAGCGATAGGGCAGAAGGCCTACCTCAAAACGTGGTTGCAGGTAAGAAAGGCGGAAAAATAGCAAAGGACGCAAGACTGGCGCTTGAAGCAAAAACAGGTAAAAAAGTTGTATCATCGGAAAATTTTCTGCCTCCTGCCGATAAGAAGAAAAGAATTCAATAATCTGGTGCAATTCTGAGATGAGCGTCACACTCAGTTGTTGCTGACATCAAGTCAGACTACTACCTTTTTCTTCATGGGGGGACAATCTTTAGCCTCTTGTTTTATAACTCAATATTATGTTGAATAGCTACGGGGCTGCGCCGCAAAGTTTTGGTAAATTTAACCATACCAAAACCGCGGTGAAGAGTAGGGATGGCTGTTCTGATGTATTTTTTTTTTTAAAAGAGCGGCTGTTTGTATTCGGTTTTTGTCTTTCGGGTAGCTCGTGAGGCAAATTTATATCCGGTATCAGACATGAAAGAGCTTATAAGGGTTTTAAAACTTATAAAGTACTCGCCCGACAAAAAAGATGAGGCAATTTTTTATTTGCTTGTATCCAATAGCTTGCTTATCGTAGCCTTATTGGTCGTATCGTTGATTCGCCTATTTTCGTGATTACAAGTTCTTATTTCAGTAATTATCAGCATAATAAAAGTGCCAGCCGTAAAATAGGCAATCCACATTGTCCACTTTGCCGTATCAAGAAATGACTTATCTCGCCTTTTTATAAAATCAAGATAGCCTTGGTATCCGCCATGTAATTTGATTTCTCTTCCGTAATCAGTTAGTTTATATTTCCCATTTGTGTCTATGTATTCTATAATTCCCTTCGCTCTGAGAAATTTTAAGGTGCCTTCCGATATATTGTTACTGAGAAGTACAATCATAGGGCCAGTAAGCTCTAGATTATGTTTTTTATAATCAAACCCGGATATAGCTTCTCCGAATTCAAATTCTTCAAATTCGTGTACCTTATTAAGTATATAATCGGATGTGAGCGAAACAAAGCGGTCATTTGCCATCTCTAAATTTACTCAATCTCTTACCGAGAAGTTGTATTTGTATTGCAGCGGGGCTAAAAAAATAATACAGAGAACGAAGCCTTGGCCCTGTGCGGCTATTTAACATAATATTAATTATAAGACAATTTAGAGAATCGCTTTTGGCTTTGTATATTTAAGCTATGCAATCGTATAAGAAAATCTATGTGATCCTTGCCCTGCTTGTTTACCTGTTTACGGGGATAGCGTTCACGCAGCCGCTTGATGATGATCATTTTACCAACCTGAAAGTGCTGCCTAAGAAGACAAGCGATGAAGAAATGGATAGGATAATGCATGGCTTTAATAAGCAATTGGGGGTCGGCTGCCTTTATTGCCATGTCCCGAAAAAAGATGTTTTCCCGCCGGATATGGATTTTGCCAGCGACGAGAAGCTTGAAAAAAGGGTCGCAAGGGAAATGCTGAGGATGAGCATCAAAATCAATGAAAAATACTTTGGGGTCAAGGATAACCTCCAGGCTATCCGAAAACCTGTAATAAGGTGCAGGACCTGCCACCACGGTCACCCTCTTCCTCCCCCCAACCAATGAATTTATTGTTTGAGCACCTTTTGTTGATAAACCTGTGTTGCGGTTTTTATTTCGACAATGTATACGCCGATAGAAAGATTTGCTGTTGAAACGATGGTGTTTCTTGAACCACTTTCATTAACAATTTGCTGCAGCAGCTTGCCTGATGCATCGTAGACAGTGATTTCTTTTACCGGTTCCGATCCTGCGATGACGTAAAAGTAGGAATTAGCCGGGTTAGGCGATATGACTGGGGCGTCTCTTTTGCCAAAATTGACTGCAACAATAGGCGAATAATGAGAATTGCCGTTCACATCGACCTGTCTAACGCGATAATAATTAATGCCGTTGATCGGGTTATCGTCATTTGCAGAATAATTTTCATTACCGGAGCTGCCGCCTGCTGCACTAACCTGCATGATTTGCACGAAGGAATTTCCAACTCCGCTCCTTTCCACCTCAAAATAATTGGTTGGGATATCGCCCGATGCCGACCACTTGAGCTGGACGTAATCGTTGTTGATATTGTTCGCGGTAAGCGTTAGCTGGTTAAGCGCCAAGGCGATGGAAGGGGTACCCCATACCTGCATTTCATTGACGGCATAATCGAGAAAGGACACGCCTCTTTGCGTCCCGTTCATTCGCACATAGCGACCCTGGAAGTTCCCGGTAACCTGATTATAAAAGGAAGTATTCCCTGTGAATGTCTGCGCTGTAGTCCAGGTGGCAGCATCGCTTGAAACATCAATCGTGAAATTCTTCCCCAAAGCGGTCGCCCAGCTGACCGTTATCGTGCAGATATTATAGGTCTGGCCAAGGTCGACATAAACATGTTGAGGATCGGACGGATTGCTTGCCCAGGCTGTGCTGGGGTCTCCGTCAAATGCATGCGATGGAGTACCGGAAGAAGCGAAGGCCTGCTGGTACAGCGCCGCGTTTGTAGCGCACCGCTCGCTCGACAACGTGCCATAGGCAGCCACTTGCTTTCCGCCGGTTGCCTGGTAAACCATGCCGTTCGCAACCGTCGGGCAATTCATTTTTTGAAAGAACCCCAAATAATCCGCAGCGTACATATTCGAATTCCACAATTCTGTATTTATATTGTTCGCTTTTATCGCCCGCAAAACACCCGGGCAACCGGGCGCGGAGCCGTCGCAGGAATCCTTACCATTGGAACTGGAAAGCCATAGGATACCCGTAGACGTATCGGAGCCATTGGAAGAAACGGCCATAAACCCCCCTGCCCCTGAATTAAACTTTGGCCACTTGGCAATAGGGGTATCTACCACGACAATCGGCGTCCCTAATAAATGTGAGCTATTGATGGGGAAAGCCTCGAGGTTCGTATTCTCTGCCAATTGATAGACATATTGGACATCCGAGCCACCAAAATAAGCGAAGCTGGAATGCATTTCGGCGCCTGCATTGGGATCAGATGTAACCGGGACCGTTTGAAGCACATTATTCGACGCGGCATTGAACCCACCCAGGTTGGTTTGATTCATCAAATAGAGATTTTCGTCCTTGCAGCCCGCTAATACCGTATTCGAATTGGGTATAAGCATAACCTGAACAGGGAAATCCATGTCGTTTTCATTCTTAAACTTATAATCAAAAGGGGTGAAAAAGCTGGATACGGATACACCCGTGGCTGTGTTATCCGGTGCATTCGGGGTTACCTTAACGATACTTTCTCCACGATTTACCGTATCGGCAGGCAGGTCGGCATAGGAGGTGTCTGTACTGGGAATGGTACCTCCGGCATTGCCATTGCCGGTCGCGAAATAGAGGTTGCCTGCGGCATCCACAGCGGGTGCCGCGCCACTCATCCAGATACCCCCCCTGCCATCGTTCGGGGTAGCATTGTAAACGATCTTTCGCTGAAGGGAGGAAGCATCATAACCGAGTAGCCATCCATGACTCGGATTCCAGTCGCAATGCGCTGCAAAAGCAATATACACGATGCCGCCTGATAGCACCAGGCCAGTTCTGTTGAACTGCCTGCGCGGATCAAATGCGATCGTATCATTCACATTCCCATCGCCTGTACCGGGAGAAGATGCCACTATCTCAACGGGATTACCACTGTTAAATTTTTCCGAGCCGCTACCCAGGTCAATGGCATGCAAATATTGATGAAAGCCGGTAGTCGTATAGGTGTATTCCTCCGTGGGGTTACTAGCATCGTACGTATGGTTATCTATAGTTATCCCGGCGGTATCGACGACCTTTGATACAAAATACAGGGTACCGGATGTCTTATCGATCACCGGCGTGCCTACAATGCCATAATTGCCGGTAAAATCAGAATAAGGCCCGCCGCAAAGACCGGAATGAACATCACCGGCATTCGCCACCCGATAACCCGCAGGAGTAAAATTTATCCGCCAGTAGAGTGTGCCATTATCGGCATCAAAGGCATATACGGAATTGTTCACTGTGCATACATACACGACATTTTTCGTTCCCGCCGAAGGTATGGTCACTTGGGTTGCCACCAGGGGCTGGGCAAATATCTGATCGTCCACCGGTAAAGTAAATAAAAGGCCGAAAGAGCCCGGGCCGACATTGCTGTGGTTAAGTATTGTTTCCTGCTTGTTCCAACCGGTCCTCGCCAGGTCCGTGTGTTGCATAAGAACATCTACCTGCGAATAGGCCATGGGGCAGAGGGATATAAAAAGCAGTAATAGGCTTCCATAAACGGGGATACGTTTCATGATTCTACACTTAGGGTCTTAAGATGATAAAAAATAATTCAAATCTTAGTAAAAGAGGTAGACCACGTAAAACGAAAAAAACCGTTTATCCCGGTTTTTGATAGGTAGGAAATAGAAAAAGCTGGTTACAGGGGTGTAACTATAGTGTAATATATAACAATTATATAATAATTTCCAACAATTTTCGACAAAATGCCTGTTTTATTTCCTATCGCTGCTGCCGGAAATACTCATGTTGGGATGGCTAACGCCTGGTCCCATCCGAAACAGCCTTCTGTTCGTTATAGCGCTTGATACCGTTGACTTTCTTAAACTATGTCTGGTTATTTTCGGGATACTGTATGCCTGCGTTCTGGGAGGGTTCCTGATCGCAATGTCAGGTTTTTTCTTTTTCACAGCGGCGATTCTTTTCTTTTGGGGCTACTACCGCTACGAACTCAGATAATGGACGGGAGAATGAAAGAAAGGATATTGGAGGGAATTACTTCGACTTCAGGATCGACAGGTCAGATAGGTTGGTGTGATAAACCGGGATCTTTACATTGTCTTTTGAAAATACTTCAGAAGCTTCGAGACCGATGCGTACTTTTTCGTTTTTCTGCTTCTTGATCGTGATGGTCTTTTCCATCCGGTCGTGGTGCAGACCCATACACTGAATCGTTACATAATACTTACCGGCAGGGATCTCAGAAATATTGATGCCATTCTGATCGTCAGCGGCAAAAACCTGATAAATGACACCCGCGCCAGTATGGTCGAACTTGTCAAAAATAACCAGTACAGAGTCCGTGTGATCCTGGGCCTTGATGTTGCTGAACTCGAAACGAACAGCGCCTGCATTGATAACCTTTGTTGAACTGGCCGAATTAGCGGCTGCCGGAATAGGCAGCGGTCCGTCAGTAGCAAAGGCGGCTACCGTGAGGAGCGAAAGAGCAAGGAAAGAGATGAACTGTTTCATGTTGATACGTTTATGCCAATATAAAGACAAGCCCAATGCCAGACCTTAACATGCTAATAATCAGATGCCTATACCCGCCAAATTCGTTGGAAACTTCCCCCAATGGGAATGGGTATTCCCGGAAAAAGAAAGGACTGCCGGCAAAGACAGTTCTTGTTCAACTAAAACATTGATTATTAAAAGACAATATATTTATAAAATCGATCCATTGTTTGTAATTCATCATCATTAACCAGGTATTAATGCTTAAATTTGTCAAATTTTTTTACCGCCATACCAAATCCCATGGACTTGTTGAAATTATTGCGGGAAGAACATTCGAAAAAGCAAACGGACCGGATCGTTTCCTATATCGGCGCCGATAAAGAACGGTTTGCTATACTGATACAATTGTTTTTCAAAGGAGAATATCGCATCACCCAACGGGCTGCGTGGCCACTAAGCTATTGTGTCCGTCTGATAAGAGGGCCACGTCCTGCGCCTAATACAGTAATCTTGTTTTGATCGTTTGTCTGACTTCCTTCAGCAATTGAAGGGCCTGGGCGGAGAGCTGTTTGTCGATATCCAGCACTACATACCCGATCTCGTCGTTGGTCTTCAGGTATTGGCCAAGGATATTGATATTATTTTTGGAAAGCGTGCTGTTGATTTCTGACAAAACCCCCGGTACGTTTTTGTGGATATGGAGGATCCGGTGGGTCCCTTCCTGGTGCGTCAGGCTAAGGGGCGGAACGGTGTGACTGCCCAAAGTCGTGCCGGTTTCCAGGTACTGGAACAGCTTGTGGCTGACGTCTTCCCCGATATTTTCCTGAGCCTCCTCCGTAGAACCGCCGATATGGGGGGTTAGGATGACATTAGACAGCCCTTGCAGGGGGGTTGTAAAACGGTCGCCATTCTTCTCGGGCTCCCAGGGATACACGTCGATTGCCGCCCCGGAGATCGATCCATCCTGCAGGGCTTTGGCCAGTCCATCCAGGTCGACCACTTCGCCCCGGGCATAGTTCAGGAGGATGGATCCCTTTTTAAATTGTTTGAGGACGGTTTTGTTGATGAGATTTTTGGTTTGATTGGTATCCGGCACGTGCAGGGTGATGATATCGGCCTCACCGACCAGCTCTTTCAACGTCCCCTTTGGTATGGCATTACCCAGGGGTAATTTCGTTACGGTATCGTAATAGATCACCTTCATCCCGAGGGCCTCCGCCAGGACGCTGACCTGGGTGCCAATATTTCCGTATCCTATGATTCCCAATGTTTTACCTCTTAATTCATAGCTTCCCTTGGCCTCTTTGAGCCAGATACCGTCATGGGCGGCCCTGGTTTTGTCGGGGATCCGCCGGATCAGCATAATGGCCAGACCGATAACCAGCTCGGCGACGGAGCGGGTATTGGAATAAGGGGCGTTAAAGACTACTACTCCATGACTGGTGGCGGATTTCAGGTCTACCTGGTTGACCCCGATACAGAAACAGCCGATGGCCTGCAATTTTTTAGCGGCATCGAGTATTTTGGGCGTAATCTGCGTCTTGGAACGAATACCCAGCAGGTGTACGTCCTTAATCTCCTTGAGCAATTGCTCTTCAGATAGCGCACCCCCTAACTTTCGTACCGCGGCATATCCGGAGTCGACGAAATGTCTGACCGCGGCGTCACTGATATTTTCCAAAAAAAGTATGTTAATCTTTTCTTTAGGGTAGCTGGTTGTTTTTTTGTCCGCCATAATTTTGCCCGTCTTTTTACGTTACTTTTCCGATATGGAAATGCAAATTAACGCCGGATTAATTTAATTTTGCCGTTTTCTAACCCAAATAATTAAAGATGGTCGATGCACGGCCGAAGGTACCCGAGCGAAGCGAAGGGTAGGAACAAGGAGAAGCGAGGGACGAAGCTTCGACGAAGTTCGGCATCAGACCATTGAAAAGACATAAATTATCTGATGAAAGGGATTGGTTATTTCGTGCTGTCCGTAACCTTATTGGTGGTGTCTTGTGGTCATGCTCAAAATGCAAATGTTGTTCCGCAAGCAGATACGCTTTCCCCGGCCCCTACTACTATTCCGGCGCTGACCGGTCCTGAACTGGAGCATTATTCCGCCATCACAGGGCGCTTTTTTGATTCGATGCTGGCGGGTCGCTTCAACGGCAGTGTGCTTGTTGCCAAAAACGGGGTGATCCTTTATGAGCGATACAAAGGTTTTCAGAATCCCCGGCAAAAGAAAGATTCCCTGGATGCCCATACCTCCTTTCATCTGGCTTCCATGTCAAAGACTTTTACTGCCATGGGAACGCTGAAGCTCTGGCAGGACGGTAAGCTTGACATTCATGACCCGGCAGCCAAATACCTGGCGGGGTTCCCTTACCCGGGTGTCAGCATCGAGACGCTGCTGAATCACCGGAGTGGTCTGCACAATTATGTCCACTTCATGTATAAGCCTGAGGTGAATAAACATAAACTTCTCAGTAACCAGGACGTGCTGCAATATATCATCGATCATGCCAGGGACCGGGATGTCTTTAGCGGACAGGTCAACCGGCATTTTGAATATTCCAACACCAATTATGCCCTGCTGGCGATGATCATAGAAAAAGTATCGGGTCTCCCCTACCCCGAATACATGGCAAAAACTTTCTTTCAGCCGCTGCAGATGCAGGATACCTACGTGTATAGCTTGTCCGACTCGGCCAAGGCGATGATGTCCTACTATCAAAGCGGGAGGCCTTTTCGGATGGAATTCCTGGACCTGGTCTATGGCGACAAAAATGTTTACAGCACGGTCCGGGACCTCTACAAATGGGATCAGGCGCTGCGCAATGGGCAGCTGTTTTCCAAAGGCGTCCTTGACAGCGCTTATGCCGGTTACAGCTTTGAAAAGCCTGGTCAGCGAAATTACGGCCTTGGCTGGCGGATGTTGTTTATTCCCAATGGCAAAAAACTCATCTATCACAATGGCTGGTGGCATGGCAACAGGACGGTATTTATCCGAATGCTGGATGAGAATGCGACGATCATCGCCCTGAGCAATAATGACTATAAATATGTCTATTCCGCCAAGCGGCTTTGTGATCTCTTTGGCGATTATCGACAGTCGCACGAGAGCTTTGACGAAGGTGAGTCGGATCCTACCTCCGACCCCGGCCCCGGCGGCGAACCGCGTGAGCCAATAAAGTTTGTAACGCCACCGGCGCATCATCCCATCCATCACCGGGCTAAAAAAGCGCCTGTCCACCCCGTAAAGAAAAAAACGGTATCGCCCCCGGCTCAATAGTTTAGCCTGGCTACCTCCCGATCATTCTTCGCCGAAATGCTGTAAATTTCCGCATGGAAATTCTTTCAGCCGATCAGATACGCGCCTGGGATGAATATACTATGCGGCATGAGCCGATCACTTCCATTGACCTGATGGAACGGGCCGCTGCGAGCTGCCTCTCCTGGCTGGAAAAAAGCGGTTATTCCGGCAGGTCTTTTTCAATCTACTGTGGCAAGGGCAACAATGGGGGCGATGGATTGGCGCTGGCCCGGTTGCTGTCCGTTCTGGATTGCAGCGTTACGGTTCATATCCTGGAATTCGGTCATTTGGGCACTGAAGATTTTCAGATCAACCTGGCCAGGTTGCACCAGACCCCGGCAGAGGTGCGGTTCGTCCAGGGGGCGGATAATTTTCATCCCGTCCCGGCAGGTGATATCCTGATCGATGCTTTGCTTGGTTCAGGGCTAAACCGGAAGCTGGAGGGAGTTGCCGCCCAGCTGGTGACCCATCTCAATCAGTCCGGCAACGAGATCATCGCTATCGATATACCCAGCGGACTATTTGTCGGCAGCAGCTCCAAAGGAAATATCAGCATATGCGCCAGGCACACGCTCAGTTTTCAGTGCTATAAGCCCGCTTTCCTCATGCCGGAGAATGCCGGCCAGGTCGGCCAGGTCCATATCCTGGATATCGGCTTACATCCCGGCTACCTGCAGCAGGTGACCGGTGAATCGGAATTGCTGGACGCAGGTATTATTCAGGCCATCTACAAGCCCAGGAAGAGCTTTGCCCATAAGGGCAATTTCGGTCATGCTCTGCTGGTGGCGGGCAGCTATGGTAAGATGGGCGCCGCTGTTCTGGCTTCCCGGGCCTGCTTGCGGAGCGGCGTGGGTCTTCTCAGCTGTCAGGTGCCGGGTTGCGGGTATTCTATTCTCCAGACAACGGTTCCGGAAGCCATGATTGTCACGGATGCCGACGAAAAGATCCATACGGCCTTCCCCGGCGATCTGGCTACCTATTCTGTCATCGGTGCAGGTCCCGGGATCGGTACCGATCCCCGGACGGCGGACTTGCTGGGCGACCTCCTGCGGCGTTTTCAGAAGCCGATGGTGGTAGATGCCGATGCCCTGAATATCCTGGCTTCTCATCCGGCTTTTTTGGCCATTCTTCCCCCCTACTCTATTCTTACCCCTCATCCAAAGGAGTTTGAGCGGCTTTTTGGCCCATCGCCGGATGATTTTGCCCGGCTGGATAAGGCGCGGGAGCAAGCCCGGCAGCACCAATGTATCATAGTATTAAAGGGGCACTATACGTTTATCGCCATGCCAGGCGGCAAGAGCTATTTTAATTCCACCGGCAATCCCGGGATGGCCAAGGGTGGCAGCGGAGACGTGTTAACCGGCATTCTGACTTCGTTGCTGTCCCAATCTTATTCTCCCGGAGAAGCCGCATTACTGGGCGTTTACCTGCATGGGCTCGCCGGTGACCTTGCCGCCCTCTCCTGGTCACCCGAAAGCATGCTGCCTTCGGATCTGACCGACCATATGGGCAAGGCTTTCGGGCATATTCAAAAAACCCGGTAAATCAATTTTGCCAGGTTAGCGAGGAAGGTTATTTTTGCAACCCGGCTGAAGATTACGGGATGTAGCGCAGCCCGGTAGCGCACTACGTTCGGGACGTAGGGGTCGCAGGTTCGAATCCTGTCATCCCGACAATGAGTCTAAAGCTATCTTAAGACGTGAAGCCCGTAAATGCTGAGTTTACGGGCTTTTTTATGATTTTCCAGCCCAATTCGAATATCTGATATCATCTACTGAATTAGAAGCTAGATACTCCCCCCAATTTAGTAAAAACCATGTATTTCTATTGTTTTTCCTGCGCGCGCTTCAGGATATGTCGGTCGATGTAAAAGGTGCCAAACGGGACGATACATGCCAGCAATACCTTCCAGGTCGTTTGCCGAAACTTCCACTGCAACTCGACCCCGACACTGAGGGCATTGAACACGAACAGCAGGAACAGGGCACCATGGACCGGACCCATCGCATGAACTAGCACAGGATCGTTTTTACAGTATTTCAATGGTACGGCAATGAACAACAGGATCAGCAGCGAGACACCTTCAAGGTAGCTCAATAGCCTTAATCGGCCAAGCGATGTGTTAAACAATTGATTCATGGTTATATGTTTTAAAAAGTTCGTTCATATGGGCGGCTTACCAATGGTGAAAAAGGCCAGGGAATGGCACAAAGGATGATGATCAGTGCAGCTATGAACCAGCCGAGCATGATCCGGTATTTGTCCCCGTCCGTCGTCATCCGTTTGGCTTTTGCGGAGCCGATGGTGATAACGATGATCGCCAGGAACATGGCTGCGCTGTGGATATAGCGGAAAAATGTTTGCTGGTCGACTATATGATCAGGATCTCTCGGTACCGGGTACCTGACAATCGGGCTTTGAAAGTAAAGTGTCATACCCAGCACCAGCTGGATATGCGCAATGGTAGCGGTCCAATGGCGAAAGGCGTTTGCGATGGCGGAAAAATGCCGCCTGGCCGTCAATCCGGTCCAGCCGATGCCAATGCTGCAAAGCAGGCTGATAAGAACGAGCCAGCGAAACAACGAATGGAAGGTCAATAAGTACGAGTACATACTACTTGGTATGTTTAAAGTGAAAAAAAAGGATTATAGCTGATAGATATAGTTCTTGAACTCCTGTAAGAAAGCGATATAAGCCGATTCTCCGAAGATTTTCCCCATGTTACGGACACCGCTATAGTTTGCCGTGATATACAGGGCCATTTGTTTTGGGTTGTGTGTTGCGGCCAGCTGCCCTTCATGCTGGGCCTTGATAAAGGCAGCTTCTATCGCGCCTTGCCATTCCTTAATAATCCGCGTCAGCGCTTTCCGGAAAGATTCATTCAGGGGGGCCATTTCTTCGATCAGATTGACGGCCGGGCATCCATATTCCACTCTAATGAATGGCGCCTTTAGCAGCAGATTGCTCATCATGTCGTATATGTCCTTACGGACATCTCCACTCCGGTTCAGGGAATCGCTCATATAAGGAATCAGGCCCGGATACATGACCTCGTTGATGAGGGCCAGGCCCAGCTTTTCCTTGTTGGGAAAATGATAAAAGAATGCCCCTTTCGTCACCGACGTGGTAGCGACGATATCGTCGATGCTGGTAGCCTGATAGCCCCTTTTATAGATCAGCTCGAAGGCCTTGCGCAAGATCATAACCCGGGTTTCCTGTGCCTGAGACATAACATACTAGTTAGTATGTTGCAAATGTAGGGAGGAATTTTCAAAATCGATGGTAAATTGTTTGAGAGATAATACTATATGCCAACGAACCGCTGGAGGGTAGAACCAAGGGGAACCTCCTCCGGGGGGCTTTCCCTTTTTTGAATTATGGTCTGAACGGCCTAAAGTTGGATAAGCCGTCCAAAAGAGGTATATAAGATTATCCGTCCGGTTATTCATATCTCACTGTTTCAATTCACACAAACC
>Ga0207033_1146_pt2 | contig 14215 bp, 12 predicted proteins | sample Alteio_BWMinCont_35_FD_153262 | JGI IMG/M metagenome (GOLD analysis project Ga0207033, IMG submission 153262) | Enriched cells from forest soil in Barre Woods Harvard Forest LTER site, Petersham, Massachusetts, United States -... | ecosystem: Environmental > Terrestrial > Soil > Temperate forest >... | reverse complement strand
ATTGTCTTCGGTTATCCTAACTTTTAAGGAAGTCCACGAAGCTTTTATATAATCAAAAAATGTTCCCGGATTATCAATTAATTAGTGAATTAATTTGTATATCAGAGTTTTAATCAGCCTAAAAGGCTTTAGATCATGGGAATTTTAATACTTTAGTGCTAAAAAAAACTAAGATTTAATGGACGGTAACAGCCTCAACATTACTGCCGAACGCATTTTACAGCTTAAAGAGATTTTTCCAGAGGTCTTCACAGAAGACAAAATAGACTTCAAACGCCTGCGTGAAGTGCTGGGTGACCAAGTAAATACCCAAAAAGAGATTTATGAGTTGTGCTGGGCTGGAAAGTCTGAATCAAGAGGTGATATACAAAAGCAAACTACAGCAACACTAATTCCGGAACGGGAAAATAGTGTAGAATTTGATAAGGCGGAAAATATTTTTATTGAAGGCGAAAATTTAGAAGCCCTAAGGATTCTACAAAAATCCTATTTCGGCAAGGTGAAAATGATCTATATTGACCCTCCTTATAATACTGGAAATGACAGCTTTATCTACCCGGACAACTTCAATGAAAGTCAAAATGATTATAAAAAACGCACTGGATTAGCCAACGAAAATGGATTTTTAGAAAAAGAAAATCTTTGGCAAAAAAACACTAGAGAAAGTGGAAGATTTCATTCGGTTTGGCTATCAATGATGTATCCACGGCTTTTTTTAGCAAGAAATCTTTTATCAGAAAATGGTGTCATTTTTATATCAATTGACGACAATGAGCAAGAAAATTTAAAGCTCTTATTGAATGAGGTTTTTGGAGAAGAAAATTTCATTGTTCAGATTATATGGAAAAAACGAAGTACGCCTCCTAATGACAAAATAATTGGCACAAATCACGATTATATTTTAGCTTACGCTAAAAATATTTCTAGCTGTCGACTGAACTTAAAACAGCGGACAGAGGAACAACTAAATCGATATCAAAATCCCGATAATCATCCCAAGGGAAACTGGACATCAGGGGACATAATGGCAAATGTCAAAGGTGGAAGATATACCGCTTCGCTGCACTTTCCCATACGAAACCCTAATACGGGTGAAGATCATTATCCATCTAATAATGGTAACTGGAGATTTAACAAGGATAAGATTCAACAATTGTTAGATAACAATGAAATATATTTTGGAGATAATGGCAAGGGGCGCCCTAAATTAAAGCGTTTTTTTGACGATGTTAAAGTAGGAGTAACCTATCCATCGATTTGGGATTTCGTTCCGCTCAATTCGGAAGCTACAGCTGAAATAGAAGAACATTTAGGAAACATGAATATTTTTGATACTCCGAAGCCCTCCGGTTTGATCAAAGAACTAATTAAGTTAGGTTCAAGCGAAGATGATATTGTGTTAGACTTCTTTGGTGGTAGTTGTACTACCGCACAATCAATTTTAGAACTCAATACAGAAGAAAATAGTAATAGAAAATTTATTGTAGTGCAATTAGCAGAAAGTATTAATGAAAGTTCTGAGGCCTATAAAAATGGGTACAATAATATTGCTGAAATTGGGAGAAGGCGGATTGGCAAAGTGATTGAAAAACTGAATTTACAACCCTCCTCTAAAATATTGGGGTTTAAATCATATAAAGTTGATCAGTCTAATTTTAATATTTGGAGAAGCGATATTAATGGCAAAGATGAGATACTGGACCAGCTAAAATTATTTCTAAAATCTGAAAAGTCAGGAAGCAAAGAGGAAAATATGGTAGTAGAGTTACTGCTAAAAGCCGGTAAGTCGTTAACAACTAAAATTGAGACAGTAGAAATAGATAATTTCAAATTCTATTATTTAGTTGCGCATAATATCTGTATCTGTATGCATGAATTTAATTCAGCGATACGCGGTAGAATTTATGACATTCAGCCATCCCAAGTTATTATATTAAATAGCCTGTTTGAAAGTGATGAAGAATTGAGTAACACAAAATTGGAATTTGAAGAAGTGGGTATTAAACTCTCTTTAATCTGATGAAAATCAAATTTGAAAGTTCCCAAGACTATCAACTTTCAGCTATACAAGCTGTGATAGACATATTTGAAGGCCAACCTTTGGCGAGTGGTAATTTTGAAACTTCGTTCGTCATAAAAAACTCATCCATCGCATTTACTGAAAAAGGAATTGCGAATAATTTACTGGTTAGTGAGGCGCAAATTTTACAGAACGTTAAATCAATTCAACTACGTAATAATATTCCGATTTCTAAAAATCTAGTAGTATCTGTTTCTGACGATAACGAAATTGAGCATTCGCGGTTGAACTTCACTATTGAAATGGAGACCGGGACGGGGAAAACATATACTTTCCTTAGATCAATTTATAAGCTAAACGAAATTTATGGTTTCAAAAAATTCGTTATTGTAGTTCCTGGAATAGCTATTCGTGAAGGGGCAATAAAAAACTTAGAAGTCACCTATGACCACTTTCAAGAATTATACGATAATCCGCCGATAAACTTTAATCTTTACGATTCCAAAAACCTTGTACCTCTCCGAAATTTCTCCGTCTCGAATGCCATAGAGATATTGGTTATAAACATTGATAGCTTTACAAAAGACAACAACGTTATCAATAACACAAGAGAAACTGGAATTAAGCCTATTGAATATATTCAAGCAACAAATCCAATTGTAATTATCGACGAGCCTCAAAATATGGAAACAGAGATTCGACGAACCGCCATTGGAAACTTGAAATCATTATGCACACTTAGATTTAGCGCGACCCACAAAAATTTTTACAATCTCATTTACAGTTTAAATCCGGTTCAAGCATATGACTTAGGTTTAGTAAAGCAAATTGAAGTGGATGGCGTTACTGCTAATTCAGATTTTAATACACCTTTTATAAAACTGTTAAATTTCGAACAAAATAAAAATAGCATTAAAGCTAAAATCACGATTCATGCGCAAAGTTTATTTGATGTAAAAGAAAAAACGGTTTCGGCAAATGTCGGTAGCGACCTATTTGAATTATCGGGCGGACGGGAAATTTATAGGGATGGATATATATTAAACGATATTAAAATAATTAACGGAAAATGCAAAATCGAGTTTTCCAATAGTATCACTTTAAATCAAGATGAAGAAATTGGTCGAAAATCAGATCAATTAATTAAATATCAAATCGAAAGGACAATTTATCACCATTTTGAGAAAGAGGTTCAATACATTAAGAAGTTTGGCACCCATGCGCCGATAAAAGTTTTATCATTATTCTTCATAGACAAAGTGTCAAATTATCGTGAATATGATGAAAGTGGCAACCCATTAAAGGGGAAATTTGCACTTTGGTTTGAAGAAATTTTTGAAAAGTATGTGCTAAAATATAAACCCCTTTATCCCGATTTATTCAATCCAGCTCCTCCCGAAGCGTATTTTGAAACGAGTGGTGTTCACGAAACCGACATACCCAGCTTGCATCCCGATTATTGGAATGCTAATAGGAGCCACAACGGATACTTTTCTAAAGATCGAAAGGGAACATTTAAGGATACCAAGGGAACATCACAAGACGACGAGGATACTTACAGTCTAATTATGAGGGACAAAGAAAGGCTGTTGAGTTTAAATGAGCCGTTAAGATTTATATTTTCGCATTCGGCTTTGCGTGAAGGATGGGATAATCCAAATATTTTTCAAATATGTACTCTAAACGAAAGTAAAAGCGAATTAAAAAAAAGACAAGAAATAGGCCGGGGTCTAAGGCTATGTGTTGACGGTTCAGGGAATCAAATAAGAGATAAGCGAATAAATATTCTTACTGTTATCGCGAATGAAACTTATGAAGCTTTCTCATCTTCCCTACAGAAAGAAATAATGGACGAGACAAGTGTCGACTTTAGTAGCCGGGTAAAGAATGCCAATGATAAATTAAAAGTTAAGTTATCTAAAGAAATAACGGAAGATAACTTTCCGCTGCTTTTCGATATTTGGGACAAAATTAGCCAGCAAACTAAATACCAGGTAAAATATGATTCAGATAAGCTCGTGGAAAAAATCTTACAAGACCTCGAAAGTTACAACATAATACCATTTACCAGAAAACCATTAATTGAATCCAAATCGGCATTATTAAATTTCACAGGTAGTGGAATTGAGAGCAGGTTATCTGAAACAGCAATTAAGTACGCTGATGCTGAAACATATTTGATACCAGATATTTACTATTATATTCAAAGTAGAATAGACATAACGCGAAATACAATATTCCAAATTTTAAGTCGAACAAATAGACTTTCTGAATTACAGACCAATCCTCAAATGTTTTTAGATAATATCATTAATTCAATTCGTAGGAATTTGAACAAATTACTTGTTGAAGGATTAAAATATGAGGAGATAAGTGGATTAAAGTATAAAATGACGCTTTTCAAGTTTGATGAGGTTGAGAACTATTTGGCTAACTTGTTCGAGGTTTCGAAACCGGAAAAGACGCTCTATAATTATATACCAGTTGAAAGTGAAATTGAAAATCAGTTCGCCAAAGATTGCGAATCGGACGAAAAGGTTAAGTTTTTTTTCAAATTACCGAGAGGATTTAAAATACCTACGCCTATGGGAAACTATAATCCAGATTGGGCGATTGTCTTCCAAAATAACATTAAAGTCTATTTCGTGGCCGAAACCAAAGGCACGTTGGATCGCCAATCGTTAAGAGAGTTAGAAAAAATGAAGATTGAGTGTGGAGAAAAGCATTTTGCGCTATTCAAACCTTCAGGAGTAGAGTATCACTTAGCCGTTACATCAAGGGATTTATACTAATGACATTTTATTTGTTTACATAATTTAATGATTCCAAAACTTAACTAGGGCTGTGCCGGTATATGTTTGTCACTACAATATTTTTCAATTTCGGTGTCGTTTGCGAAATAATCATCACAGAATTCGTCAAGTTCTTTTTCTGTTGATTTGTAATATCGCTCTTCTGCAGTCATTAATTTTTCCGTCTGCTCTATAAACCTTTCAAATTCACCGTTCATTTTGCAAAGTTTGTCAATAGTCTTGAAGTCCAATCCTCTAAATGTTGAAGGAAACAAAATTTTACTTTGATAAGGGTTGGCGTTTAGTTCAATTATGCCGATGCCAAATGATTGGTTCAGCCTTGCCATTTCTTCAATTAAGCTGTCGCTAAATTCAAATGCAACAAGGTAACCATAATTTGCCCAACTTGAATTTGAAACAGCTTGAAAAAAAGCCTTTTTTAATTCACTGTCGCTGTTGATTTCTCTTTTAATTTCGTATGAGCTTAACTTAAAAGTGTCAACACGATTAATAGATTTTAAAAAATTCTGACTGGCCTTTGTCTGAAGATTAAGAAACTTAATCCCGACCATATCCGGGTGTGTCCAAATTTGATTACTGTCTTTACCATTCGATTGTTCGTGGAATATGGTTTTTGAATAAATTCCTGTATTTTTCAAATAGCTACTCAAAAGTTTATGTAAATCTCTTTCTTCATATGTCTTGCTTTTGTCTATCCGAATGTTTTTGGCTAACGCGGTTTCTGTCGCACCTGTCAAAATATCGATACCGATGTTTGGTTCGTTTCTCGTTAAATAATAGGAATAAGTTCCACCTGGTTGCTTAATTCTTTTGACTCTTGAGTCGCCGTTGCGAATAAAATCACCAAGTAAAGCTGAAATCGTTGCAGTTGGTGTTTTAGCAATCCCAAAGTCATAGTAATTTTTACTAACTATATGGTTATAAATTTCCATATAGTTAGTTAATACCGTAATATCGTCTAGACTTTTTAAAATAGCTTCCTTTATTGTCATTTTGTTTTGTTTAGGTTCGGATTGCTGTGTGTTGTTTCACAACAGATTCCGTTACTGGTTATAAGCGAAGTTACAGTTTTGAAGTAACTACTACTAATATTAAATCTAACGACGTCGGTTACTGCTCCGTAATCCATCTTAAGCAATCGATGGAGGAAACCCGCAGGGCTTGTCTAAAAATGCGTAGACTTTTTTTACTCGCGGGTGGATAACATCTTGATTGGTTCTAAGACTTAAAAAAATCACTAATGTCAACCTTCAATGCTTCTGCGATCTTAAACAATGACGCGACTGTAATATTTCCTTCACCTCTTTCAATTCGGCCGAGTTGGCGAAATTCAATATTAGCTTCGTTAGCCACCGCTTCCATGCTTAATCCTTTCGAATTACGGATGGTTCGGACATTCTTTCCGATCATCTTTAAGGCAGCTTCGTAGCGGTTATATTCCACACTACGAAACTGAATTATCGCTTAAGATTTTATTAGGTTATATATCACCTATTTTGTATTATTGACTAAACATAAATAAGTCACAATATGAGTATTTATTCCGCATTTCGTAAGGGTATCAAAGCAATGATCGATGAAGTACATACTACTGAATCAGCCAAAATCGGTGAAGAATTCGAAAACTATGTTCGCGAAGTGTTTTTCCCGGAAAGTCATTATGTTTTAGTGGAAAGGACACATAGTTTTTCGGCCAATCAAAAAGATTATGTAGAAGCTTCCCTAAAACCTGACTTTACCTTTCGAGATCGTGGAAACAACCGAGAGTTTTATGTTGAAGCAAAAGTTCGGACAGGAACTTTTAACAACAAAATCAATTGGTGCAATCAAACTCAACTCAACAGGTATCTTGAATACAATAGGCAAAAACCTGTTTTTTTGATACTGGACTACGGCGAGAAGGACATGTTTTATTCATTGATACCATTAAGCAAAGCCAAATACACGGGTCTATTTGTCGATTATGCCGAAGAATTTGAAATTATACCTGATAAGCGTGTTCCGTCAAGAAGGCTTTGGAGTATATAAATTCTCCTTAATCCATCCAAACACACCAACGGCGGATATTTTAGGAATTCCAAGAGGAAACGGAATGAATGGCCAAAAATTAAACAGGTGGCTTGTGCCGGGTAAAAAAGTCAATGAGCGATAGCGAATTGTCTTTTGGCGCTGGGCGGTGAAAACAAGCCTCCTGTTTAATTTTTAAAGCTGGCCTGTGGGTTTACCCTGTAGTCTTTTGGAAACCCTCGGCGTGTCTTAAAATAGACCTGGTGCCTGTTTCATTTTGAACCTCCGCTTCGCATAAAGGATGGAAGCGGATACCGGCTTTCGCGGCTAACGCCCTGTGCAGTATGAGCGTACAGCCTGCCCCCCTTTCTATCAAGGGGGAATGCCCTGAAAATTAGTTAAAAGCCACCGCTACTAATTTTTTCGAGACATACTAATTCATCCTTAATTCATCTTAAGCAACAAACGGCGTAGATTTTAAGAATTCAAAAAGGAAACGGAATAAATGGCCAAAAATTAAACAGGTGGCTTGTGCCGGGTAAAAAGTCAATGAGCAAAGCGAATTGTCTTTTGGCGCTGGACGGTGGAAACAAGCCTCCTGTTTAATTTTTAAAGGTGGCCTGTGGGTTTATGCCGTAGTCTTTTTTAATTCTTAAAATCGGGAGCCTACCTTTGCTGACGGATGGATTAAAAATCCACCGTTCGCATAAGGGGCAAATTAAACTGTTATCCAATACGGTATCCTTCCAAATTTACCCCTAACAGAAATTTTGCTTTAATGATTCAAACTGTTTACATTTAATCCGTTATTCGTAAAACCTCAAACAATTACACAATGAAAAGATTAATCATATTCTTATTGCTTGCGCCAATATTTGCAAACGCTCAATCACCTCTAAATGATCGTTGGACAATACTATATGATAATCCAAAAGCGGACGAAAAAACCTATATCGATACTCAAACAATAAGCTTTAATGATTATTTCGAAACTCAACAAAAGGTTTATCTTATTTGGATTAGAACCTATCATAATTTTTCGATGGGAAAATACGATGAGTATGATGATCAGCATATTGCCATATCACTATCTACAAGCCAATTCGAGCTGAAGTCTGCTGCAAAACACAAAGATGGAAATCTAATAAATAATGTACAGGGTCAGCGTTTGCAATGGCTTGATATTCCGCCCGAAAGTAACGGCGAATTGATTTTAAACTATTGTAAAAAGCTTAATAAATGATGTTCAAACATGGCTACTGATTAATTTTTGTGCCGGGCACGAGGTGTTTATGCCGTAGTCTTTTTTAATTCTTAAAATCGGGAGCTTACCTTTGCTGGAGGATGGATTATATTTCCTTGCAGTTTATAAAGCTGCAAGTACTGTAACACGCAGCATTCAGTCGGACCGCTCCGACTTTCTTTAATTTTTACTTGACTCCATTTGATCAAAACTATCAGCCCGAATTTATGAAAACAAGCAATCATTTTCAAAAACTCAAATAAGCGAAATTTATTTTTTGCCTCACCCTGTGTATAGCGCTATTCGCTCTCCCTGTTTTTATAAAATCTTGATTTGAAAACATCGTATAGAAAATCATTTGTTAAGTAATGGGATTTATTCTCCTATCAGTATTAACGCTTCTGTGACACCTTAGGGTATTCCATTTGGAAAGAGGTACAGGAAATATTTGATTAATATAAAGTACCATGTCTGTAACACGGTACATTCAGTCCATGCGCTGGGACTTTTCTTTATTTTTGCTTCACCAAATTTTATTGTAAATAAAAAGCCCCATGCTTTGAGTGCATGGGGCTGGGGACTTATTATTATTCCCAAAACTTCTTCTTTTTTTCGATGACTCCGGTATTTTCGAGCATTTCAATGTACTTGTAACGTGTCAGCCTTTGATCTAACTCATGAAGGTAAAAAAATCTTCCCTTCCCCTGTTTGAACCCCACGATTATGCCTTGTTTCATCCAGTTATGGATAGTAGCTTTTGAAACTCCGTAACGCTCAGCAACCTGTTGAATATTTAACGGCTTTTCATCAAGATGCTTATCCGCATTTTGTTCACTCATGTAAAGCGTAAATGCTTCGCTGAACTTTGCAACTTCTGTTCTAATTAACTCCTTAAGTTCTTCACAATAAATAACGACCATCCTTTGATTGTCTGTAGACATTTTATTTAAAATTTATTTTTTTATAATATCATTTTTACTTGGCATAACGAAGCAAGGAATATTCAAAGTAATTGAACCACCCAAACAGATCGATTAAAAAAGTTATAAAAAAATTAAGGATTCAGTCGGTAATGACAATCCAAAAGTTTGAGCCACGCGCAATGCTGGCGTAAAGTTTAAAGAGACAATGTAAAAAAAGAAGTAAAACAGATAACCTGTTTATAAGATGAGCATCAGTAAAAACTGATACATAAGGATAAAGACCAAATGTATAACTTAATTCGTGTTTTACACTATTTTATTTATCAAATAAGCCACGTAATAATTTCGCTGTTTATTACGTGGGTATTGGAGGGCGTATTTGTTCTGATTTTATTAAATTTAACTAACAACTCCGTAACAATAAAACCTAATAAAATTTAGGCAATTTTTAAGGTTGTCCGCCAAATATTAATCATTTCAGCAAGCTTAACTTTATCAGTTAGCATTATGTATTTCTTAAAGGTTTTATAATCTTTATGGCCTGTGATCGACATAACAGTTTCCGGCCTCATACCTTTTTCAAGCGATAGCGTAACAAAAGTTCTTCTGGCCGTATGAGAACTGATAAAATTGTATTTAGGCTCTAAAATCTCTACTTTTTCAACACCGCGGTATTTAACTATTAAAACCTTTTGGTTTATTTTGGCTAACTCTCCTAATTCTTTTAAATAATCGTTGGTTTTTTGGTTAGAAAACTGTGTGGGTAACATGCCGTAATTCCTGTTTAAAATTTCCTTTGCGTATATACTCAATGGGATTTTTAAAGAATCACGTGTTTTTTCTGTTGTAATTTCAATGTAGTCACCATTAATATTTTCTTTCTGTAATTTTTGTATGTCCGAAAAGCGCAACCCGGTAAAACAGGAAAAGCAAAAATTATCTCTTACACCTTTGAGTTTTTCGGTTAAATTTTTCATGTGATAAATGAGCATCAGTTCATCCTCGGTTAAATAAATTAGTTGGGTGTCTTCTTTAAATACCTTAAATTTTTTAAAGTAGTTAGTTTTATTATAACCCAGGGCAGTGGAAAAATTCATAAATGCCTTTATCATCTTTATATGGTTACCTACCGTGTTATTTAAAAGCTTACAATCTTCACTCAGATAACTAACAAAGCTATCATAAAAGGCGTTGTTGATGCGCTCAAAAGTTAATTCATAACGTTTTACCTTACGGAATTTTAAGAGGTGGTTTAAACAGGTTACATAATGTCTAATCGTTCCCGGCTTAATTTTCCCGTGAGCAGCATCAATATACTCTTGAAAATAAAGTAAGAAAGTTTTCTTTCCTCCCGTTTTATTTAAGGTATCGTCAAATCTTTGTTTAACATATGAGTAATCTATTAAATTGTTATTTAATAGACTTTCCCTTTCTGCTTTTTTGATTACTTCTTCTAAGGAACTAAGATGTGCATTTACAAATTCATCATCTTGCCGTTTAACCTTTAAACGTTGCTTTGATGCTAACCACTGGTTAGGAGTAATTTTAATTTTAACCGAATGCCGGAATTTTTGGCCGTTAGCTAAATAAGTCATTTGGATAAATGATTGTCCGCTCTTGTCGGCTTTGTCGAGATAGAAATTTAGTGTTGCCATTTTTTAATTTGCTGTCAGTATAGCTGTCAATTTGTTGTTTACTTAACTGGTGTAATGTTGAGTATAATTGACGGTGAAAACAAATTAAATAATTGATAATCAATAAGTTATGTCAAATTCAATCAAATTGAATATAATTGAATTGAATATAAATTAATCCTAATGGATCACTAAAGAAAGAGGGAAACGAAATATTTCGTTTCCCTCTTTCTTTTAAATGTTGTAAAATTAGTGGTGAATAAAGGCCACATGCGAAAAATTATTGTAAAAACGTACTTCTTCTATACACTGCGGGAGTTTGCCCGGTTTTTGATTTAAATATCCGGTTAAAAGCCGATTCCGACTGATAACCTACCTTTGCTGCAATTTCGGATATATTGCTGTTGTCGGTCACTAATAGCTTTTGGGCTTGTCTGATGCGCCAGTTGGTAAGGTAACTCAACGGTGTCTCATGCACTAATTTTTTAAACCGGTTAAAGAAAACAGAACGTGACATGCCAATCTCCGATGCAAGAGATTCTAACGTCCAATCGTTTTGCGGTGAGTCCTGTATCAGTTTTAACGCCTTGCTGATCCTTGGGTCGTTTAATGCGGAAAGAAAACCATTGTCGGGCGCAGCCTGTTCTAAATATGCCCTTATGATATTGACAAACATAATTTCCGACAAACTTTTCAGCATTACTCTGCTTCCCGGTTTTTCGTTATTGAGTTCTTCCAGCATTAATTGTGTAACCTGCTTTAATAATAGTTGGTTCTCTGTCACATATTGCCTGATATGAATAATAGGAGGTAAATCCTTTAGAAAAGGATGCAGAGGCTGATAATCAAATTCAAAATGGCCCGCTATAAGGGTAGTTACATCGCCATTACTGTTAAAAACAGGGGTTCCTGCCCTGCGGGCCTTAACAAATTCGGGCGATGGCATGCGTAAACTTGTAGCTTTATCCGCTATCCAGTGGGCGCTTCCGTGAGGCACAAATACCAGGTCGCCCTCGGCCAATTCTATAATATGGCCATCGGGCGAGCCAACGGTACAGCTGCCGCTCACCAATCGCCAGAATTGCGAATTCTCGTCCTTAACAACATCCAGTCCCCATGGGGCAGCAAGGGGAAACTTGCTATAAACAACACTTCTGAGTCTGGTTGCCTCTAATACGGTACTTAAAGCGTCCATTTTTATAAATTGATACGATTGAGCAAATATACAACACTTTTTAATACTTTAAGTATTGAACAACAGGATATCTTTGTGTTATTAAATAATCAAGAAAAAAATGACAACTCAGGAATTAGCTAATCGCTACTATGATCTTTTTAAACAAAGGCAAGTGGCAGAAATTTATCAAAAGCTTTATAGTGCCGACATTGTTTGTACCGAACCGGAACATGCTTTGGCAATGGGTGTGCCTACCATAACCTGGGGCATTGAAGCGGTTTTAGCAAAGTCAAAAGCCAGGCAAGAAACTATAGCAGAAGTACACAGCTTCTTCAGCAGCGAACCGCTGGTTGGAGGTAACTATTTTAGTGTGGCCATGGGCAGGGACATGACCTTAAAAAATGGCCAGCGGTTACAGTTGGCAGAAATTGCAGTTTTTGGCGTAAAGGACGGTAAGATAATATCCGAAACCTTTTTTTATTAGCAACCAGTTAAAACTAATTGTTGCAAAAAGAAAGGAATTAATACCTCGCGTATCAATTCCTTCTAATTAACTATTAACTAATCCTATTACAAAATGAAAAAAATTAGTTGAACTAATGTATAGTTAAACCCTAACCTGCAATATGCTAATACTCTTAATTTTATAATCAAAAATGCCCAATAGCTCAAATCTTTATGATAGCTGTATAATAAGCAAAAAGAGGCTGCCCTTTTGAGATAGCCTCTTTACTATTATTTTACCCATTTTCTATCATGGCCTTGGGCCCTGGTAAGTAAAGGTTTCTACAAAGGTAGTACGCGGGACACCGGGATTGCCCTGGTCCATAATATACGTAACCTGGAATACAGACCCCGCCTGGCCGGGGCTCCCGGTTGTATATTTATTTATCCCGCTTGGGTCTAACACCGCCGACCGTAAGTGCGACCCTGAAAATTGCCCGTAATAATTGGTAACACCAGTAATAGTGCTGCCACTAAAGGTAAATACCGGGGCAAACGACCCATAATAGCTTGCGCCTGCACTTGTTGTAATTGCATGCCCAAAGCCCAGGTTTGGATCGTAAAAACCGTTGGTGCTGGCACTTGCAGTTTCCAGGTAAACGGTTTCCGGATACGAGCCCGTTATCGTTGAAGTGGTATTATCAGTCAGCATACCGGTAACTGTATATATGCCGTCATACTGGTTTTTCGCCCCAACGGCCAAAAGGAGCTCATTATAGTTACTTATCTGCTGCCCCCCGCCATTTACTATCTTTATCGGCAAAATAAATAGTCCAGAAGGATTAACCAAGCTTGTATTAATATTTATGTTTAAATAAACCAAATTCTGGCCTGCAGGTATCGTAACCTGGTAACTGGGTATTGAATAATCGGCAGCAGGCAGCAAGGTGTACGGCACATTACCCCCGGTATCCAATCCATTAGCATGGTTATAGGATGTAATGGCAGCTGTATCAAGCGCCAGGGTAACAGTTACCGCATTGCCTAAAGTTTTAGCGGATGCTAAATTTACCGCAACCTGTATTACCTGCGGGGTTGTTGAAATAGGCAGCGCTTCGGGTACCAGGTTTCCCGCCAGGTTACGCGCCTCAAGTGGTAGTTCAACCAACGGCACGCCTTGTGATACGTTTACATACCACTTACTGTCTTTAAGGCAGGAGCTTAGGTTTAAAGCCGCCGTAACCAAAAGTATAGTTGTTATTGAGTATATTATCTTTTTCATTTTTTTAGTTTTTATTTAGCCCAAAATATTTTTGACGTAAATATGTTAATGTTGCCCTGCAAAGCCAGGTTTGTTGGGTTGGTATTCAACTCGCTAAGCGGGTAAGGTATTCTTGTGGGCAGTGTTTGAGATACTGCGGCAGGATCTTGCGAAGCCGGGTTTTGCGGTAATACCGGGTAACCGGTCCTTCTGAACTCGTTATAGCCTTCGAAGCAAAAATACCCGTTCAGTGAAATATATTTTTGAGTGATGATGGCTTGTACCTGCTGATTTAGTGTGCCACCTGTTGGATATGCCACGCTTGGCTGGGCCAGGTATGCAGCAGCCCCCTGGGCGTTAACAGCGTTGAAAGATGCCGTAACAGCTGCGTTATAAAGCGCGCTGGCAGAACCTTGTATCCATCCCCTGGCAACAGCCTCGGCCTGTAAAAATAAAGATTCATACGAAGAAAATATTGGTTGAGGTTGCGACGGGCTTTTTAATATGCCGGGACCAAAAGGGCTTGAGACCGCGTTGGACGCATTGGCCGGGTTACCCAACTGAAGTGCGTTAATAGCGCCCGAAACTGTTGCATAATAAGCAGAATCCCTTGGGTCATTAAGGCTTTTCATCAGGTTGGAAGCGACTATATTTGATCGCTGTGTTAAATAACCCTCTACAGGGTTGCCGTTT
>Ga0207033_1151_pt1 | contig 14216 bp, 11 predicted proteins | sample Alteio_BWMinCont_35_FD_153262 | JGI IMG/M metagenome (GOLD analysis project Ga0207033, IMG submission 153262) | Enriched cells from forest soil in Barre Woods Harvard Forest LTER site, Petersham, Massachusetts, United States -... | ecosystem: Environmental > Terrestrial > Soil > Temperate forest >... | reverse complement strand
AGGCGACTCTGCAATGTGGGTCTGAAGGTCTCTCCGTTGACCAGGAAAGAAATGACGATCACGATCAGCAGAAACAACCCGACGACTGCAGCGAGAACCTTGACCCAAGTACGCATGGCGTTCCTTTCTGCACATGAACCAGGCCCGAGAACAAGAGAGACGGCCATAATAAACGGCCGCCCCCCATCGTCCTCAAGCCAACTGGTTTTGGAACCCGGTTACCAGGGAAGAGGTTGGCCCATGTGAAAGAAGCCGCCCGAGGGACCATCGTCGCCGAGCGTAGCCAGAGCAACGCTGGTCTTGGAGCCGTCGGCAAGCTCCATCGGAGCCTGGTCGCCGCCCATCTCGGTCTTCACCCAGCCGGGATGCGCAGAATTGACCTTGATCCTGGTATTGCGGAGCTCGTAGGCAAGGTGGATGGTGAAGGCGTTCAGCGCCGACTTGGATGCGTCGTAGGCGAAGGACTTCGCGTGGTAGATCGGAGACTTCGGGTCGGCGTGGTAGGCGAGGGAAGCCAGGATGCTCGCCAGGTTGACGATGCGGCCAGCTGGGCTCTTCCGGATCAGCGGCAGCAATGCTTGAGTCACGGCCACCTGGGCAAAGAAATTGGTCTCAAAGACGCGGCGAAGAGTCGTCATGGGGACCTCGGCGGCGGAATGCTCCGGCCCCGAGGCAGGGAAGCTTCCGGCGGCAACGCCCGCGTTATTCACCAGGATGTCGAGCCGGCCGTAGCGGGAATTGAAGTACTCGAAGGCGGCCTGATGGTGGGCTGGATTCGCGACGTCGAACTCGATCACGTCGGCAGCGGCGCCGGAGCTCTGGAGTTTTTTCACAGCTTCTTCGCCTTGTTTCAGGTCGCGCGAGCCGATGATGACCTTGATGCCTGGAAGCGAACCCAGGTCGTTAGCGGTCTGGAGGCCTATGCCTCGATTTCCGCCCGTTATGAATGCAATCTTTTCTGGCATAATTCGGGTGTCTCTCCTGTGGTCGCTTGGATTCGCTCTACCGGGCGCGAGGTTCAGGAGTTGTGGGGCTTTCGTAACCAGTCTGTATATTGCACCGTTTATGGGGCATTCGAGGCGAGCGTCCTCGAAACCGATATCAAGGTTACCTTTTTCCAGTAAGCAAGCATTCAAAACAACAATTTCAAACATTCGAAGCGGCGCAAAAACCTTCAAATAAAGGGTTTTGGCGCACCCCTAAAGCAGATATGCACTTTCGTAACCCGTTAGGTGTATTGCAGGGTCCAAGTGAACACAATATTGTGCGTTGTAGGAATCTCGGATGCGGCCCTCTAATCCCCAGGAGCAGGACGCGGCGGCGGCCCTGACACGGAAACACCGCGCAGAATTCGCCCGGATCATCATTGAGAATCACTTTGCCATCTCCCCGGACTCGATTCTGATATCGGATGCAAGCGGTGCGATTCGCGAGGCCAACCCTCGGGCACTGGAGATGTTTGGATATTCGAGAACGGAGCTGATCGGAATGCAGATAGAGGACCTGGTGCCGGCAAGGTACCGGGAGCGCCATCCCAGTCATCGCGAGAACTTCAATGCGCACCCGCGCACGCGACAGATGGGCGCCGCTATGAACCTCTTCGCGGTGCGCAAAGACGGCACCGAATTTCCCGTCGACATCATGCTTCGTCCCATCGGGACAGAGACTGGCCCCATTGTCCTGAGCTTTGTTCGTGACGCGACCGAGCAGCGCGCAGCCCAGGAAGAACTTCGCCGCCAGGATCAGCAGTTGCGCTCCATCGTGGAAACGGTCCACGACTACGCCATCTACATGCTCGACCGCGACGGCCACGTGATGACCTGGAATCCAGGCGGAGAGCGCATTCACGGCTACGCAACCGATGAGATTCTTGGCCGGCACTTCTCGCGGTTCTTCACGCAGCGGGAACTCGATCGTGATCATCCCCGATCGATGCTGCGCCTGGCCGCCGAGCGCGGAAGGGTGGAAGATCAGGGCTGGCGCGTGCGCAAGGACGGCACCCGCTTCTGGGCCGAAAGCGTTCTGACAGCCATCCGCGACAATAACGGCGGGGTCACCGGATTCGCCAAGGTGACCCGCGACTTCACCGATCGCAAGCGGGCCGAAGAAGCCGTGATGCTCCAGATCAGCAAGGCGCTGATGCCGAGCCTGGATACCCGCAAGCTGCTTTCGGCGGTCTCCGCCAGCATTGCCGAGGTGATTCCGCACGACGCGGCGACGCTGGGGCTGCATGACACCGGGAGCGACTCAATGAGGGTGCAATTTCTGGGCGGCGATGGCGAGGTGCGCTGGGGCGATCTGCGCCTGCCCCTCGATAAATCGCCGGCCGGCGAGGCGTTCCGCCGCCGCGAGCCCGTGGTGCTTCACCAGATGGGGCAACCCTCGCGCTTCGAGTCCGAGGGGATGCGCCATCTCACCAGCATCGGCATGCAGTCCGGATGCTGGGTGCCGCTCATCTATCGCGATGATGCCATCGGAACCCTCAACGTCTCGAGCCGCAAGGAAAACGCATTCAACCTTCGCGATGCCGAGATGCTCGCCGACATCGCCGACCAGGTCGCCATCGCCGTCAACAATGCCGTTGCGTTCAATCAATTGGCGGAGTCCCGCGACCGGCTTGACCAGGAGAAACAGTACCTCCAGGAAGAGATCAACCTCGAAAATCGCTTTGAAGACATTGTGGGCGAGAGTGCCGGATTGAGGCAGGTTCTGCGTCAAATCGAAACCGTGGCCCCAACGGATGCAACCGTGCTGATCCAGGGTGAAACCGGCACAGGCAAGGAGTTGCTGGCCCGCGCGATTCACCGGCTCAGCCCGCGGCATGATCGCACATTCATCAAGCTCAACTGTGCCGCGATCCCGGCCGGCCTGCTTGAAAGTGAACTCTTCGGCCACGAGAAGGGCGCATTTACCGGCGCCATCGCGCGTAAGATGGGCCGCTTGGAACTGGCGAATGAGGGCACCCTCTTCCTCGACGAGGTTGGCGAGTTGCCCCTGGACCTGCAGCCCAAGCTGCTGCGCGCGCTCCAGGAGCGCGAGATCGAACGCCTCGGCGGAACGCGCCCCATCCACGTAAACGTGCGACTGATTGCAGCCACGAATCGCGATTTAGGAAAGATGGTGCAGGAGAAGGAGTTCCGGGCCGATCTCTTCTACCGGCTCAAGGTTTTTCCCATCTTCGCCCCGCCACTGCGCGAGCGCGCCAACGATATTCCTATTCTGGTGCGGCACTTTGTGGCAACCCACAGTCGTCGTATGGGCAAGATCATTGAGACCATCCCGCCTGCCACTATGGAGTCATTGAGTCGCTGGAAGTGGCCGGGTAATATTCGGGAACTGGAAAATTTTCTAGAGCGGGCCGTCATTCTTACGCGCGGACCTGTCCTTTACGCACCGCTGGCGGAACTGGAAACAGCGATAGAAGAGGACGACTCCGACGAAATCGACAATCCGCTGCTGCACGCCGCGGAGCGCGAACACATCCTCCGCGTGCTGAGAAGTTGCAAAGGGATTATCGGCGGCGCCGATGGGGCTGCCGCACGCTTGGGGCTCAAACGTACCACGTTGAATTCGAAACTCAAGAAGCTTGGAATTGATCGTCGCGATTACATGCCGTGAACGACACGCAGTTCGTGACTGAATGTAGTCGCGTGACGAAATAACGTCTTCGTCAGTTGTCAGTTGAAATACCGTAAGTTTTGCGATTTACCTGCCTCCTTGAATTAACTTCATTGCCTTCAGTCTGAGTACCAAAGAAACTGCAAGCACCGTGTTTTGGCACGCTAAATGCATTAAGTAAAGCGTGGCAAAGGGCGGGCCAGCATACGCTTCGAATTTCGATACAGGAAACTGACACCACCGTCCGGCTCATGTTGGAAGGTCGCCTTGCCGGACCTTGGGTGGCTGAGCTCAATCGGGTCTGGAGAGAAGCCGCTCCCCGCCTGGGCGAGAAATTACTGTCGATGGATCTGCGAAACCTTACGTACTCCGATGCTGCGGGAAAGCAGCAGCTGCGCCAGATATTCAGGGAAACAGGCGCAGACATAGTGACAAGTTCCCCCTGGAGTCAGTATCTGGCAGATGAGGTCAGGATTCAGTAACTCAGGCGATATAGAGCGGAGGCCTAACTTGGAAGCGATAGACACCAGCACCAGCGGTTGTAAAAGAATTAGGAATCAGCGCACCAGCGAATTCTTCAGAAAGCTGTCCCCGGCGCTCATGGAAGACTGGAACGTAATGGAGATTCCCCACTCCTACGGTCCCAACGTAGTTCTCTTTGCCGAAAAAGAAGCGGCCCGCGGCCTTTTCATTGTTATCGAGGGCGAGGTTCGCCTCTCGATCAACTCCACCGACGGCAAGCGCCTTAGCCTGCGCATCGCGCGTAAGGGCGACATTCTCGGGCTCTCGTCGGCGCTGACCGGCAACACGTACGAGATGACGGCTGAGACACTTTATCCGGCCAAGATCGGCCACGTAGGCCGCACCGAGTTTCTGAACTTCCTGGCCAGGCATCCGCAGGCTTACCCCATCGTCACCGAAGAGTTGAGCCGGCAGATGGTCATGGCATGCGATCAGCTCCGTACCGTGGGCCTCTCGCAGTCCGCTCCCGAAAAGCTGGCCCGCCTCCTGCTGGAATGGAGCGAAACCGATCAGGCCAACGAAAGTGGCGGTCGTGTTCGCTTCTCGCTCACGCACGAGGAGATCGGCGAGTTCATCGGTGCCTCGCGCGAAACCGTCACCCGTACGCTCAGCAACTTCAAGCACCGCCAGCTGGTGTCGTTCCGCGGATCGATGCTTGAGATTCCCAGCCGCACCGCGCTGGCTACCTATGCAAATTCCTAAACTCTAAATAGATAAATTCATAGTCGATAGATACAGAACGGCCAATAGAGAATAGATAGAACCAACGGGCTCTGCCGCGCATAAATTAGATCGATTAGACCCCTTTGCATTTGACACCCGAGGCCCCCAGTGACTTACCCGTCGCTGGGGTGATCTCTTCTGGGCCCGCGACTCCTCACGCTACAATCGCTCTCATCGTTGTGCGCGAGGGAGGCTCTGTGCGTAAACCTCTGTTCATCGTTGGCTGTCTGGTGTTCCTTGCCTCACTGTGCGGTTCCCTGCATGCGCAGGGCGCGCCTCCGCAGGGCGGGGCGGACCAGCCCTATACCGTCGAGTACTACTACAAGGTGCAGTGGGGGCATCAGCAGGAATTCCTCGACCTGTTCCTCAAGAATCACTACCCTCTGCTGCAAAAGATGGTGTCGACCGGCCGCATGCTGGGCGTCAAGATCGAGTCTCCCGCGTATCACACCACCGAAGATGGACGCTGGGACTATCGCGTCACCATCCGCTTCAAGAACTCCACCGTCGCTACGACAGCGAACCCTGACGAGGAACCCATGATCCGTGAGTTATGGCCCGATCAGGCTACGTACAAGCGCGAAGAGCAGCGGCGCTTCGAGATTCTGCTGGCCCATTGGGATCTGCCCGTCACCGACATTACGCCCAGGAAGTAGACGCCGAGGGCGAAACGACGAAGCGCGCGCCGCCTCTGTCGTCACGAGCGCTGCCGCACCTGGCGCGCCAGGTCGTGCGCCGCTTCGCTCCAAATCGGGTACTCGAACTCGAAGCCCGCCCGCAGCAGCCGTGCCGGAACAACATTGCGGCTCTTCAGCACCAGCTCCGACTCGGTGCGCAGGAAGAACGCTGCCAGCTCCAGAAGAGGAGCCGGAGCAGGTATGCCATTAGGCATCCCCCAGGCTTCACGCAGCGTCGCCATGAACTCGCGGTTCGGCAGGGGATTGGGCGAGGCCAGGTTGACGGGCCCTTCGAACTGCCCATCTGCGATAAGGTACTCCACCGCCCGCGCGAAATCGCTGCAGTGAATCCACGAAACAAGCTGGCGTCCATTGCCCTGTGCCCCGCCGACGCTGAAGCGCACCAGGTTCAGCAGCAGAGAAAACGCCCCGCCCGGCTCCGGGCTCATTACGATGGCGGTGCGAAGGGCAACCCTGCGCGTGCGCGGCGTCACGGCTCCAAAAAACGCCTTCTCCCAATCCGTGGCTACGCGAACGGAGAAGTTCCACGTCTCCGGCACGCGTCGCCACGCGGTGAGCATCTCGTTGCCGCCCAGTTCGCCGGTATATTCATCCATGGGCCGATCGAGCGCGTGGCGATAAATCGTCGCGGTCGACGCATTGAGCCACACGCTGGGCGGATCGGCGAGCCCCGCGATCACATCTCCCAGCAACTGCGTCGTGTCGATACGCGAGCGGTAGATATCTTCCCGTTTGGCCCGTGTATAACGGCAGTTGACGCTGTGTCCCGCCAGGTTGATGCAGACATCCGCGCCCTCCAGCTGCTCGATCCACGGGCCGGTGTGGACGCCATCCCAGTGCACCGTGTTCCACGAGGCCGCAAATGGGCCACGCGTCAGCACCGTGACATGATGGCCGCGCTGCTGAAAGTAATGAGCAAGCAGAACGCCGACGTGGCCGCTACCGCCGGGAATGACAATGCGCAGAGGACGAGAAGGAGTCACCGGTGCAGGATCGATCAGAGGTCAGCGTGGCGGAAACGGATAGCGCCGCGCGAATTGACGCTGGCGCTGGTTGCGGATCTCCCGAACGATGACGTAGACCACAAGGATCAGCACCAGCAGCGGGCCCCAGAAGAGCCAGGCTGGCTGAACCACGCGGTCGCCGCCTACCGTCGCGGAGGACGCCGTTCGGACCGCGCCGAACATCGCTACCATGTCCTTGCCAACGGTGACATTCTCGCCGAGTCGAACGCCGCCGAAGAAGTTCACCAGATCGTTGCCAATGCTGGCATTGTCTGCGGCGGTCACACTGCCAAAAAAGTTCACCACGTCGTGATTGGCGTGCCCATCGATATGCACATTGCCGAAGAAGACCACGATATCGCCCTCGACCGAACCGCGATCATTGACGTTGCAGAAGAAACACACCGTATCGTGAACGGTGGCGTCAGGGGCAATCTCGATGTTGCTCCCGAACTGAACCACGTCTTTGCTGGCGTGCGCGGGCAGAGCAAACGCCGCAAGGACCGCAAAGAACAGGCCTGGGTGCCTCAGGCGTAAACGCATGGTGCCTCCTTCTTCCCGGTACGAACTCCGGCCAGCAAAGGTTCCGTGACTGGCTTGGAGCAGCGCAAACAGTGTAACGCCAGCCGGAGCAGCCGGTGATCCGGGGGAGGGCCGGGGGAGGAATCGCGGTCCCGGCGCCAACGCTTCGCGCCCGAAGCCCTAAAATTCGAACCGCATGCCTAGCTGCAGCCGGCGCGGCGCACTGACCGAGGTCACCTCGCCGTAGCCCGACGACGTCGTCACGGTATCAACTCCGGAGGCATTCTCATGGTTCAGGATGTTGAACGCCGAGGCCGAGAAGCCCAGGTGCGGAGACTCGTCTTCCTTGCTCGACGTCAGCGCGAAGTCGTGCCCCCAGCGCAGGTCAAGGTCCGCGTAGTTGGGCAGCGTCTCGGAGTACCGCGCTACCCCGTCAGGCCGCGCATTGAACAGCCCATCCCCGTACGGATCGCTTCCCGTAGTCGGCGTCCACGGCCGCCCGGTGTTCGCAAAGATGCCCGCTGAAAGATTGAACACGCTCTCCGGGTGGAACATGGCATAAAACCCGAGCCGGTTGCGCCGATCGAAGCTGGCCCGCGACCATTCGTCGCTCGGTTCGTACTGGTTCTCCGGATACCAGCCAATCCCGTCGGTGTTCGACTCATAATGCGACCACGTGTACCGCCCCCACCCGGTGAACCACTTGTTCAGCCGTCCGCGATAGGAGACGTCCATCCCCGAGCCAGTCAGGAAGCCCGCCGGCTGCATCTGACGGATCCGCCCGTATGTCGGATCAGGCCGCGCCGTGTAGCCCGACTGCGGCGTTGGCGCATTGATGTCCACGGACCGGAACGTCCCGATGTCGCGCATCGAGTAAACGCTCACAACGCCGGTCGCCTTCTCGCCCAGTTGCCGCTCGATCGAAAGCCCGTATTGCATCTGGTAAGGGATCCGCAGGTTCGGCGACAACTCCACGCGTTGCAAGGGCGCGGTGGCCACATTCACGCAGTTGCTGATGGGATAGCAGCCCGAGGCCGGCTCGGCCGTCGGATTCAGCGAAATAGTGACCGCACGCCGCCGCGGCTGCAGGCCTTCGTACCGGACCAGGTCGAGCAGCGAGCCCGAACCGGTGCGATCGTAGTAGATGCCGCCGCCCCCTCGCAGCACCGTCTTCGAATGATCATCGAGCACCCAGGCAAACGAGACCCGCGGGCTGAAGCCGAGCCGCTTGGTCGCCAGGAAACTCTGCCAGTCGTAGCGCAATCCCGGAGTGACCGAGAAGCGCGCGTTGATCTTGTATTGATCCTGGATAAAAGCGCCGGCTTCCTGCTGGTGATACACAAAGTGCGTATCGCCCGAGTTCTGATAGAACCCCGAAGGCCGGTTGCTCTCGTAGTTCTCAAGCGCGCTCGTCAGCACCGTCACGCCATCCGCCGCCAGCGTTGGCCCGAAGGTATAGGCTCCGAAGGCGTTGGTGTTGTCGTCGAAGACGCGCCGGTTCAAGTGCGGGATGCCCGCGCCGAACTTCACGAAGTGTTTGCCATGCGTCCACGTCATGCTGTCGTAGATGCGCAGGTTGTAATCGGTCGAGAGCGCATCGTTGGCCGACGAGCCAGTGGTGAAGTATCCCGCCACGCCGATCCGCGGCGCTTCATTGGCGGCCGTGTTGCGGCTGAAGTCGTGCTCGCCCACGATGGAGAACTGGTTCAGCAGCACCGCCGAAAGTGTCGAGTCGACGTGCGCCTTCAGGTCGTCTTCGCGGTACTGATTGTTGTAACCGGCCTGCGCCATGGTCTGCCCGCCCACGCCCTGGTTCTGCCCCGTCCAGTCCTCGTAGCTGTACTCGGCGTAGGCGGAATGCCGATCGCTGAACTGATGCGCGGCGCGCGCGCTGAACTCCGTGTCGCGCGTCGGCGCAGGCACGTTGGCGTTGAAGTACCCCGTCGGGTTCGTTGCCGTCGGCGCCAGGTTGGCAAACACTACGGCGTCCACGTCTTCTTCCGAGCGATTGAAGGAGGCCAGAAAGCTGCTCTTAGGCGCGAAGAAAATCGGCCCGGTGGCATGTCCTTCGTAGACGCGCCGCTGCTCTGCGGGCTTCACCGGAGCAAGCGCGTTCTGCGCGTTCAGCGCCGCATCGCGGAACAGAAAGTTGAACTGTCCGTGGTAATGATCGGCAGCCGATTTGGTGATGATCTCCATCTGACCGCGACCCGGCCAGTAGTACTGCGCCGAATACGGATCCTGGTTGATCCGCACTTCCTGCACCGCCGAAGGCGAAACCGTCGACCGGTTCGCCTCGACACCGTCGACAATCAGCCCCGACCCTCCGGTAGCCGTGGCGCTGTCGTCAAGAAACGCGCTCATGGCGCCCTGAAGGTCATTGTCGAAGATGGGCAGTGCCTTCAGGTCGCCGGCCGTCATCACCGACGCGTCCTGGTTGTCCTCTGACGACGTCAGGTCGTCGTTGGTCTCCGCGCTCACCCGCACATTGGTCGAAAGAGCCGCAATCGGCAGCACAATCTTGAGCGGCGCGGCGAACGGCTTTGCCGGCCCTGCCACTGACGTCACCGCCACCGGCGCTGCAAACACCACCGGCGTCTTGATCGTCTCGAATCCCGGCTCGGAGATGACCAGCGTGAAGCTGCCCGGGTGTGGCGGAACAACCTGGAAGCTGCCATCTCCGCCCGAATGGTAGGTGCCTGCCGTGCTGCCATTTTCTTCAACCAGGTCAATCTCCGCTCCAGGCACGATTGCGCCGGTGGGATCGGCGACAACACCGGTAATCGGCGGCGCGGGAGGGGCGGCTGTCTTGGAATCGGTTGAGGAGAAAAGGGCGGCGGGCGCAAGGATAAGAGCCAGAGTGGCAAGAGAGCGAAACATGAAAAGCTCCAAAGCAAGCTCGCATCGTTCCCGGCCGGCACCGCCAGCGCGAAACGACCGAAAAGGTTTACAGTCCGACAGGCGCACACTTCGCCCCTGCCAATGCCTGTAGCCGACCGAATCAAAGGGGAGAGACGCCCCGGGTACGGAGTCCGTTGGCCCGGTGACGCAACCGCCAACCCAGGTAAGCCGTGCCGGCCAAAACCTGAACTGCGGTCGAACTGCTTGAATCTACTGCTCAATCAATTTTCGCAGGGATGAGGGCAGCAGTCCAGTCGAAAGCGGAGTCCACAACCAGGTCCGGCGCCTCCTCCAGCAGGTTTTGCGGACCAAACCCGAATTGGCACCCCAGGCTCCACGCCCCGGCATTCCGGGCGGTCTGCACATCCACTTTGCTGTCCCCGATCATGAGGGTCTGCTCCGGCCGCACATTCGCCTCGCCCATCAGCGACCGCAGTCCCATGGGATCGGGCTTCTTCAGCGGAAAGCTGTCGCCCCCGCAAATGCGGAAGAAGAATTCGCCCATCCCCAGCCCTTCGCAGATCGCCCTCGCCGGCCGCACCGGCTTGTTGGTCAGCACCGCCATTGGACGCCGCGTGCCATCTGCCAGCAGATGCAGCGCCGCCAGCGACTCCAGCACGCCGTCATACGCCCGCGTAAAGTCCAGCTTGTGCGCGCGATAGTGGTCCAGGAAAAACGTGTACGCCGTCGCCAGCTCTTCGTCGTGAATCTCGTCGGGCGCAACGCCGTTCTCCACCGCCAGCGACCGCCGCACCAGCATCGGAGCGCCGTTGCCCACAAAGCTGGCAATGATCCCGTCCTCCAGCGCCGGCCGGCCCATGTGCTCCAGCGCGGCATTTACGCTGTTGCACAAATCGCGCGCCGAGTCGATCAGCGTTCCGTCCAGGTCGAACACCAGCAGCTTGATCTGTTCCACCGGAACGGGCCGCATCTCACGAATCATATCTTTAGTCTAACGGCGCGGCCCACCCCGCGCCGCCTGGCCGCTCACTCCCCGTTGGCTTCCAGCCACTTCTTCAAATTTGGATCCTGCAGCTTGCGCAGTTCGATGCAGCCGTTGATGCGCTCCACCGCGTGCCGCACTTCCTGGTCAGCCGACGCCACCTTGTGCGCGGAGAAGAACTGCTGCACCTCGTCGCGCGACGCCTCTGAGCAGAATGCGCCCGTCGACCCAACCAGCGCTCCGCCCATCTCAGGCGTCAGCACCGCATGAATCGCATCCCAGTGCTGCTGGATGTACTGCCACACCTGCTCCCGGTTAGCGTCCATCTGCAGCGCGATCGCGATCTGGATGGCGGCGTCCTGGTTGCGTACTTTATCAGTGAGCGCATAGTCCAGCGCGCGCTTGTCCAACTCCGGATCCTCAAACTGCGCCATCAAGCGTAGCGCGCCGATCTGAATCTCCGGATTGCTCGACGTCTCATACACCTTCTGCAGCTTGTCGAACAGCTCCGCATCGCCGTTGCGCGCGGCAATCACGGCCGCGGTCTGCCCCATTGTGCCTTCCACCGACGCCTGATCGTCAATGTACTTATTGGCGATCTCCTTCGCCTGCGCCAGCACGGCCGGATCCTTCGCATAGAACCCAAGAATGGCAAACAGTCGGGAACGCAGCAGCCGCGTGTTGGGCGTATCCGTATCCGACGGCGGCCCCAGCTTTTCATATACAGGCGAGACAGTCTTGCGCAGCCACTCCGCAATCCCACTCCGCTCTTGTTGGGTCGCGGCAATGCGACCGTACACAGACCCAATGTCGCCCATCGAGGCTTCCACCACCGCGGCATTCTTGTCACGCACCACGGCCTTCACCAGGTTCATGAAATCGCCCACCGTGGCTTTGTTGGCGCGCACCTGCACCCACTCATCGCCCAGCAGGTTGATGCGTTCGGTCGGCTTCAGGTCCGTCTCCACGTGCGCCACAATGTTGTCATACACCTCGGCCGGGTACGCTGTGCGGTAGTACCCCTTGCCCGTCGCATTGGCGTACAACAAATCGCTCGCCGGAATGCGAACGCTCGTCTCCCCGGGCGTCAACAACTCGCAAGACTGGCCGCCCGCGGCCGTTCTGAAACATACCGGCAGCGTCCACTTCTGCTCCGTCTTGGGCTCAATGCTCGGGGAAAGATAGAAACGCCTCTGCGATACCGATACCCTGCCGCCCTCCGGCTTGCCAAACGTCAAAATCGGCACACCCGGCTGCTCCACCAGGCTCGACATGATCTTGTCCACCGGCTTGTGGCTGGTCGCCGTCTGCGCCCCCCAGAAATCCTCCGCCGTGGCGTTGCCATACAGGTGTGCCGACAAATACGCGTGCACGCCCTTGCGGAAGGTCTCCTCACCCAGGTAGTTCTCCACCATCAGCAGCACGTCGCCGGCCTTGCCGTACGAAATGCCATCAAACATCTGCTCGATCTCTTCGCGCGTGTCCGCCCTGGCCTTGATGGTGCGCGTGGTCGGCTGCGCGTCCAGGTTCATCGTGCCGTCCTCGTCCTCAACCACGTCCTGCTCGATGTTCCACTCCGGATGCATCGCCGCGATCGGCTTGTTCGCCATCCACGTGGCAAACCCTTCGTTCAGCCATACGTTGTTCCACCACTCCATGGTTACCAGGTCGCCGAACCACTGGTGCGCCATCTCGTGCGCGATTACGTTCCCAACCTGCTTCTTGGAATCCACCGATGCGGTCTTGGGATCGATCAAGAGCGCCGTCTCGCGATAGGTGATCGCGCCGAAGTTCTCCATCGCTCCGGCTTCAAAATCGGGCAAACCGATCAGGTCCAGCTTCTTCAAGGGATAGGGAATCCCGAAGTACTGGTTGTAGTAGTGCAGCACGTACTTGGCGACTTCCACGCCGTAGTGGGTCAACTCCACCTTGTCAGGCGTCGAACACACGCGGATCTTCACGCCGTCCTGTTCATCGCCCGTGCACTGAAAGTCACCCACCAGGAACGCCACCAGGTACGTCGACATCTTCGGCGTCGTATCGAATGCGATGGTGTGCTTGTGATCGCCCGGCCCCGGCGTGTCGCTCTTGATCAGGCTGTTCGAAATCACCGTGTCGCCCTTGTCGACCGTCAACGTCACATCGTACGTGGCCTTGAACGCCGGCTCGTCGAAGCTCGGAAACGCCCGCCGCGCGTCCGTCGACTCAAACTGCGTCACCGCGTAATTGCGCTTGGCCGTCTTCGAATTACGGCATCTGGGAGAACGTGTGTACGCGGTGCCATGGGGCATTGCGGGAGATGAGGGTCGAACCACCCGAGGCGGAGGCTGTAGCGTGAGCTTCTCTGTCCCGCGGCGGCTTCCGTGGCTGCTGCTGATCTCGATGGTGGTGATCGTGGCGGATCGCCTGACCAAGATGTGGGTGTCGCAGCACATTTTGCTGGGCGGGGCGATCCCGGTTGTGCCGCACCTGCTGCGGATCACGCACTGGACCAACGATGGAGCGGCGTTTTCGCTGTTTGCCGATTCGGCTTCGCCGGGCGCGGTGCGATGGGGTCTGGTGACCTTCACGATGATCGCCGCGGTGGCTGTGCTGGTGGCGCTGGTGCGGCTGGGCAGCCGGTTCACGCCTACAACCATTGCGCTGGCGCTGATTCTGGCGGGCGCGCTGGGGAATGTTCACGACCGCATCCTGTATGGATCGGTGGTGGACTTTATCGAGGTGCACGTATTGAGCTATCACTGGCCGGACTTCAACGTGGCCGACAGCGCGGTGGTGACGGGCGCATGCCTGCTGCTGCTGGACTCGCTGCGCAACCGGGAACATGCCATCGAGGTTGCATCAGAAAATGAAGCCGGAAACGAGACCGGCGAGACGTTGTGACGAGCGCTCGGGATCCGGTGACGAACGTTGAGGCGCTGGCCTGATCCGGGGCCGGCTTCGCTGATGATGGAATCACGAAGCCATTTGCAGCCAGACGAAACGGAACCGCTGGCGCGAGTCCGGCGTAGCGGTGCCTGTCTGGCCTACAATGAACGGTCGGAATCGGTGTTCGGCATTCCCGGCGGAATCGGCATTCCCGGCGGAATCGAAGGGCCGTCGATCAGACACTGAAATTTGTGCTTCAAGCCTCAAGAGGAACCCACATGACATTCAGCTTCCGGAAGTTTGTGCGCGGCGTGCTCGCCATGGCGGCCGCCTGCGCAACCATTTTGATTGCTCCTATTCGTTCCGCCGAGGCGGAGCGGCTGCCGAAGACCGTGGTGCCCGAGCACTACGCACTGA
>Ga0207033_1150_pt1 | contig 14342 bp, 12 predicted proteins | sample Alteio_BWMinCont_35_FD_153262 | JGI IMG/M metagenome (GOLD analysis project Ga0207033, IMG submission 153262) | Enriched cells from forest soil in Barre Woods Harvard Forest LTER site, Petersham, Massachusetts, United States -... | ecosystem: Environmental > Terrestrial > Soil > Temperate forest >... | reverse complement strand
GGATAAACTTTCCTATTGTACAGGCATTTATACGGAGATATAAAGAATAAGTTCAGTTAATATTGAATAAATTCAGTTAATCTTATCAGGCCATTAAAAGCTGGTTAATCAACTACTTAATGTGATTAAATGACAATAGTAAAACAGGGATTTTAACGTAAACGGTGAGTGCAGATACCTGGTTAACGAGTAAAGAAGTTTTAAAAGGAAACTGCTATAAATTAGCGGGGAAGCAGCGGGATTGGGCGATGGAGGGATTAACTATAAACTTGTTGAAATGAAGGTTTTTAATGTTAAAAGGCTATCTGAACCGGGAATCAGAAATTTTAAAGATTTTTCAGATTTTAGAACGAGCGTTCATCCAATGAATCCATAAAATCCCTGAATCCCGGTTCAGACAAACATTACTTCTGATGAAAGCTCAACACATTCCCGTCCGGGTCTTTTACCGAAAGGAACTTGCCCCAGGGCGTATCGTCAACCTTGCCAACCACAATTCCCTGCGCGGTAAATTCTTCAATATCCTGCTCGAGGCTATCGGTTTTAATTACAAATCCGCGCATACTGCCTGCAGGCATGTTCGGAAACCAGGTGACCAATGTGATACAGGCATCCTGGCCGGGAAAGCCAAGCTGTATCCATTTTCCCTCGCCATAAGGTGCCTCCATTAATACTTGGAAACCTAATTTTACATAAAACTCCTTTGCCTTATCCTGGTCGGTTACCGGGATGGAGATAATTTCAATTGCTTTCATAATTGTTTGATCTTTGGTTTAATAAATTTTCAAGATTTTGCAGTTTTTCTTTCCAGAATTGATCGAAGAAAATGAGCCAGTTTTTAATATCGTCAAAGCCATCCGGTTTTAATTCGCAATACCGTTCGCGGCCCTGATCCTTTATATGGATCAATCCGGCTTCATAAAGCACTTTTACATGTTTTGAAACTGCAGGCCGGCTCATATCAAAATTTCCTGCAAGCGAATTGATAGATAACTTGTCTTTGGTCAGCAGCATTAAAATTTCACGCCTGCTGGGGTCGGCAATCGCCTGAAAAGTATCCATTTGCTAAATATTTAATTTTTTAAAGCCTCTTTAGGGGTTTGGGGCCTGTTTTCATTTCATTTCGTTTAATAATTTGCCCATACGGCGCGGTATATGCTTCCTCCAGCCGCCGGCCATTATGATGCTTGTTATATAATTTTTCCAGCCCTTAAAGCCTTTATGTTCTAATATTATTTCGGTGCCTTCATCTTTTTCAGCAAGGGTCCATATAAGTATGGTATCAAGTTCCACAACACCGGGTTTAGGGCCACCCTTCCAGGTATAAACCAACCTCTGCCCGTGTGTTATTTCCAGTACTTCACAATTTACTATACCGTCGAACCCCATTTTGGGAATCGGTTTGGTGTGAAATTGGAATTTATGGCCAACTATAGGTTTGAAGTCGTTCTTCATCAGCCATTGTTCTATCAGCTGTGGATTGGTAAGGCATTCCCAAACCTTTTCAGGCGGGTGGGGGAAGTGCCATTTAATAAGTAAATCTCTTTGCATAAACGCGTAACTTTAAGGTTACTCAAATATATACGTAACTTTTGGGTTACGCAAATTTTATTTTATTTTTTGCTGGTACATTGCTGTAGAAAAACAAATGCATAGTTTTAATCTATGTTTGACAATTTTATAAATTTTTTATGCCTGTTTAAAAATATCCCGCAACGTGATATCGATATTATTATAAAGGAACTGGTTTACAGGAAAGTCACAGAAGGCGAAGTGCTTTTTAATGAGGGGCAGGTTTGTAAAGAAATGTTTTTTATTTGTAAAGGGGTGTTACGCATAGTTTCGCAAAATGAAAAGGGTAACAAAGTGGCCTACTTTTTTTTAAAAGAAAACCAGTTTTGCAGCATCCTGAATAGTTTTAACAACAATATCGTTGCTGCTGAAGGTATTGAGGCGGCTTGTGACGCGGAACTTGTCGTGCTAAAAAAGCAAAAACTATTAAGCCTTTATGAAAAGCTGCCTTACCTGAAAGAATTGATAACAAGCATTACTACACAATCCCTGCTTGATAAAATACAGGTCCGTAATTCCTACCTGGGCGAAGATGCAAGCATGCGCTATCGGAACTTTTTAGTGCGTCAGCCCGATATTGCGCTAAGGGTATCATTAAGCGATATTGCTTCATATCTTGGAATCACACAGCAATCGTTAAGTCGTATCCGCAAAAATATGCGCTAATCCTTTTTTACCATTTGTTAAATGCCATCTGGTCTTCAGGCAGGAACTTTGTCTTATCAAAATTTAATAATTATGAACGACGAAGGAACAAAAGCAAACTCTGCTTTGCAGGGTAAAAAGATCGTGCTGTTGGGCGGTACATCGGGTTTTGGTTTGGCCACAGCATTGGCCGCAGCCGGGGAAGGGGCTGAGATAATTGTGGCTTCAAGTCGGCAGCAAAAAGTTGATGAAGCTTTAGCTGCTTTGCCTGCGGGCAGTAAAGGTTATGCGGTAAACCTTACCGATGAGCAGCAAATAGCCAAATTGTTTAACCAAATAGGAGAATTTGACCATTTGGTTTTCACAGCAGGCGAAACACTACAATTGAATGAATTAGCATCGGTAAAAATGGATGAAGCCAGGCAGTTTTTTAACGTTCGTTATTGGGGCGCATTGATGGCAGCCAAATATGGCAGCCCCTATATTCGCAAGGGCGGTTCCATCACACTAACCAACGGCACAATTGGCTTACGTCCATGGAAAGGCTGGACGGTGGCGGCCAGCATAACCGGTGCAATAGAGGCGTTAACACGGGCGCTGGCCGTTGAGCTTGCGCCAATACGGGTAAATGCTGTTTGCGCCGGAATGACACGCACAGAACTTTGGGATAATATACCCGAAGCCGGCAGGGAGGCGATGTTCAGCGATGTGGGCGGTAAACTATTGACCGGCCGCATTGGCGAAGCAACCGATATTGCCGAAGCCTTTTTGTACCTGATGAAAGGAAATTTCAGCACCGGGCAAATTATGGTTGTTGACGGGGGCGGGGTACTGGTGTAATGCCGTTCAAACTCCCGAAGTTTTCGAAACTTCGGGAGTTTACACTATTGTTTTCACTTCCAATAATCTTTCATCAACTCAACCGTCCACGCAGGCTGTTTAATCTCACCCTTTAACTCAAATTCTTTAAAAACAGGTTTTATATCTAAAACAGGTGTGCCATCAATAGCGTCGAGAAATTTTACCTTTATGGTACGGCCGGTACGTTCAATTAATTCAACGGTACAAAGGCCTAAATGATTGGGCCTGTCTTTTTTGCGCTGGCAAAAAATACCCATTTCCGGCCATGCAGGGTTCCCTCTTGGCCTTCCTGAGAATACGATCTTGCGATCATCAGCTTTATTAAAGAAATAAATGATCTCCAGGTGCGAAAATTCCTCAATGCCTTTAAATGCTTCTTCGGGTATATGGGGCAGCAAAGTAATTTCAGATATGGTATCGCCCCAAAAATCATCGGTTGGGGTTTCTCTTTTATTGGTGATGATGGCGATGGGGTGTAATGTAATATCCATATACAATATTATCTGATCCCGGCCCGATTTTAACAAAGAAAGTAAAATTTATTTTGAATGCCATTTATATAACTATATCTTTAGTTTTAAATTATAATATTATGAAAACATCGATCTTGATCCTGATTATTTTCCTATTGGCAAGTATTTCATTAGCTGCCCAACCTATAAAAAAAGATTCTGCTTTGATTAAAAAGATCGATACCATGTTTGAGGACGATCAATTTTGGCGTGTGGAATATATGAAGATCAGCCAGAAACAAAAATCGGATTATGATGAGAAAACAATCGAAAAGCGGTGGGCCTCAAGCGATAGTATCAATGAGCTTAAGGCAAAAGCAATCGTAGGTAAATATGGTTACCCTGGTTACGACAGGGTAGGGGACATCAGCGATAACTTTTGGGCAATTGTACAGCATTGCGATGACGATATCACATTTCAGGAGCATGTGTTGGCGCTAATGAAAAAGGAAGTGGCGAAAAACAATGCCAGTAAAGAAAAATATGCTTACCTGGTAGATAGGGTTTTAGTTAATAAGCATCAAAAACAAATTTATGGAACACAGATACGATTTGATACAGTGACACGCAAATCGGCGCCCTTCCCATTAAAATATCCTAAATCGGTTAATAAACTACGAAAAAAAATGGGGTTGGAAACGCTGGAGGCTTATTTGAAGAATTTTGGTTGAACGCAATTTGTTTAGGAATAGTTAAGGGAACTGGCCGAGACAATTTAACCAACTTTTTCTTCCGGACTTCCCGACTTCCTGACTTCCCGGCACACCCCCACAAACTTTTTAATTTTTTCCCCCAACGTATCATTTTTATTTTAAATTTGAAACGCGGTTGATGTAAAGAAAATCAGGCCGCCCAATTATTTACCGAAGAACCCTGGTATGAAGAAATTTTTATTTTTTATGGTTTGCTGCCTGGTTATGGCATCGGGCCTGTCGGCGCAAATTCCTGCCCTGGAACGCGTAGAACCTATGTTTTGGTGGGTGGGGATGCATAACCCCGACCTGCAACTGATCGTTCATGGCAACGATATCGCATCGCGGAAAGTGGAGCTAAACTACCCCGGTGTAAAACTGGTTGCGGTGCATAAAGTTGAAAATCCAAACTATTTATTCATCGATTTGCGCATTTTTTCGGGCACAACTCCGGGAACGTTCCCGATAAAATTTATTAAAGCTGGTGAAAAGGCATTATCCTACAATTATGAGCTTAAAAAACGCGACCATTCCCCGGGCCGTGCACAGGGCGTAACCGATAAGGATTTGATCTACCTTATTATGCCAGATCGTTTTTCAAACGGTGACCCATCAAATGACTCTTTTTCAAATATGCGCGAAACAGGTATCAACCGCGACTCAATGTTTGCACGTCATGGCGGCGATATCCAGGGTGTAATGAACCATCTTGACTATTTGAAGGACTTGGGCGTTACCGCAATCTGGCTAACCCCAGCAATTGAAAACGATGAACCGCATGCATCCTATCATGGTTATGCGGTTACCGATCATTATAAAATTGACCCCCGTTTCGGTACCAATGCTTTGTACAAGCAATTTGTTGAAAAATGCCATAGCATGGGTTTAAAAGTAGTAATGGACCTGGTGCATAACCACGCGGGCACCGAAGGCTATACTATAAGTGATATGCCGATGAAAAGCTGGGTACATCAATGGCCTAAATATACCAAATCAAACTTTCGCGATGCAGCTGATATGGACCCACATGGCTCGCCTATGGACAAGAAAATTATGCAGGATGGCTGGTTTGACCACCGTATGGCGGATATGAACGAGAATAACCCTTACCTGCAAAACTTTTTGACCCAAAATCATATCTGGTGGGTAGAATATTCAGGAGTTGACGGGTTCCGGCTGGATACTTATCCTTATAATGACCTCCCGTATATGGCTAAATGGGCCGTTGATGTAAAGGCCGAATTTCCGCATCTTTCCATATTCGGCGAAACATTGGTATGGTCGGCAGCTAATCAGGCATTTTTTACAGAAGGCAACACGGTAAACCAGGGTTTTGACACCCATTTGCCTGGCGTAACCGATGGGGTTTGGAAAGAGGCGGTGTATGAGGCGCTAAACGGGAAAGAAGGATGGACAGATGGTGTAAACCGCTTATATTCTGTTATGGCCCAGGATTTTCTGTACAAGGATGCTACAAAAAATACCATATTTCTTGACAATCATGATATGAGCCGCTTCCTTTCCGTTGTTGGGGAGGACATAAATAAATACAAATCTGGCATGGCTATGCTGATGACCATGCGCGGCGTGCCGCAAATGTATTATGGTGATGAGATTTTAATGAAAAACTTTTCCAGACCTGATGGACTTGTCCGTGAAGATTTCCCAGGAGGGTGGAAAGGTGATAAAGTAAATAAATTCACTGCCGCAGGCCGTACTTCTGCCGAAAATGATGCATTTAACTACGTACGCAAATTAGCCAACTACCGCAAGAATACAACAGCTTTGCAAACCGGTAAAATGATGCAGTATATACCCCAAAAAGGTATTTATGTATATTTCAGGTACGATGATAAGAAAACTGTAATGGTAGTTTATAACAGCGACGATAAAGAGCAAACGACAGCGACCGACAGGTATTTTGAACGAATAAAAGGAGCTAAAAAAGCAAAGAATGTGATAACCGATGAAACAGTTGATCTGTCGAAACTAACTATTCCGTCTAAGGCAACATTGGTTTTGGAATTGGTTGATTAATAATGGTTAACCGGGAATGAGAATCGGTTGATCAAGCATTAGTTTTTACAATTTATTAACCAAAGATTAGTTTTTGGGAAATATTAACGGGATTGGGGGTTTTTTGAAACGATTAATTGAGGAATTGGCAAAAATGGCGTTAGATTGCCCATCCATAATCAACTAATCCCTAATTAATTAAATTTGCGCTACAAAAAGAATGAGTATTATTAAAGCCTGCATTTTTGACCTGGACGGTGTGATTGTTGACACAGCGGTTTATCACTATAAAGCCTGGAAACGTTTAGCTAACGAATTAGGGTTTGATATTTCGGAAGAACAAAACGAACAATTAAAAGGCGTAAGCCGCGTACGGTCGCTTGAATTGATATTGAAATGGGGGGGTGTTACCAAAACCGAAGCAGAGCAAGAGGAACTGGCGGCAAAAAAGAACAGATGGTATGTTGAGATGATCAGTCACATGACGCCTGCCGAGATTTTGCCCGGCGCAAAAGAGTTTTTGGAAACATGCAAGGCTGCAGGGCTAAAGACCGCTTTAGGTTCGGCCAGCAAAAACTCAATGACCATACTGAATAAAATTAACCTCGCCGGTTTATTCGATGCAGTAATTGACGGTAACATGGTAAGCAAGCCCAAGCCCGACCCTGAGGTGTTTTTAAAAGGCGCCGAAGCAGTAAATATTGCACCGGCAAACTGTGTGGTATTTGAAGATGCCATAGCCGGGATAGAGGCAGCCAAAAACGGCGGTATGAAAGCGGTGGGCATTGGTTCGCCAAATGTGCTTACCGAGGCTGACTTAGTGATTAGCGGGTTGAATGAAATGAGTTTAGAAAAGTTAAGCCCCCTCTAAATCTCCCCCTAAAGGGAGGAGACTTAAGAAAGGTGTAAAAACACTTTCTAATGAGGACAGTGGAATTAACGGTAGAATTGTAAGAATAGATTATATAATTATTAAAGGAGAAAATCAAAAAGTCTCCCCTTTTAGGGGAGATTTAGAGGGGGCTAATAAAGAATGAAGGACTACATTGAAGTTGATGAGTGGAAAATAATAGAACAAGGCTTTAATCCGCAGCATAATAAAATATCCGAGAGTATATTTAGTCTCGGTAATGGCCGTATGGGCCAGCGGGCAAACTTTGAGGAAGCTTACAGCGGCGACACCCTGCAGGGCAATTATATTGCAGGGGTGTATTATCCCGACAAAACACGAGTAGGATGGTGGAAAAATGGCTATCCCGAATATTTTGCAAAAGTAATTAATGCAGCCAACTGGATAGGGATTGATATACGGATAGGTGGAGAGCCTATCGATCTGGGTAAAAATAGGATAGATTATTTCAGCCGCGAACTAAACATGAAGGAAGGCTACCTCAAAAGAAATTTCGGCGGCAGCGCAGGGGTAACTCCTTTTGAAGCCGAAGTGACCAGGTTTTGCAGTATAGTTGACGACGAAACCGGTGCAATTTGTTATAAGTTTAAGCCGAGCGGCGTGGAACCCCATATTATATGTGCCGTAACACCATATATTGACGGTGATATAAAAAATCAGGATTCAAATTACGATGAAAAATTTTGGGATGAAGTAAAAAAAGAATCGTGGGACGATGGTGGTTTCATACAGATGCGCACCAAAAAAACCGGGTTTGAGGTGGCAACGGGTATGAAATGTGTAATTTTAATTGATGGTAAGCCAATTGATTTTAAACCCGAACCTATTACTAAAGATAAATACGTCAGCGCTGAATACAGACTTTATGTACCGGATTGCCGCGAGGTCACAATATACAAATATGCAGCCAACATATCTTCTCAAAACTATCCGGCTGACCAATTAGAAGAAAGGCTAAAAGAAACGCTATCGCGCATCAGCGAAAAAGGATTTGAAACTATGCTTGCCGAACAGGCGCAGGCATGGGCCAAAAAATGGAAACATAATGATATTATTATTGAAGGCGATGTAGCAGCGCAACAGGCCATCCGTTTTAATATTTTCCAGCTTAACCAAACATATACCGGCGAGGATGACCGCCTAAATATCGGCCCCAAAGGCTTTACCGGCGAAAAATACGGTGGCTCAACCTATTGGGATACCGAAGCATATTGTGTTCCTTTCTACCTGTCGACTGCCGATCAAAAAGTAACACGAAACCTGCTGTTATACCGGTATAAACAATTGGGCAAAGCCATTGATAATGCAACATTGCTTGGCTTTACCGGCGGTGCAGCCTTGTACCCTATGGTCACCATGGATGGTACCGAATGCCATAATGAATGGGAGATCACTTTCGAAGAGATCCACCGTAACGGTGCGATTGCTTACGCCATATTTAACTATGTGCGTTATACAGGTGATGAAGATTACCTGGCTGATTATGGTTTGGAAGTGCTGATAGCTATTGCCCGTTTTTGGGCGCAGCGGGTCAACTGGTCTCACGAAAAACAGCAGTATGTAATGCTTGGCGTAACAGGCCCTAATGAATACGAAAACAATGTAAATAACAACTGGTACACCAATAAGCAAGCTACCTGGTGCATGCAATATGCCATGGAGGTTGCTGAAAAAGTAAAGGCAGCTGACCCCGAAAAATATGCTGCACTCGTCATTAAATTAAAGTTTAATGAAGCCGAAGAAACTGCAAAGTTTAAGGATATTATTCAAAAAATGTATTTCCCTTTTCAAGAAAAGCAGCAGGTGTTTTTACAGCAGGATGGGTACATGGATAAAGAACAGATATTAGTTAAAGATTTACCTGCAAGTGAGCGCCCCATTAATCAAAAATGGAGCTGGGACAGGATATTACGTTCATGTTATATAAAACAGGCTGATGTTTTGCAGGGCTTGTACTTTTTTGAAGATGAATATGATATAGATACCATTCGCCGTAATTTTGATTTTTATGAGCCTCGTACTGTTCATGAGTCTTCACTATCTCCTTGCGTTCATGCTATTTTAGCTGCAAAATTGGGTGATGAAGCCCGTGCATATGAATTTTACTTGCGTACCTCGCGTTTAGATCTTGATGATTATAACAATGATACCGAAGACGGATGCCATATTACTTCAATGGCAGGCACCTGGATGTCGGTTATTGAAGGCTTTGGCGGTATGCGTGTGCGTGACGGCAAGCTTTCGTTCCGGCCCTTTCTACCCGGCAAATGGAAGTCGTTCTCGTTCCATATTGGTTTCCGCGGCGCTTTGCTCAATATTAAAGTAAGTAAGGATGGTGTCCAGATCAAAAATTTTTCAGGTGCTGAAACAACAGTATTGGTATACGACAAGGAGCAATTGGTAAAAGCTAACGACGAATTGCTTGTTGAGGCGTAATTGACTATATAAATGGAACAAACGCCAACTGATCATAAACTTATTATCTATCAATTACTGCCCCGTTTATTCGGCAATGCCAAAACTTTAAACAAAACCTACGGCTCCATCGAAGAAAATGGCGTAGGTAAGTTTAATGATATCAACGATAAGGCCCTGCAGGAAATAAAAAATATGGGCTTTACCCATGTGTGGTACACAGGTGTGATAGAGCACGCCACCATGACTGATTACTCCCAATTTGGTATAAAACCCGACGACCCGGACGTGGTAAAGGGCAGGGCAGGTTCGCCTTACGCGATAAAAGACTACTACGACATTGACCCTGACCTGGCGGTTGATGTGAAAAACCGGCTTGGCGAATTTGAAGCCCTGATTAATCGCACACATGCCAATGGTCTTAAAGTGATTATGGACTTCGTGCCTAATCATGTTGCACGTACTTATGCTTCGGATGCGAAACCTGCTGGCATTCGTGATTTCGGCCAGGATGATGACAAATCAAAAGCTTTCGATCCTAAAAATGATTTTTATTACATACCGGGACAGGCATTTGTTGTCCCGCCGGGATATAACCCGGGTGCGGATCATTTTGAAAGTCCGTTAAAGGATGGCCGTTTTGATGAAAATCCTGCCAAAGCAACCGGGAACGATGTCTTTAGCGCAAAGCCATCTATAGCTGATTGGTTTGAAACCATAAAGCTGAATTATGGCGTCGATTACCGAAACAATCGGGCGCCGCATTTCGACCCAATTCCACCATTGTGGAATAAAATGCATGATATTTTAAATTATTGGAGCGGCAAAGGTATAGACGCTTTCCGCTGCGACATGGTTGAAATGGTGCCTTTTGAGTTTTGGGGATGGATCATACCTAAAATGAAAGCTGAACACCCCGGCCTGATCTTTATCGGCGAAGCTTACGACAGAAAACTCTACAATAAATATATCACCACTGGCAATTTTGATTATTTATATGATAAGGTAGGTTTGTACGATGCCATAAAAAGCCTTACCCGCGATGAACCCGGCGCTACCACCTGGGAAATTAATCGCGTTTGGAACCAGGACACCGGGGGTATTGACCAGCACATGCTCCGTTTCATGGAAAATCATGATGAACAGCGTATCGCCTCACCTTATTTTGCGAATGATCCATGGCTGGCTGCGCCGGGGATGATAGTCACCGCTGCATTATCGACCGGCCCTGTTATGGTATATTTTGGTCAGGAAGTAGGTGAACGTGCTTTGGGTTCTGCGGGTTTTTGCCCTGACGAAGGCCGTACCACTATATTTGATTACCATGGGGTACCGGAGCATCAAAAATGGCTGAATAACGGCTTGTTTGATGGTGGCCAATTATCGGATAGCCAAAAGAAACTGCGAATTTTTTACAGCACCTTATTAAATACTGTGCACAATAATGAAGCTTTAAGCAGAGGAAACTTTTGGGAGCTGATGCTGGCAAATGAGCATCAAAAGGGTTTTGATCAGCATTTATATATCTTCCTTCGTTATACCGATAAACAACGTATATTAGTGATAACCAATTTTAACCGCAGCGAACGCGGCATACAAGTTAAACTGCCCGATGATTTGTTAAAACAATTGAATTTAAGCGGGAAAATTGAGTTTGCCGATCTGTTGAATGGCAATAAATATAGTACTGATAATATTGCAGATGGAATTAATATTACGCTGCCCGCTTCAAGCGGTATGCTGCTTGAATTTTAGTTGTCTGAACCGGGATTAAGCGGATTTAATTGATTTATAAGATTTTTTGAAGAATCACTTTAAAAATCTGTAAAACCCGCTTAATCCCGGTTCAGACTCAATGACTTAATGACCAATGACCTAATGACTAAATAAAATTATGGTAACAAGCAGCATCGTTCAAAAACCGAGGATGAGTTTTTGGCAGATTTTTAACATGAGCTTCGGCTTTTTAGGTATACAATTCGGTTTCGCCCTGCAAACGGGTAATGCCAGTCGTATCCTGCAAACTTTTGGCGCTGACGTGAGTAATTTGTCATTGTTTTGGCTTGCTGCCCCCATCACAGGAATGATCATTCAACCTATTATAGGGCATTACAGCGACCGCACCTGGACACGTCTTGGTCGTAGGCGCCCTTATTTCTTAACCGGGGCCATATTATCCGGGTTAGCGTTATTCTTTATGCCCAACTCATCCATGCTGGCTGCTATTATCCCCCCAATAGTAGTTGGGGCCGGAATGTTGATGATAATGGATGCATCGTTTAATGTGGCAATGGAGCCTTTCAGGGCTTTAGTTGCAGATAATTTACCGGATAGCCAGCATAATGACGGCTTTTCGATGCAAACATGCCTTATTGGGGTTGGCGCAGTTATAGGTTCATGGTTGCCTTATGTTTTTGCCAATTGGCTGGGGATTGCCAAAACCGCCGCACCGGGGCACGTGCCCGATAATCTTTTGTTTTCATTTTATATCGGTGGCATAGTTTTGATTGCCAGTATTTTATGGACAGTTATCAAAACAAAGGAATATCCACCGGAAGAATATGCGAAGTTTCATGAAGCTGACGTTGAAGTGAAAGAAGAGAGAAGTGGTATTGCCGAGATTTTTTCTGACCTCGCCGATATGCCAAAAACCATGAGGCAATTAGGTATTGTCCAATTTTTTTCCTGGTTTGCACTTTTTTCTATGTGGGTATATACAACCCCCGCGATTGCCGATCATGTTTATCACATTAAAGCCGGGGATACTTCATCTGTTACCTATAATAATGCGGGAAATTGGGTTGGTGTACTTTTTGGTATTTATAATGTTGTTTCGGCCATTTACGCGTTGTTGCTTCCGAGAATTGTGCGTAAAACAAGCAGAAAAAAAACACACGCGTTTTCATTAACGATGGGAGGTTTGGGCTTGATATCGATATTCTTCATTCAAAATGATTACCTGCTTATTTTACCTATGATAGGTATTGGCTTAGCCTGGGGTAGTATACTTGCAATGCCTTACGCCATTTTGTCGAGTTCCATTCCCCCAAGGAAGATAGGGGTATATATGGGCATTTTTAATTTCTTTATTACTTTTCCGCAAATAGTAAACGGTATTAGTGGGAAGTTTTTGATGAAATATGTTTTTAGCGACCATGCGATTTATGGACTAATTATGGCCGGTGGGTTTATGATCTTAGCTGCTGTATCCGTTTTATTTGTACAGGATGGCAAAAGGATTCAAATAATTGACAAGCCCTGATTTTAAGTCTTATAAATTTGCAATTGTAAAATAAACAGTTTTAAACGGATAATTATGGTTTTTAATAAACTTGAATATTGTATATTGCGTTAAAGATACACAATGGTTTATTTGAGGATTGACTAATAATATTAATGGAAGAAAATATACTAAATCAGGAGCTGTTGGCCAATAGATTAATTGAAGAAGAAGAGGAGTTCCATCACCTTAATAATCCAGCTGACGGAATAAAGCCGATTATAAAAAAGTACCTCGGAGTACCAAATAATGCAGTTCAGGTTGATAATAAATTTTACTTTTCAGACGGGGACGCAAAAGTTGAGCTTGTAGTTGTTACCGATGAAATTATAAGGGTGCGATTAGCGCCGCATAGTGTTTTTTTGGATGAGTTTTCATACGCAGTGCCAAAACTGGCACAAAAAGCATCTGAATTTGCATTAACAGAATATGAAGACGAATTTTGTGTTTCAACCAGCGCGGTAAACTGTCATGTCCGTAAAAAAGATTTTTTTATATCTTTTTCTGATAAGCAGGACCATATCACCAGTGCGGACGCGGTTTCAATGCATTGGGAAGAAAATATAAAATTTGGCGGTTATTATGTTTATTGCACAAAAACATGCAGTTCGGAAGAAAGCTTTTTCGGCCTGGGGGATAAACCTACCGAATTTAACCTGCGAGGCAAACGCCTCAAAAATTGGAATACCGATGCCTACTCGTTTGCGTGGAACCAGGACCCGCTCTACCGGAGTATTCCGTTCTATATCAGCCTGAATGAGGGAATTGCGCATGGTATTTTCTTCGATAATACCTTTAAAGCCCATTTTGATTTTGGCGCCGAAGACCCTACCAAAACAAGCTTTTGGGCCGATGGGGGAGAACTGCAATACTACTATATCCACGGACCACACATGATGGACGTGGTAAAAAGTTACCATATTTTAACAGGCACACACCCTATGCCCCCGCTTTGGGCTTTAGGTTACCATCAATGCCGTTGGAGTTATTATCCCGAGGCTAAAGTAAGAAAGATAACCAAGGGTTTCCGTGAAAACAAGATCCCTTGCGATGGCATTTACCTTGACATTGATTACATGGATGGTTATCGCTGTTTCACCTGGAACAGGAAATATTTTCCTGATCCTAAAAAGATGATCAAAGAACTGGCGGCCGACGGCTTTAAAACAGTGGTAATTATTGACCCGGGGATACGGGTGGACGATAACTATTCGGTATTTAAGGAAGGTAAAGAGAACCGGTATTTTTGTCGCCGCTGTGATGATTACTTTATGGAAGGCCATGTTTGGCCCGGCCGCTGCCAGTTCCCGGATTTTACAAATCCTGAAGTGCGGGAATGGTGGGCCGGTTTGTTTGACGAACTTGTGCAAATGGGCGTGGCCGGCGTTTGGAACGATATGAATGAGCCTGCGGTATTTGGCGCAGGTACTTTCCCTGAT
>Ga0207033_1149_pt1 | contig 14589 bp, 14 predicted proteins | sample Alteio_BWMinCont_35_FD_153262 | JGI IMG/M metagenome (GOLD analysis project Ga0207033, IMG submission 153262) | Enriched cells from forest soil in Barre Woods Harvard Forest LTER site, Petersham, Massachusetts, United States -... | ecosystem: Environmental > Terrestrial > Soil > Temperate forest >... | reverse complement strand
ATCCGAGAAGAGTCAGTCTGAAAAGCACTTTACCGGTGGGAATGGGACGAAGGTCAAGCTCTTGCTGCTTCATAGGGAACTATTTTTGGATTATAAAATGATTTGGGTTTTCATACTATTGGACACAGCTAAGATAATAAACGGCCTCCTTTTTTGCAAGGTATTTTACGTAAAATAAATACGATAATTACTGCCACGCCCGTAACTCATTGATTTTGAAGTCATATTCGGGTATGTATATAATTCCGTACTTTTGAAATCTATGTCGAATATTCTCATCATTGACGACGAAAAGGCGATCCGTAAGACACTCAGTGAAATCCTGTCCTACGAAGGCTATAAGATTGACGAGGCCGGCGACGGCGAAGAAGGGCTCAAAAAGGTAAAGGAAAAGGAATACGATGTTATCCTCTGCGACATTAAGATGCCCAAAATCGACGGTATCGAATTCCTGGAAAAAGCCAAGGAGATAAGTCCCGATATCCCCATCATCATGATTTCCGGTCACGGTACCATTGAGACGGCTGTAGAAGCGGTCAAGAAAGGCGCCTACGATTATATTTCCAAGCCACCGGACCTCAACCGCCTGCTCATTACCATCCGCAATGCTATGGATAAGACGACCCTGGTCGCCGAGACAAAGGTTTTAAAGCGGAAGTTCAGCAAAGTACAGGAAATGGTCGGATCTTCTGCTCCTATACATAAAATCAAGGAGACCATCGAAAAAGTGGCCCCCACCGAAGCCCGCATCCTTGTCACGGGAGAAAATGGGGTAGGGAAGGAGCTGGTAGCTCGCTGGGTGCACGAGAAGAGCAACAGGGCCGGGGGTCCCCTCGTAGAGGTCAACTGTGCCGCCATTCCCAGCGAGCTCATCGAAAGCGAGCTGTTCGGGCATGAGAAAGGTTCGTTTACTTCTGCGGTCAAACAACGCATCGGCAAATTCGAACAGGCCAACAGCGGTACGCTTTTCCTCGACGAGATCGGCGATATGAGCCTTACCGCCCAGGCGAAAGTACTGCGGGCCCTGCAAGAGGGAAAGATCACCCGGGTAGGTGGCGATAAGGACATCAATGTGGACGTGCGCGTCATTGCCGCTACCAATAAAGACCTGCTGAAGGAAGTAGAAGAAAAGACCTTCCGTCTCGACCTTTATCACCGGCTAAGCGTCATTATCATCCACGTTCCCTCCCTCAACGAACGCAAGGACGATATCCCCCTGCTGGTGGACAAATTTATGGGTGATATCTGCGGGGATTATGGTATCGCCAAAAAAGCCATCGAAGACAACGCCATCCAGGCCCTTCAGCAACATGACTGGACCGGGAATATCCGCGAGCTCCGCAACGTGGTCGAACGCCTGATCATCCTTTCGGGCAAGACGATCTCACAGGACGACGTGGAAAATTATGTATTGCCAAAAAAATAACGACCCTTGCACTGCTATTGCATCATTCCTCACCGACGGCGGACATTTTATGGTCTACAACCGCGCGGAGTGGGTCGGGCGCCAAGTGGCCGCAATCCTGCAAAATCTCCCCGCTTCCCCCGCAAAAACTAAGATAAATTTGTAATATTTTGACGCTAAAGGCGACGAATAGCGGTAATGGGCTTCCCTTACCCATGGTTTTAGCAAAACTTTCGGGGTCAATGCTTTGGAAGGCCAATTAATAACCTAAATTTACCATTCTAAAAAATCGAGTACATGAGCTCTCACCAGATATGGATCATTTGTTTAATAGCGCTGGTATTCTTTGTCTTGCCCTCCGTCGGATCTTATTTATTGTTTAAAAAGGCGGGACAGCCCGGCTGGAAAGCCCTGATCCCCATTTACAATACATTTGTCATGCTGCAGATCAGCAAAAGACCGCTTTACTGGTTCTTCCTCCAGTTCATCCCGGTCGTTGGCTGGTTTATCTCTTTAGGTATTCTGATAGAATTTATCAAGACCTTCGGGAAATTCAAATTCTATCAGCATGCACTGACGGTATTTTCTGCGGGTCTCTATTTTCTTTATGTCGGTCTGAGCCCCAAGACTAAATTCGTCGGCCCCGAAGGCGTAAAAAAATACAAGAAATCGACCGCCCGGGAATGGATCGATGCGGGCGTTTTTGCCATTGTGGCCGCTACCCTGATCCGCACCTTCGTATTCGAAGCTTATACCATCCCGACAGGATCCATGGAAAAGACTTTGCTGATCAATGATTTCCTTTTTGTCAGCAAATTCAGCTATGGTCCGCGCATTCCCAATACGCCGCTGTCCATACCTTTTGTCCATAATACCCTTCCTGTTACCAACACGAATTCCTACGTGGAATGGATCAAAATCCCCTACACGCGCTGGTTTTCCAGCCCGGTCAAAAGAGGCGACGTAGTGGTCTTTAACTTCCCGGCCGGCGATACCGTCATCAACCGGCCGGAATATCAGTCCCTCCGGCCCTATTATGATGTCATCCGTGAAGTCGGAAGGGGTAATCCCGATTCCGGCCGGATGGTCGTACTCGGCGACTCCGATCAATACCCGATCGTCATCCGTCCGGTAGATAAAGAAGAGAACTATATCAAACGCTGCGTCGCTATCGCGGGCGATACCCTTCAGATCAAAAATCAGATACTCTATATCGACGGAAAGGCCCAGCCCCTTCCGCCCGAATCGGAAACTACTTATATCGTAGATACGAAGGGCCAGCCGCTCGACGAGGCTGTGATGAAAGATGAATATGACATTGACATCAATAGCGACGATGTCCGGCCGACCGGCGTCCCCAATCAATACGTCATGCTGCTGACCTGGCGGGCCCATGAGAAAATGCTGAGCAACGGCCTGGCCAAAAGCATCGTTCCGGAAATCGACAGCGAACGGAACGTCTATCCCTATGCAGACTCTTATACCTGGTCCAGGGACAATTATGGTCCCCTCTGGATCCCGGCCAAAGGCGGAACCCTGACGCTGACCCCGCAGAACTATCCCCTCTACGAACGGTCCATCCGCGTATATGAACACAATAAACTTGAAATGAAGGAGGGCAAATTTTACCTGAACGACCAGCCGGTCACCCAATATACCTTTAAGATGAACTATTACTGGATGATGGGCGATAACCGCCACGGTTCCCAGGATTCCAGGTATTGGGGCTTTGTACCGGAAGACCATGTGGTAGGCGAAGCCTGGCTGATCTGGATGAGCTGGAATAAAGGCGTCCGGTGGAGCAGGCTGTTCCAGAAGATCAAATAGACACTCCTATAACCCCGACAATGAAGCCACTGATTCTTTTACTGATGGCCTTGCTGCCCATCGCAGGATGGACGCAGAAAGTCGCTCTTAAAACGAATCCATATGCGCAGGTAGACGCCCGGGCCCTCCAGTGGCCGGATTCCGTGACGGGCAGCGTGGAGAAATTAGGCGTTTATGTCAACAGCCATTTCGGAACGCCAATGGAACGAGTAAGAGCCGTTTTTGTATGGATCGCGGGTAACATCCGGTACGATGTCGACAATATGTTCGCCATTAACTTCTACGAAGATCCTGCGGAGAAGATCGCCAAACCCCTGCGCACAAGGAAGGGTATTTGCGAGAACTATGCGGCGCTGTTCACCGCCATCTGTGGCAGGGCCGGTATCCGGTCGGTGGTTATAGAAGGCTTTACCAGGCAAAGAGGGTTTGTGGATTTTATCCCGCATGCCTGGTGTGCCGCTTTCCTCGACGGATCATGGTGGCTTTTCGACCCGACCTGGGGCTCCGGTTATATCGACAACAACAGGTTTGTGCGGAAAATAGATGAGGACTATTTCAAGGCCGCTCCCGGCGAATTTATCAAATCGCATATGCCTTTCGATTACCTTTGGCAGTTCCTTTATTACCCGGTAACCAACCAGGAGTTTTATGAGGGAAAAACGACAGAGAATAAGGCCAAGCCGTATTTCAACTATCCGGATTCCATCCGGGTCTATGAGGATCTGAGCCCGGTAGGGCAGGAGATGGCCGAGGCGGTACGGGTCGAAAAGAACGGGGTACGCAATTCGCTTATTTTTGACCGGTTGCGTAATCTCCGGGTAGACATCGAGAATGCCAGGCGGCAGGCGGAGACCGACCGGCAAAACCGGGTCATCGATACCTATAATTCCGCTCAGCGGGATTACAACGAAAGCATTAAGCAGTTCAACATATTCATCAATTACCGGAACGACCAGTTCAAGCCTGCAAAGCCGGACCCGGAAATACAGCAAATGATCGATAGCGCCGATCACGAACTGCGGGCGGCCAAAGCAAAAATCGGGACCATCGTCCTTACGGATGGAGATGATCGGGTTCGTCAGCCCCTGCAGGCACTGAATCAATCGATAGAAGATTTCGATACTCATCTGAAAGAACAGCAGGACTGGCTGTCGAAATATTTCAGCAAGAGCAAAATGGGCCGGAAGTCTATGTTCTATAAGTACACCTGGTTTGGAGTGCCTTTAAACTAGTGTCATGCAAGAAAAAGAATTTCGATTTCACTTTGAGGAATATGCTTCGGACCGGGAGTTGCCGGCGTCCGATGCGGCCCTGCTGAACATTGCCAGGGAAACTACCGCACAGGCTTATGCACCTTATTCCCACTTCCGCGTAGGCGCTGCGGCCAGAATGCTGAATGGGGAAATTGTCACCGGCGCCAACCAGGAAAATGCCTCTTTTCCCGCCGGAATCTGCGCGGAACGGACCTTGTTGTCCGTCGCCTCGTCGCTCTATCCGGGTATGTCGATTGCTGCAATAGCCATCAGCTATCATAACCAAAACGGGCCCAGCGACAGGCCCATCTCTCCCTGCGGTATTTGCCGCCAGTCTTTACAGGAGTTCGAACAACGGACGGGGAAATCGATTCGCCTTATTCTTGGCGGCCTGGAAGGTAAAATATTCATTATCCCGGAGGCGAACTTTCTGTTGCCTTTTGGCTTCACCTTAAAATAGCGTCTGCACACCCCACTGCACCTTCGTCTCATGATCCAGCAGCCACTTTTTACGCCATAAGCCGCCGCCATATCCGACGAGGTCACGCTTCGACCCGATGACCCGGTGACAGGGCACCACAATCACGATATTGTTCTTTCCGTTGGCGGCTGCCGCGGCCCTGATCGCCTTTGTATCCCCCAGCCGCCGGGAAAGTTCCAGATAGCTGATGGTCTTACCAAAGGGGATCGCCATCAATTCATTCCAAACGCTTTGCTGGAATTCGGTGCCTTCCTGGCTGATCGGGAAATCGAACACCCGTCGCTGCCCCTGAAAATATTGGATCAGCTGCTCGATACATTGGATAACGACAGGCGTGACGGGCCCGCCAAGACCGGCGCCCCGGTATTCCGACTCTTCCAGCCGGTCGATAAAGCTGATCTCACTGATATAGGTATCCGTACCCCCTACACGGAGAAGTCCCAGCGGGGACTGATAGTAGGTCGAAGTGATCTCCAGCGTGGTTGCCATATTCGAAGGGGTTAAATTCAGCTTTCCATCCGCTATTCCAGCGCCGTCAGCCCGGCCGTCCTCATCCCAGCTTCCATCCATTCTCCACTCTTCTGTCCGGGCCAATTAAAACTACTTCTTTTTTGTCAGTATACACACCAAGGACCAGGCATTCGCTGAAAAAATTAGCGACTTGTTTCGGTGGGAAGTTGACAACAGCCAATACCTGCCGGCCGATCAATTCCTGCATTTTATAAAGGTCAGTGATCTGGGCTGAGGACTTTTTAATCCCCAATTCACCGAAATCAATCGACAATTGCCAGGCTGGTTTTTTTGCTTTTGGAAAATCCTTAACTTCAAGGATCGTTCCGACCCGGATATCGATCTTTTCAAAATCTGGCCATTCAATAGTGGTCGGCATAGTTATAACACATTTATCATTAATTAAATATACAATTTTATGAAACGTACAGCAACAGCCGTCTGGAACGGCTCCGGCAAAGACGGTAGCGGCCACTTAACGACTCAAAGCACGACACTGAACAACACCCAGTATTCCTACAAATCACGCTTCGAAGAAGGCGTAGGCACCAATCCCGAAGAGCTGATTGCCGCTGCGCACGCCGGCTGCTTCGCCATGGCGCTGGCCTTTGGCCTGCAAGGAGCCGGTATCACGCCTGACAGCCTCGATGTCACTGCCATCGTCACGCTCGACGTTAGCGGCCAGGCGCCGACCATCACCGCCTCGCACCTGGTGCTGAAAGCAAAGATCCCCGGCATCACAAACGAAAAATTCCTCGAGTTCGCCAAGGGCGCCGAGCAGGGCTGCCCTATTAGCAGGGTCCTGAAGGCGGAAGTCTCGCTGGACGCAACGCTCGTTTAACGTCATTTTCTACCGTAACCTGAAACAAAATCACATGAACTTAAAAAACATCTCTAAAAAAGGGCTGTCTACCCGTCGTGAATTCCTGCGGGGAACGACGATGGCGGCTACCGGCTTTTTTATCGTCCCCCGGCATGTCCTTGGCCGCGGATTCCTGGCGCCCAGCGACCGGTTAACCATCGCGGCCATCGGCGCCGGCGGTAAAGGCAGATCCGATCTCCAAAATTTTTATGGCAGCGGCAAAGTAGACGTCGCTTATCTCTGCGATGTCGATGACCGTCAGGCGGCGGACTCCGTCAAAAAGTATGACAAGGCGAAATACTACAAAGACTTTCGCGAAATGCTGGATAAGGAACACAAACATTTCGACGCTGTTTCGGTCTCCTGCCCCGACAACTGTCACGCCGTCGCTGCAATGGCCGCCATCCAGCTGGGCAAGCATGTCTATGTACAGAAACCCATGACGCACGATATCTATGAAGCCCGGATGCTGACCGAAGCAGTCAAACGTCACCAGGTCGTCGCGCAGATGGGCAACCAGGGCTCTTCCGAGGACGGAGTACGTCGGATGCAGGAATGGTACAATGCAGGCTTGATCGGCGACGCTACGGATATCCATGTATGGACCAACCGGCCGGTCTGGCCGCAAGGCGGACCCACCCCGACCAGTACCGACCCGGCCCCGCAAGAGCTGAACTGGGACCTATGGCAGGGACCGGCGATGGCAACAGAATATCATAAGGAGTATTTGCCCTTTAACTGGCGGGGATGGTGGGCCTACGGCACCGGCGCACTTGGTGACATGGGCTGTCACCTGATCGATCCAGCTTTTAAAACCGTCGGTCTGGGCTATCCTACCGAAGTGGAATGCAGCGTCGCCAACATCGTCGAAAAGATGTGGAACCCCGCATACCACCCGGAAAGCTGTCCTGTTGCCTCCATGGTGAAGATGAAGTTCCCCGGCAAACCCGGCAAGCCAGATATAACCCTGCACTGGATGGATGGCGGACTGCTTCCGGATCGGCCCGAAGAACTAGGCCCCGATGAGATGATGGGTGATAGGGATGGCTGCGGGGTGATCATTACGGGAACAAAAGGGAAGATGATGTGCGGAACCTACAGCATGAACCCAACCCTCCTCCCCACCTCGCGCATGCAAGGTCTGAATGTTCCGCAGACGATCGCCAGGGTACCGGAAGGCCATTATGTCCAATGGGTCAACGCCTGTATTGCCGGCTATGGCAAAAATGAGCTTAGCTCGCCATTTGACTACGCAGGCCCGCTGACGGAGACGATCCTGATGGGTAACCTCGCCCTGCGCAGCTATACTATAAAGGACGCTTCCGGAAAATTCACCGGCCGCAAAAAGCTGCTCTGGGATGCAAAAAATATGAAGATTACAAACTTTGACGAGGCCAACCAGTTCGTCCGGCGCAATTACCGCCAGGGTTGGACGCTCGGGGTTTAGCCCCCCCTTTCCGGGTGATCGAAGAGAAGTTAGTTGCCGATAGAGAAAAAAAGTACGCATTTTTGCGTACTTTTTTTTCTTGCGAAAGGACTTATTATTATTCGTTTAACAGCTTCGCCAGATCCAGCAATTCCTTCTGCTTATAGATGCTGCGCTCGTCGTCAAAACATTTGCTGAATTCCTCGAGGGCTGTTTGAATAATGCGATTGTGGGAGAGCGGTTTGAAATAGGAGGCGACGGGCGGCACGGATACCCGCTTGAAATAGCTTTCCACATCCTTATGCGAAAAGACCTGGCCGCTCATAGGATCGATAAAGAATTCGATGCGTTGCTGAGGGCTTAGCTTCTCGGGGTTCTCGTCATAATAAGGCTTGATATAGGCCAGCACGAACTGCCGTGGGATATTGATAGCCTTGACAGGAATATCCAGCAATTCACTCAACAATAAATACAGGATTCCATTGGTGATCGCATTCCCTCTTTTGGTCTCAATGAGCTTGTTGATCAAAAATTCCTCAGGATGCTGGTAAGCCACTTCCGTTCCTTTTAATCCGTAGTAATTATACAGGATGCTGGTCAGCACGTTCACTTGCTCCAGCGGCGTGAGATAGCTATTCAGTTCCAGCCAGATGTTCCGGCGGAGCTTTTCCACTTCCTGCAGGATAGGGGTGGTGACCAGCTCGGGGTATTGAAATTTGGCTACCAGAAGGGAAGCGGTCAGCAAATCCTGGTAGCTGCTGCTTTTCCAGTGCTGAAAATCTTCTGTCAGATCGTGATAGTGCAGCTTGTGAATCAGTAATTCAATCCGTTCCTGCACATCGTTGCTGATCGTATTTTCCCAAAGATTTTCCAGATTTGGGATAATTCCCCGGCCATAGCTGACTATCCGGCTGCTGACGGAAGCAAATACTTCCTGGTCAGGGTCATCGATCAGGTGGAAAAGTGCTCTTATTTCTTTGTTTTCCTGCATGGGGTTCATTCTCGGATATACGGTGTTAATATCGGAGAAGTTTATAAAATTTTGATAAAATTCTTATCCACAATAACGACGGGAATGTTTATTAAATTGCACACCGGCCTGCCCTTGCAGGCCCGGCCAACACCCGGGGCGGGATCGGATCAGCTGCCTTTTTTCTTTCTCGGCACTCGTTTGGGCGGATTTGCTTTGACGTCTTCGATGATCGCCTTTACTTCTTCCAGGGTCAGGTCGGCCGCCATTTCCTGCTTTTCTTTGGGGAGCTTGAAGTTGCGCAGCCCCTGCTTGATATAAGGCCCATAAGGGCCTCTCAGCAGCTGGATTTTCTCCTTTTCGAAGATCTTGATCGTACGCTGCTCTTTTGCGGCCCTTTTTTCGACGACCAGCGGGGAAGCCTGTTCGAAGGTAATGGTATAAGGATCGAATTCTTTTCCCAGGGAATAGAATTTACTGTCATGCGCAATATAGGGCCCGAAGCGACCGATATTGACCGTAACATCCGAGCCTTCGAATGAACCCAGGTTGCGGGGAAGACGGAACAATTCCATCGCTTCATCGAAGCTGATCGTTTCGATGCTTTGCGTATTCTTCAACTTGGCAAACTTCGGCTTCTCTTCATCGTTGACATCTCCGATCTGCACCATCGGACCATAACGTCCCATTCGGGCCATCACTTTTTTCCCGCTCTGCGGATCGACACCCAATTCTCTTTCTCCTTTTATCCGTTCGGCATTTTCGATCGTATTCTCAACATCCTTTTTGAACGGGTTATAAAAGTCATCGATCATTTTACTCCATAGCATTCTGCCCTGCGCTACCTCATCGAACTCTTCTTCGATCCGGGCCGTGAAGCCATAATCCATGATATCGTCAAAATACTGTTTCAGAAAGTCCGTTACGACAAGGCCCAGATCCGTAGGGAATAGCTTCGACTTCTCCGCGCCGGTATTCTCCTGTTCCTGCCGTTTTTCAATATGGTCATTCCGTAACACCAGAACGCGAAACTCTCTTTTTACGCCTTCCTTATCCCGCTTTTCCACATACCCTCTTTTCAGGATCGTGGAAATAGTCGGCGCATACGTGGAAGGCCGGCCAATGCCCAGCTCTTCCAGTTTTTTGACCAGCGATGCTTCCGTATACCGGGGCAGGGGCCTGGTATACCGTTCGACGGCCTGCATTTCCTTCAGCGGGAGCTGCTGCCGCACGGCCAGCGGTGGCAGGACGCCTTCCTGTCCTTCCTCTTCGGTGATCTCTTCTTCGTCCCTGTCTTCCCGGTATACTTTCAGAAATCCATCGAATTTCAACACCTCGCCGCTGGCGGTCAGTTCGTCCTTATTGGTAGAGATCTGAATTTTCGCAACCGTTTTTTCAAGCTCTGCATCCGCCATCTGGCTGGCCATGGTCCTTTTCCAGATCAGATCGTAGAGCCGGCGGCAATCGGCATCCTCTACCGTCATGTTGTCCATCTCGGTAGGACGGATGGCTTCGTGCGCTTCCTGGGCCGACTCGTTCTTGTTCTTGTATTTACGGGGCTGGATATATTTAGCTCCATATTGATTTTTGATCTGGCCCGCAATAGCGTCCGTTGCCGTCTCGCTGAGGCTGACGCTGTCGGTACGCATATAGGTGATCTTGCCGCTTTCGTACAACTTTTGCGCCAGCAGCATGGTCCGGGAGACGCCATAGCCTAATTTCCGGCTGGCTTCCTGCTGGAGGGTAGAGGTGGTAAAGGGCGCAGCCGGTGTTTTCCTGGCGGGCTTGACCTGGATATCGGTGATCGTATAGTCGGCGCCAAAACAGCTTTGAAGGAATTTTTCTGCGTTTTCGGCACTGGCCTGTTTCTTTCCTTCGGCGGAAAAGGTGACGGGCTTGCCCGAAATATCGTTGGCCGTGAAAAGGGCCTCTATTTTAAAGGAGCTGACCGGGACAAAGGCATTGATCTCCCGTTCCCGTTCCGCGATGATCCGCACTGCAACGCTCTGCACCCGGCCGGCGCTGAGGTTGTTTTTCATGCTCATTTTCCGCCAAAGAACGGGGCTGAGCTCAAATCCCACGATCCGGTCCAGTATCCGGCGGGCCTGCTGAGCGTTGACAAGGTTCATATCGACGGTCCGCGGCTTCGTGACGGCGGACTGGATGGCCGGCTTGGTAATTTCATGAAAAACTATCCGTTTGGTCGTTACCGGATCCAATCCCAAAACCTCGCATAGATGCCAGGAAATAGCTTCCCCCTCACGATCCTCGTCCGTCGCGAGCCATACTTCGCCGGACTTTTTGGCAATAGCTTTTAACTCTTTGACAACCTTTTCTTTATCTGCCGGAACAATATATCGGGGACGGTAATTGTCTTTTATGTCGATACCCATATCACCCTTTTCCAGATCCCGGATATGGCCATAGCAACTTTTAACTTCAAAATCTTCGCCCAGGATCTTCTCAATCGTCTTGGCCTTCGCCGGCGACTCCACTATCAATAAATTCTTAGCCATGTGTTGTATAACGGGTTAAAGTACGCAACTGGCCTCGGGCCAGTTAGGCTGCAAGTTTACAGTATAACCTCCAAATTAAAAAATTAGTAGGGGGCAGGACACCGGCCGGACCGGCCGGCCAGCTCCACTCTATATTGGATACCAGCCATTTACGTGCCAACATGCCGGACAAGTTATAAGTTTATGAAGAAGATGACCCTCTCCCTGCCTAAAAAACCTTAATTTGTCTGTCTAATCCCCGCTGCGAACTGTGAATCTGCCGACATCCTTCTCTATATATCCCCTGGGTGACTCCGCTATCACCATTGACCTGGGCAATTACATTGACGAACAGCTCAATAGACGCGCGTTAGCCCTTTATGACTGGTTGCAGACCCGCCGTTTCCCGGGGATCATAGATATTATTGTAGCCTACAGCTCGGTTTCTGTCTTTTATGACCCCACATTGGTTCATGACTCCGCCTTTCTTCGCGACTGGCTCCAAAAAGCCTGGCAGGAAACCGCCAACTCCCCTGTCAGCCCATCCAACGAAGGCCGACTGCTCAGGATCCCGGTTTGCTACGAAGGCGAGTATGCCCCCGACCTGGAATGGGTGGTCAGGCAAAAGGGACTGACACATGAAGAAGTGATCGCCCTCCATTGCTCCTGCGCTTACCGGATCTATATGATCGGGTTCCTGCCCGGATTTCCCTATTTGGGAAAAATAGCCGAGCGGCTGGAGATTGCCCGAAAAGACCGGCCGGTACCCGTCATGGCTGGCGGCGTAGGAATTGCTGGGATGCAGACGGGCATCTACCCGCTTAACAGTCCCGGTGGCTGGCAGATCATCGGCCGGACTCCAATGAGACTGTTTGACCTCCATAAAGACCCTCCCGTCCTGCTGCGAACGGGAGATACTATACAGTTTTATCCGGTTTCAAAGGCGGAATTCCTGGATTTTTCCTTACATTCGACCTCCCAGTGATCGCCCTCCAGCCGTAGCCTATTTTAATTCTGCTGTATCGTATCGCCCGATTTGTTAAAATTCTTGCATCTAAACATTAATTATGGCGTTCTCCATTATTAAACCCGGCCTGCTCGATACTATTCAGGATATGGGGCGACATGGTTTCGGCAATTGGGGAATCAGCCCCGGCGGCGCAATGGACAGCTATGCAGCGCAAGTGGCCAACTGGCTGGTTGGTAACAGCGACCAGGAAGCCGTCATCGAAATTCATTTTCCCGGCCCGCAGATCCTTTTTGAACAGAACACGCTGATCGCCATTACCGGGTCGGATTTTTCGCCGACAATCAACGATAAAGTCATCCCCCGCTGGCAGCCGGTGGTGGTAAGAAAAAACACCGTGCTGCATTTCCCTACGCTCATCCAGGGAAGCAGATGTTACCTTAGCGTTCATGGCGGGTATTGCATGAAGAAATGGTTGAATAGCTATAGCACCAGCCTCAAAGCCGGAGCGGGCGGATGGGGCGGAATGCCTTTAAAAAAAGGAGACGAGCTGCCCTTTAACGAGAATACGATCTATTTTGCCGGCTTATTAAAGGAGGAAAGCAATTTCGAAGTATTGCCCTGGCGTGTCAATACGGATAAGATCTATCAATATCCGCACGAGATCGGTTTTATCCCGGGACGCGAGTGGTCCTTATTATCCGCTTCTTCCCAAACGGCTTTCCTGGAAAATAATTTTCTGATTCATCCTTCCTCGGACCGGATGGGATACCAGCTGAAGGGTAACGCCCTTGCGCTCGAAAGGCCATTGGAGCTCGTCTCTTCCGCCGTGAGCTTTGGCACCGTACAGCTGCTGCCCGATGGACAATTGATCGTCCTGATGGCCGATCACCAGACGACGGGGGGATATCCCCGTATCGCCCACATCATCACAGCGCATTTGCCAAAACTGGCGCAACTGCGGCCTTCCGATGTCATTCAGTTTAAGCACATCGATATGGAAACAGCCGAACAATGGCTGGTCACCCGGCAGAAAGAGTTGCATATCCTGCAGCGATCCTGCATGGATCATCTAAATGAGATGGTGTGCTGAGTATCGATCTCAATTGCGATATGGGAGAAGGGATGGCCACCGACGAAGCCATCTTTCCCTTTATCAGTTCCGCCAATATCGCCTGCGGCGGCCATGCCGGCGATATCGATACGATGCGTCGCAGCGTAGAGTTGGCTCTCCGGCACGGGGTAGCCATCGGCGCACATCCTTCTTACCCGGACCGGGCCGGCTTTGGCCGGACCGATGTCCTGGAGACAATGGCAGGCAGGGGGGACCGCGCTCTTCGCCTGAGCGACCTGGCTCAGATCCTTGCCGGCCAACTAGGACAGCTGCAGGTCATCTGCCGGGAAGCGGGGGCCCGCATCCACCATGTCAAGCCCCACGGCGCCCTCTACAACCGGGCAGCAAACGATGAGGCCGTTAGTGCAATCATCTGCCGGGTTGTGGCGGAAGAAGACCCTTCCTTATTATTATATGGGCTTAGCGGCAGCGGGATACGGCTGCAGGCCGCGGCAGCCGGACTTGGCTTTGTCAGCGAGGTCTTTGCCGACCGCACCTACCGCGCCGATGGCAGCCTGACGCCCCGGACGGAGCCGGACGCGCTGATCCATGACACTGGTGTCATGACCCGACAGGTACTGATGATGGTGAGTAAGGGGAGGGTGCAGGCCAGCGACGGAACCGTCATTCCGCTTATGGCCGATACGATTTGTCTTCACGGCGACGGCGATCATGCTGTCGCATTCGCTGCAACGATTCGCAATGAGCTGCACCGGAATGGAATTGTGGTAGCCCTTCCTTAGCTCTTTTAGCATTTCCTTTGCAATTTCTCCCGGTTTTTCCCGTTCTTTGCTTGTTCCTTCTACAACGACGAAGCGTCCCCAACACGACACTCATTTTAGAGACTCTTAACGAATTATCTATGGCAACGACTGACAACGGCCAGCTCAGGGGCGGCTATACCTATGATTCATTTACCGGAACAGGAACACGCGCGAAAAAGCCGACGGAATCGCACTTTCTCTGGTGGTGTGCAGGCGCCTACCAGGATCTTTTAAAGGACTGTCCTTCCGAGCAAACAAAATATGCCGGACTTGGCGGCGTGCTGCTGGCGACCTTTGTTCTCGCAGCCCTGTCAGCGGGTTACGCTATCTATAGCGTGTTCAACGACCCTCTTTGGGCAATAGCGTTTGCCATCATATGGGGCCTCATCATTTTTAACTTTGACCGCTTCCTGGTAGCGACCATGCGCAAATATGGGGTTTCGCGGCGCAAGCAGATTTGGATGGCCACCCCCCGTATCGCCCTGGCGCTGCTCATCGGCTTTACCATCGCCCGG
>Ga0207033_1148_pt1 | contig 14600 bp, 10 predicted proteins | sample Alteio_BWMinCont_35_FD_153262 | JGI IMG/M metagenome (GOLD analysis project Ga0207033, IMG submission 153262) | Enriched cells from forest soil in Barre Woods Harvard Forest LTER site, Petersham, Massachusetts, United States -... | ecosystem: Environmental > Terrestrial > Soil > Temperate forest >... | reverse complement strand
TTTGTTCGTATCCCAGACACCTTCGTATGTTTTCCCGTCCTGTGTGACGCTGATACCATGCGCCCCCAGGGTTGCGTCTTGCGTCTGATTCCCGGTCAGGTGTGTGCGAGTGAAATTGCCGTCTTTGTCGGTTGTGCCGACGTAATTGTTCTGGCAAGTACCAGTGTTCTCTTTGCCGCATCCCTGGAGCCAGATGTCCAGCCCAGTTGGATCGGTCAGTGTGGTCGGATTGTTTCTAACGTAAGCGTACTTATTGAGGGTCTGAGGGTCTTCCAGATGGCCGCCCATTGGATCGGGAGATATAAACCTACCCATGCTGGAGGAATCGTATCTAGCACCAAAGTTGTCGAGGCCGGTTTCGGGGTCGCGTTCTTTGCCGGTGAAGTGGAGGGGGCTGACATCGCCGCAGGTTCCGGTGATGGACTGGCCGTCGCCGAAGGGCAGGCTGGCTATTGACTCGCAGCTAGCGCCGGTCATGTCTGTTCGGACTCGCTCAGTGCCGAGCGAGTCGCTATGAGTGAAAAAGGTTGCGCCCGTTGGGCCAGGCTCGGGTGCATAGGTGGCGAAATGACGGCTCCCCGTATACAGTTCTCCCTGCATGAAAACGCCCGTCGGGTCCACATCGGCGATTTTATGTCCCGCCAGATCGTAGAGGTAATCCGTGCTAGAGCCACTGGCGGTCTTACGGACGCGCTGGCCCTCAGCATTGTAGACATAGCAAGCGGTGGCCGTGGAACAGGTCCCCAGCGTGCCATCCACTTGAATGAGGCGGTTTTCGGCGTCATAAAAGTAAGCATGTGTGCCGGGGCCAGAGCCGTCGCTGGTCAAATTGCCCGCAGCGTCGTAACCGACGCCTGTCACGCCTGTGATGCGGTTGTTTGCGTCGAAGCCCAACTGTGACGAATGAGGACCATTCTGGTGCCAACGATTGCCAAAGCGATCGTAGTCATAGGTGTACGCCTGGCCGGTGGCATTGGCGCTGAGAAGACGGCTAAGGGGGTCATAGTTATAGCTCCAGTTGCCGTTGGCGCTGTCATTGGCAGTGAGGATGTTACCGTCGGGCGCGAATGCTGGGACGCTGAAAGAGTAAGCTGTGGTGGTGCCGAATTTTTCCGTACGGGATTGCTGCCAAAGACGATTATTGTAGCTCCAGGATTCAGTGATGCCGTTTCCGAGCGTGGCGCTGGTTAACGCTCCGAAAGGACTGTAGCGAGCGTTCGAATACAATGTTCCAGGATGACTGCTGTCGATGAAATTCGTGGTGATTCCAGTGAGTCGTGCAACCGCATTGTAAGCGTAATTGAACGAAATTCCGACAGCATTGGTCGCAGAGATCAAATCCCCGACAAAGTCATATTGCGTATATTGAAACGCAAACACACCTGTGCCGCAATTCTGCGGCGTGCACTGCGAATTATCCGAAATACGCCCCATGGTGTCGTAGCTGAAGACCGATCCCGTCGCGTTGGTTCCAGCCGTACTCTGTGAAGATTTTCGGCCCACGGTATTGATAAGCGAGACCCCAAGCGCTGAAGATTTGTCATAGTTAAACGTCGCCGCTGGCGTACCATCCGAGTAGGTTTTCCCCGTCAGCCGATTCAGTGCGTCGTAACTATACGTCGTTTGAATGCGGCGCGCATCGGTCTTGGCGACAAGGTTGCCGTCGGCATCGTAGCCGTTCGCCTGGCAGGTTCCCCCGGACACAGTCCCATAGCAAACTTGGCCGGATTCGGGGTTCGTGGCGCTTGTGAGGCGCGAGAGCGAATCGTAAATAAAGGTGCGTGGATTCAAACCGCTCATGGTGACAGAGGTGAGACTATCCAAGGCGCTGTATTGATAGGAAGTGAGAAAACCCGTCCCGGCAATGTCCTGGCCGCAGGCACCGGGAGTGCCGCCGGGGCCAATTAAAGAAATGCTGCTGACCTCGCAGAGCGACAGTAATCTGCCCAGGGCGTCGCTTTGGGAGATGCGCGTGACTCGGCTCGAGCCGTTTCCTTCATCTTGAACCTGGGTGGCGCGACCCGTGTATGTGGTCAGAACTGTGGAGTTGTCGGGATTTGTGACCTTGGTTGTGCGACCGAGAGCGTCGTAAGTATATAAGGTAAAGCCCCAAGTGGATTCGCCGCAATTGCTTGTTGGGGGATTACAGCGCGTTGGGTCGTAGACTTGACCGATACGGCCCAATGAATCATACGCAGTCACGGTGTAGGTCGTTCCGTCCGGGTCCGAAGTCAGCTGTGTTTGAGTCACCCGACCTAGTCCATCATACACCTCAAGATTGGTTAGGCTAGCAGTAGAACTTATCTTCTTGGCCCGGCTGATTGAAATCGGTGCCGTGTCATTATAAATCTCCGTAACGGAGCCTCCATCCGGATAGCCGACCGACGAAAGACGACCTAAAGTATAGTACGCGTAGGCGGTTTGCTGAAGGTTAGGGTCAGTCCCGGCGGCCAGCAAACCGAAACAGGAGTTGTATTTCATCGTGGTTTGCTGCCCGAGTGCATTGGTAATTGTCTTCGGGTACGCCGCTGCCTGGCCACTGACAGGCGCGCAAGTCGCGTCCTGCCAGTTGTCCACAAAGGAAATCGTCGTAGAGTTTTGCAATGGATCGGTTATCATGCGAATATTCCCCGCATCGTCGAATTGGAATCGGGTCGTCAGTTGCGTTCCTGTCGTGTTTAGCCAGCGCGAGACTGCAGTAACATTGCCGCGAGCTGTCGTCATTTACTGGTGCTGCGTCGCACCAGACGTGGTGAGCCCCTGTGTATAGCTGTCGTATTCATTGGACGATTGCGACGCCTGGCTTCCACCCGCGCTGACCGTTGTGGTCAGCTTGCGGTCCATGATATGCAGTTGCGCAATATCATAACTTGAGCCAGTGAGCCATGTATAGTCGGTCGTTCTGGCCAAAACCAGTCCGTAGTCGTATTCGCGGATTTCAGTTGGGTTGTCCAAGCTTCCTGGAGAACAGGCTTGTAGTGTGTTAAACCCTGCCGGCATGGGCTGATAATCGGTCTCGACCTTGCTCACGAGATTCGGCGTGACATCATTCAGGGTTGTAGTAACGCGGATCGGGAGCGAGTTGTCGTAGACCGCGCTGTAGCACAGTGTATAGTCCGTATGAACGGTTCGAAGCAGCGTAGACAAACCTGAGTAGATGTACACGTCTGTCTCGCGAGCGGCGTAGTTCGGCCAGACTCCAGCTGCCGTAACGTGGCGGGTTTTGTTTGTCGTACCAGAGGGATCGGGGCTGAAAACGTCCATGATGCCGTTGTTTAGATTTACGATTGCCGAGGCCTGATAAGTAGTAGTGTCCTCGGGCGTTGTTTGAGCCGTGCAATTGCCATCTGGGCGTCGACATTCGTGTTTCGCTACAATTTGGCGTGTGTCGACAGCGCTGCAATTCGTATGTTGACTCGGGTTCCAAGCCGACTCGTACGCCTGATACTCATAGCGTGTATACCCGCCGCTTGGATACCCAACTCGCAAGAGCTCGCCCAGCGCATCGAAATCAAACCTATACGTCAAACCCGAGGCACCATTGGGAATAGCTACTGTCCACGCGGAATTACCTGTACCTTCGCTTTGGCTGTTAGACGTGGTTTGATTCGGCAGGGTGCACTCATTCGGCACCGGATGCACAAAGGTTATAGGTCCGCCCTGAGTAAGAGGCGTGACCGATGTAAAGGCAATTTGACGGGCCGCTCCGTTGGCATCATGGTAAGAGATCGAACTATTGGTGAGGTTAAAATTGAAGACCCGCCCCACGGTGTCAGTGATCGCGGTCAGTACACCATTGGACTTAGTCGCGGTGATCATGTTGCCGTTAGTGTCAACTATGCTGTCGAATGGTTGGAGCTCGTAATACTGTACGGGGATTCCTCCCACGGTGGTGTTCACGAACCCTAAAAAGTGAATCGCAGTGCCGTCTTTCAGGCGCACAACAACATCGTTGGGATTTCTTAAGTCTAGCCTTATGAAACTCGCGTCCGTAGCGTCGCGCGTTGTGTCCTTCGGATTCACACAAAGACTGTTGAATGTATGTTTGCTGCCGTCGCCGCTCGTAAAGATCCAATTCAGTCTGCAATAGGGAAAAGTCGTGCTTAAGCCGCCCGTCGTTTGAAGGGTCGGCACAGAGAGCCGGATATTGGGAGCAACGAGCGGAACACGTTGGTCTTGTTGCCAAACAGCGTCGTACGATTGCGGGCCCAAATACGCTATATTCAACGCCCAAGTCTTGCTGTCGATCTCAATTCCAATTTCGAACTTGCGGCCTGCCCGTTGAGGCAGGGAGAGTAATGGAAGATGGAAATTAACATTTCCATTCGAAAGATTTATGTTTTCGTTTACGCCGTCGTATGTGCCGTAGGGCTGGACCCCCGTGACAGTATTGGGAGTTATGATAGTCGAGTCTTGTGGAGTCTGAGCGTCGGCCGTTTTTCCGTGTAGAAAGTATGACAGGAAAGCCACAACGACGATCACATATCTTGTGGCGTGCTTCTTGCGCGAGGATTGGGCGAAAAGAACAGGAACGAAGCCAGCAGGGGACATGGGGCCTCCAGATTTGAGTCCACGCACCCGTTCTGAAACCGGAGGACGTAGATTATTACTGTGTTCTATTAAATGGATCGTGATATTAATACTCGCTCATTTCATCGCAGTCAATAGTACGACACTAGAAATAAACAGAAATGTATTTTACCGCTTCGAAATGTGAGGTGATCGAAATGGGCGAAGGTGCCTCACGGAGTCCAGAAGGACGATTGGCCTCCAAAGCCTGAGTGCGACCCCGAAGAGTATTCGGACGACGAGAATCACCGCGCTACTCAACGCGGCGGAACCAGGAATCTCGCCCGGGGAGCCCCGAGCGGTATACCTGCATATATTAAGGGACGGAGGACGTCTGGCGTTCGCTTACCGAGTCCGGTGGCTGCCCATGAACCACCCCACCGATCAAGTAAGGGTCCTGAAATGGCGCAGTTCCCGTTAGAAACGTTGGCAAACGAAATTCATACATTTTTGGGCAGGCTAGAAGCGGTCCGCTGTACCTCCTTTGCTGATCCTGTTTCCTCAGAGATAGGAGGTGAACGTTGCAAAATCATGGCGGGCGCCCAGGCGTCCGGACTGCTCACAGGCCGTCCTGTCGAACTTGCCGAGCAGTTCGCCGGGGCTGCTCTGGCGCGATTTGATGGTCAGCCTGCTGCTCGGCGTCGTCGGGCGACCGAACCCCCGCGAAATCGCGCGACGTGCCCGCGACGCCGCAGCTGCCCTCCTGCAACTTCATCCGCTACCGAATGACGCGCGGTAGTGGTCAGTTTAAAATCCAGCGACCACCCTGTGGCTTGTAAACCAGCATCGTCCGTGCTACGGATAAGCCAATGCAGATCGCACTTCGTCTCGCGAGCACTCAAGATTTCGAATATTGCAAACGTCTGTACTTCGCCGGAATGAAGAAAATCATTGAGGAATTGCATCTGAATATGGCTGCTCAAGCGGTTAGTTTTCGCGAGCAATGGGCGTTGACGCAGGTCCGCATCATCACCGTCGACAGTTTCGACGTCGGCTGGTTGCAGAGCACAATGCAAGATGATGGTCTTTTTGTTGCTCAGCTCTTTGTAGATGGTCCTTTTCAGCGGAAAGGCATCGGCACTGAGGTGATGCATCGCCTAATCGGTGAGGCCGCACGTCTCAATCAAGCTGTGCGCCTGGCCGTCGTGAAAATCAACCCTGCTTTGCGGCTCTACGAACGACTCGGCTTCCAAACCACACATGAGGATGATCGCAAGTTCTACATGAAGCGCGATCCCGATAGCGCTGTGTCCACCTGAAACTGATCGACTACTCGATGCGCCAGCTCAGATTGAATTCCTGGACACATCGGGATTCAGCCGCACCGCCGAGGTCGGCTCCCCGTCCAGAATGGCTTTGAAGACTACGCCCGCACTCTCACCCCGGAATGGCAAGGCTCCCGTAGCCATCTCGTACAGCACGGCTCCGAACGAGAAGAGGTCCGTGCGTGCATCCAACTCTTTGCCTTTAACTTGCTCAGGAGACATATAAGCCACTGTGCCAACAGCCGTCCCGGGACTGGTGAGGTGCTCTTCGACATCGATTGTCGCGGCAGTCGCCTCGGTTCCCGAAACTGGTTTGGGTGAGACTTTCGCTAAACCAAAATCCAGAATCTTGGCGTGGCCGCGCTTGGTGACAAAGATGTTCGCTGGTTTGATGTCGCGGTGGACGATGCCTTCGGTGTGGGCGGCATCGAGCCCATCCGCCACTTCGATGGAGATATCGAGAAGACGTTCCACATCGAGCGGGCGGCCAGAGATAATGTGCTTGAGCGTCGCACCGTCCAAATACTCCATGGCGATGAAGGCACGATTGTTTTCTTCGCCGATATCATGAATGGTGCAAATGTTCGGATGATTCAAGGCTGACGCCGCTCGCGCCTCACGCTTGAAGTGCTCCAGCGCCTGCGGATCGTGCGCGACATCTTCGGGCAGGAACTTCAGAGCGACGAAGCGACCTAGTCTCGTGTCCTCGCCCTTGTAGACCACACCCATACCGCCGCCACCCAGCTTTTCGACGACGCGGTAGTGGGAGACGATTTGCCCGAGGAGTGACTGGGAATCCGCCATTTGGCGCACATCTTAGGTCGCGCGCGCAAGCAAGTCAACGAAACGAGCGACACCGATTCTGGAGTATCGCGTAATGATATTTTCCGAGTCGATGATGAAGAGCTGACCAATCCGGTTGTCACCCGTGCCGCTGAAAACTAACGCACAAGAACCGGATCGTTGGCCTTATCTTCCCCTTTTTGTCCCCGCGTATTTTTGTTAAGCGTACATCCATCAGGAAGATGGACGGGGGGCGGTGGGGATCGAACCCAACACCGGGAGAAACTCACGAGGCGACGAAATTGATTGCCCACAAACCAGCCGCCGGTCAGCTAAATGCCAGAGGATGAGGCTCTTCTCGATATCGGATTGGGCGCGCACAAATCATATGTCTTTGGGCGGGCTAGAAACACTCCGCTTTGCAGTTCTTTGGTGATTCCTGTTTTCTCCGTGATTTCGCACCATGAGTGGCCATATGCGCGCACATGGGCAATTCTTGAGGCATCCACGATCTTTTTTGGCGGGCCGAGCCGCTTTCCCCGACTGCGGGCGCGGGCCAGGCCGGCTTGTACGCGTTCGCTGAGTCGGACTCTTTCCTGCTTCGCGATCGTGGCGAGAATGGAGATCACCGCATGCTTCGGCCCCAGTCAATCGGTTGAGCTGGGTGAGGGTTTCGAGGACGCCTTCGCGGGTGAAGCGATCGAGAAACCAAAACAAGAGCAGGTCAAAACGGCGATGTGCGGCATCTCGGAACATTTCCTGGAACTCAATGCGGTCACGGTTAGTGCCAGACTGGCAGTCGGCGTATTCGCAGGAGATCGTCCAACCCTGCTTTGCGGCAAATAACGAGCTAGCGGAAATTTTCAACGAGCATGATGTCCGCTTTGTCCTCATCGATCTGCGTATATAAGATCCAGTGTCCATCGGGGGAAACGGACAAGGTGTCATCAAAAAACTTGCTAACTTCAAAAACTGGCCGGACTTTTCTTGTGGCGAAGTCAAAGTACCGAAGGGATTTGGGCGCATCCGCGGGCACGAAATAGATTCCTTGGTGAACCACAGTCCATTCGCTGGCGTCGCTTACAGTAGGCATGCCTGGCAACACGGACTCCACTCCGGGCGTTTGAAGCGACATCATTCGTATCGATGATGGCCCGAAAGGTTGATCGACCAAATACAGTGTCTTTCCGTCGTAGGCCTCCCAGGGGAAGTAACCAGGTTTCGCGGAAAGTAAGACGGCATCTCCGCCAGTCGCTGGGCAACGAAAAACCTTCCCATTGGATTGAAAATAGATCCACTTCCCGTCATGGGACCAGTTGGACTTAGCCATATCCGGAAGATTGGAGACCAGTTTGCGAGGAAGGCGCTCGGAGATGTCGATCACGTAGAGCTCGGGATGACCGGAATGCCGAGAATCAAAAACAATCTTTTGGCTATCCGGCGACCAACGGGTATAAGTAGCATCAGCGCTGTTTGCGTCCGAGAGTTTCACCAGATTACCTCCGTCCGCATCGCTCATCCAAATCTCCCAGGGCCCCCCGCGATCAGAGGTGAAGGCGATATGCTTGCCATCGGGAGAGTATTGCGGAATATCCTGGCCGCGCGTGGAGGGAACGAGGTTCACGGCGGCAGCTTCCGGGTGCAGTAAATCCTTCCGCCAAATATCGATGCGGCGGAAAGGCGCTAGGACAAACGCAAGCTTGTCGGCTTTCGGAGAGATCGTAAGCTCGACGGCGTCTTGGCCGAACGGAAGTGTTTGCAGCGATCCGTCGGCAAGATCAACCTCGTCGAGTTCGAAATCGGTTCCAAATCGTGTCCGCGAGATGATTAACTTCTTGTCATCGGCCTTCCATGCGATTGCGGTTGGCCAACTTAAGCCCGTCCTAAGTCGCGTAACCAGCGTCGGCGGACCGCTCGGCGATGAAACAATATAGATCCCCGATTCACCGTTATTAGGATTGAGGGAGCAGACATACGCCAACTCTTCGCCGGAATGAGAAAAAGCAGGCAGCCATCCGTCTATACACTCCCCTGGATGAGACACTTGTCGGGTTTCGAGCGTCTCGACCGAGAGAAGCATCACTCTGGAGTGGTCGTTGCGCGGTAAAGAGTCTGCGAAGGCGATGAACTTGCCGCTGGAGTCCCAGCTAATCCAGCTGTGTGTCACGGCTGCGTTCAGGATCCTTCGCTCTGGCCCTCCCAGGGCAGGAACAACGAAAAGCCCCCCGTCAGCCGCTGCGCGACGAATGAAGGCAATCTGAGTGCCGTCGGGTGACCAAGCCGGGCAGATAAAGTTTGACGACGCGTTATGCGTCAGACGCAGTAAGCTCTCGCTCCGGATCGCCTTCACATACAAATCAAACCCTTTCCTCCCTGACGCTGGGTCGCCGTCCCAGGAGAAGGCAATTCGCGACCCATCTGGCGAAAATGCCGGGCAAAGCTCCCTACCAGGGTAGGCCGTGAATGGAACGACCGTTAAAGGAGGTCGCTCCAAGCGGGGCCGGAGTTCTTGGTAGACAAAACGGGTTACAAGCAGACAGGCTGCGCCGGCCACTATCCATACCGCGCTCTTCCACCGGGCTCCGCGAGGCTTCGCGCCGCCGGGTGAATTGGGAAGCACCTCGATCTTGCCAATGAAGCGATAACCGCGGCGAGACAGCGTCTCGATATATCGAGGTGTCTCGGCAGATTCTCCCAGTGATTCGCGAAGCCGATTGACAGCTTTGTTGAGGCTGGGATCGAAATCGACGTTGGTGTTGCCATTCCAGAGCAACTGAACGAGCTCGTCGCGGCTGACCATTTCGCCCGGGCGGGCAACCAAGGCCCGAAGAATCGCCAGCGGCTGGTCCTGCAGCAGGGTTTTCTCAGGCGAGCCGTCCTTACGCAGTTCTCCAGCAACCAGATCGGCTTCAACGTTTCCGAAGCGTATGAGGCGCGGGAGTACGGGGCTTGTCACGGTACTGACACCTAATTGCCAAAAAGTGTATCAGAAACGGAGGAGCTCCACCTTCGATAACGGTCCTGAACTCCCCGAACACAACTCTCCACCAAGGAATGGTCCGGTCATCGAGATGTCTTCGGCCGGACAGCGTTTCGGAATGGAGACTTTGCTGAACGCGGTTCACGGTCGGCTCAACCCCACTCGGGGAAGGAGCCCCCCGCATGAGCCTCGTACTATTCCGCGCTGCCTTACTGCTTAATGCCGTCACGAATTGTGGTAGAGGCGGGCTGTATGCTCGGGATGGCAAAGCTCAAGCTGTCTCCAAGCTTCGGCGTTACCGCAACTGCGGTTGGCGTAAGCTATGCCTCCCTCTGAGCCTCTTTTGCTTTCTTCCCGCTGCTTCGCTCCTAGCTCAAGATCGATCAGAATCGGGTGCTGCCGAAATGGAAATTCCCTTCGTGCTGTACCTCGATCACATGATCGTAGTCGAAGGCCGCATCGGTCCTCTCACGCATCTCCGGTTTACGTTGGACACAGGCGCAACGCACAGCATCGTAGACCGCAAGATAGCCGATGCACTTAAGCTTGAGCGGCGGCCTGGAAGTGTATTCAATCTGGATGATTTTGCGGCCATCGAATGGGCGGACTTCCCAACGATTGCCGTGGGACCCATTGAGGTGAAGAATGGTTCGCTGATGGTTGGCGACTTAGCTCACGTGGACGCGCTCATTGGGATGGATCTTCTCAGGTTGAATAAGCGCTTGCGCATTAACTACAACAGCGGACAGGTGGTGTTCACGCCCGTTGCGCCTTCCGAGCGCCAGACCCTGCCTAAGGGCGATCCAGCCTGCGTGACCGTGGACGTACCCGTGCAGGGTAAGCCTCTCCACCTGATAGTGGACACCGGAATTGAGGGCATCCTTCTCTATAGGGATCGAGTCTTCAGGCGCAATCCGAAACTCCGCCTGGAAAATGAGACCCAACAATCGCGAGCTGACGGCCGCTTACTGCCCGGGCGAGCGACCTTACGCAATATCCGGCTCCCGAACGGGGAATTTTCGGCGAGGGTTTTCCTGATCGCCAAGGCTCCGGAAAACGCGCTTCCAAATATCGACGGATATCTAGCAACCACAGCTTTGCAGGCACGCGAACTCGATTTCGATTTCTCGGAGCACAAATTCAGCTGGAAATAATTACTGGCGGGCCTCACGCTTTACCCACCAAATCATGGACTGTGGTCGATTGGCGGCGTACTTCAAATAACCCATATGAATGGTGACGCCGTTAGTGGAAAGTGAAAACCGCCGAAAGCACTTGATTGCGCGACTCGACCCAGAAAACCTCACGAATCGACGTAATTGTTTGCCCACAAACCGGCCGCCGGTCAGGTAAATCTCCGAGGATGAAGCACTTCCCGATAGCGGACTTGGCGCGCACAAATCATGTGTTTTTGGGCAGGTTGTTGCAGGCCGCTGGACCGTTTCCTTGGAAAGTCCTAGCAGGACGGGGAATCCTGAGGAATTATGGGCGAAATAACAATTCGCCAGAGACACGCGCCGGAATCGTTGCGGCAAACAAAATGTCAAACTTTCTTTCCTTGGTCACGCGGGGACTCCTGCATTTTGCGGGAATGAAATTCAGGTAAGAGAAGCGGGAACGGCAGTTTACTTTTTCTGTTGCCACAAGTCCATGAAGAGGTTCAACATGGAGGCCATTCCCGGCAGTCTCTTTGTGGCCATCCGCTGCTTCCAACTTCTGGAATCAAGAAGCTGCGGCGCATCTTGCCCATCTCAATAACAGATTCCCTTATGATTCGCCTCCAGCCCACCATCTTCGCGGATCGCAGCTTTGGCTGCAGTCGCATAGTTGAGACAGCGATAGTACTTTTTATTTTGGCTACTTATTAAGAAAGCTGTTGACACTCTACGAACGCACCTATATACGACTGCGCGTCCTGCCAATCGACCTATTCCAACCGGGTCGGGACCGGCGGGCGTTTAAACAATTAAACGTCGCCCACGTCCTACCGCTACGCCTCAGCGGTCCCGTGGACCACGCCTCGGAGGCCCTATGCACTCTGCCCGCTTCCTGCTCGCTTGCCTTGCGCTGCTTTCCATTTGCTCCGTAGCCGCCGCGCAGAGTTACGTCCCGACGCAGCCGGACAACATGCTAACTCCAGCTGATCCCATCGGCGTACCTCCGCAACCGAGCAAGGCGGGCATCCACGAAGCCGTCAGCAACATCAACGGCGGCCTTTCGTTCTTCCTGCCTGTGCTATCCCTCCCGCAGCGCGGCGGCTGGAATCTCACTCTCGGCTTCTACAACACCAGCCCCAATTGGACCATGCGGCAGGATTCCTCGACTCAAATAATTAACCAGGGCGGCGGCGCTCCCACGTTGACCAATATTACGTATAGCAACAACATTCTGCTGTATGCCAGCGGCGGCCCGCTGAATCTGAACCTCCCGACTCTCCAAGCATCCATCGAATACGCAGGGCAAGTCAACGATTCAGGCCCTTCAAGCCCTAATTACGTTCCTGTCGTGTGTGTCACCAACTGGGTCTTTACCGACTGGTCGGGGAACCGCCATCCCTTCTCAAACGTTACCCAGTGCAGCGCAATCCAGCAACCAACGGTACAGGTCACCGATTCCAGCGACGGCTCCTGGCTCCGGCTTGACACGACCAACTACGATTCGGACATAACTGTCCGAACGAAAGATGGCACAACCTATCATTTTCCAGGGTTCGCTACCGCTCCCTTCTCAGGATGCAACGTGCCGAGTTGCTATAACACCGCCCCAACGAATGCGTACGCCTGCCACCCGCAGGCTTTCACCAGCATGGTAGACAGCACCGGCCAAAACACCATGTCGTATTCGTCCACCAATGGAATATTGACGGACACAATCGGTCGCCAAATCATGTTCGGCAGTGGCGGAATCACCTACAAGGATGCGAACGGCAATACGCAGACGATTGGCATCAACTCAACCCAGCAGCCACAGCAAACCTACAATTTCAGCGTCACGTGCAGCCAGGGGAAATTTGTGCCAAATCTTACTGTGCGCGAGACTTATGGACCAATGAGTTTCCCCGACCCCAATCCGTCAGTAAGGTAGCAGCGACTGGCGCACACGGTCTGAAATCTGGTTTGTTGCAGGCACGAAGCACTGCCAGAACTCATCGGTTGAGGTTGAGCAAAACGGGAGGGCGGGCAGAGCCAAACGGTGAACCATCGAGCAACAGTTTTGCGAAGAGCCATCCAAAAGGGGCTCTGCAAATCCGTCGATAAGCTCCCGCTCCTATGTTCGCCTTAGGTACGAAGCGGTAGGAATTGCAGGGCTTCCAACCACAGCCCGATCCCCTCCGCCTCCCTGGCCAGCCGCAAGCGCAACTGTCGAGCGTGGTGCACCAGCCGACCCGCCGTGTAGAAGATCAGAAATCGCAGTCGCTTCGGGCGGGCCCTCAATAAATCTGCAGGCAACGCCAAACGCTTCAAGGCCGTCAGTACGTTGTAGGAGATCACCGCCAGCCGCAACCAAGCAGCGTTGGCCCCAAAGTATTTCGACGGAAGCACTCCGGTCGCCAACTCATTCTTCAGCACATCGTGGGCCCGTTCGATGGTGCCTGCTTTTTCTCGATGCCACTCGATCAGTTTCACCGGCTCCCAGTCCCATATGTTGCTGAGCACGGCGAAGTGTAAGACGCGACTGCCGTCAGAAAACAATGCCCCCTGTCGTTTGCGCAGCCGGATAGCTATGTAGCGCAGCGGCTTGGCGCCTTTCGGCTCCACCTCCTCGTTGGACACAAACACCACCTCGGCGCATTCCCGATCCACATCCGGCTCCGGCTTACCGTAAGCTTTCCATCCCGACTCCGGCACTTCCAGAATCGCCGTGTGTAACGTATCACTCATCCGTGCGCTGATCGCAAAACCAATGAATCCGGCCGGCCCGTCTTCGCGTTTCTCGTTCAACAGCCAGCGCAACAACCTCTTCTCGTGACAGGCGGAGTCGCCCCGATAGTAATAGCTCGTCACCGTTTTGGGCACGGCGGCAAACGCCGCTTTGGCCACCGTCAACGGCGCCATCTGCGCCGGCACATTCCCGTCGCGGAACTCATCGGCCAGCACCACATCCATCTCTGCCCACACCGCCAGCATTGGTTGGTAGCCGCGCGATCCTTCGTAGGTGTATAGCGCTTCTCGTTTGCGGCTCTCGATAATCGTGGCGTCTTGATCAACCGTGGCGATCTTCTGATCCACGCAGCGTTCCCCAAACCGGTGAAGCAGATCTCGATTGACTCGGCCCAGCCCCTCTAGCGCGCGGTTCTCCTCGGGAATGTAGGCCAGCTCATCGGGTAGACGCCGCTGCTGCGCTTCCTCAATCTTTTCCTCGTCGTGAAAGGCGTTCAAAAACTTCCGAGCCGCTTCCGGGGAAGGTAGCTCATGTCCAATGAGCTCCGCCAACCCCGCATCGCTGCGCAGGTGTGCGAAATCGTCCACGCACTCTCCCCCGGCCGCGTTCAGAATCACGAAACTCTCCACGAACGTGGCTTCGTCGAAGCCCCGCTCTCGTTCCTTGACGGCCACGTGTTGCTGCACGCTGCCCGGCAGCCCCAGCGAACGGAACGCTTGGACTACCAGCGGAATCCCGCCCAGGGCGGTCAAGGTCTCTTCGAGTGGCTTGGGATCCACTTCGAACAGTAACGGGGACTCGGTTGGCGAAGGCTTTTGCACTCGGCGCATGCCCGCCATCGTACCCGAATCGCGCACCTTGCAGGTGCCAATTCCTGAGTACACGCCTTCTCTTGTCGTTGTGGTTTTAAAGCCTATCCATGTGCTCTAACACCCTCTTCGCCAACCACCGAGCTGCCACACGTCCTCGTTATCGACGGATCGGGGCCCGAGTACCCCATGACCTACACACTCACGCTGCCCGCCGTGAACGGCGTGAGCCGCGCTTACACCTTGCAGTTCGACGGCCTCGCCAATTTGCTTCAAGTCAACTATCCAGAAGGCGGGTACACGAAATATGAC
>Ga0207033_1147_pt1 | contig 14626 bp, 9 predicted proteins | sample Alteio_BWMinCont_35_FD_153262 | JGI IMG/M metagenome (GOLD analysis project Ga0207033, IMG submission 153262) | Enriched cells from forest soil in Barre Woods Harvard Forest LTER site, Petersham, Massachusetts, United States -... | ecosystem: Environmental > Terrestrial > Soil > Temperate forest >... | reverse complement strand
CAGGAGGCGCTCGATGACAATTTCAAAGGTGACGGCAAAGACAAGGTGCAAGTGTTCCGCGCAAACAGAAAAGCGATTGAGGAATTCGCACGCAAGAAATATTTAGAAGGCCAGATGGAACCGGATGGATCGGTTCTTATTCGCACCCTTGATCTCCATGTAGATAAAAGCAGCTGATTATTGCGTGTGCCGGATATATCGGCCCGGGACCAATTCCCGGCTTCCTCAACAATCTTTAGAGCACACCTCAATGCTGCTTCGCGATACTCAGAGACTATGCCAAGTGATTTGCGAGCCCCATCTCGCTTTGAGCAGCAATTTCGGGCCAAGCGCAACGGGTAACCCGGTCGCTCGGCATAGTCTGGGACACGGAATAGTGCACACTGTTTCGCATGATAAATAGTCGACACACACACGCAACGCTGCTCGGCGAAGTCGGAGAATTCACTGCGAAGCGCTGTAAACCGCAAAGGGTAGGCCACCGCCGAGAAATTCAGAAGCCGGCTTGGCGCATTAGGCGTATTCCACACGCGCGTGTGGGGCGGTCTTATCCTCTTATCCGGGTTCCAACTGAGGGCAGACGGGCTATTCCTTGCCACGACGCCGTAGTCTGTTAACGCTCGCGATTTGTTGGCGCGACAGCGCGGCTCGAAAAGGTGGATTTCCTGCACATCTCGCGATGGAGCCAGGCGCGGGCGGCCGTCCAGTCTCGTTGGACGGTGGCGGGAGCGATTTCCATGACCTGGGAAATTTCCTCGAGGGAGAGGCCAGCAAAGTAGCGGAGTTCCACGACCCGGCTCTGTCGCGGGTCTATTTTACCGAGATCCGTAAGGGCATCATCGAGGGCTATCACGTCCATGTCTTTTCGGCGGGACGCCACCATGGCATCCTCAAGTGTGACTTTCGGCATATTGGCGCCGCGTTTTGCGGCACCGTGGCGCCGGGCATAATCAACAAGAATCTGGCGCATGAGCTGGGCCGCGTGGCAAAGAAGTGGTTGCGGCTCTCCCACTGCGGGCTGCTCACGCTTCTGAAAATCCTGCGAGGGCCTAACAAATCAGAAGACATGCAAACTTCTATGGCGCCGACGATGGCGCTGGGGGCTGAATCTGGTTAGAATAAATGTGTGCAAAATTGGCGCGAGCGAGTCAGCGTAAACCCGGCCGTCTGCCACGGCCGAGCGTGTATCCGCGGAACACGTGTTTAGTGTCCGTGGTAGTGGATAACGTTGCGGCAGGTGTAGCGCGCAAAGAGATATTGCGGAGCTACCCGGCGCTGACAGACCCGGATGTCGATGCTGCATTGGCATACGCGGCCGAGTTGACCCGCGAGGGCACTGTGGATTTGCCGCTGGAAATCAAAACTTGAGTTTAAAATCGACGAAATCCTTCCAACCGAATACGCGCCGATCCTTCGCGAGGCCGGCTTTTGCTTAACCGCGACGTTTTGCGTGGCCAATGGTCACGCTCTCTTGCATCGGAACCGTGATTTCGATGCTTTTGAACAGATTTTAGGCCTGGCTGTGATTCATCCCTGACCGCCGATTCGTCGGCGCCGCACCTTGTGAATTGAGCTGGAAGCTCCTCTAGAAATTATGAAGCACATATTGCTGACCAATGATGATGGGATTCATGCGGAAGGGTTGCGCGTGCTGGCGGCGGCGCTCGAGGGATTTGCCACTGTGAGCATCGTGGCGCCTAGCCGGGAACAGAGCGGGGCGGCGCAGTCGCTCACGCTGCGGCAGCCGATTATTTGCCACTCGGTGGCGGAACGGGAATGGGCGGTCGATGGGACGCCGGCGGATTGCGTGATTGTGGCTTTGCATAAATTGTTGACGGAAAAGGTGGATTTGGTGATTTCGGGGATCAATCACGGGGCAAATTTGGGAGAGAACGCATATTACTCAGGGACCGTCGGAGCGGCGCGGGAGGCGGCTTTGCATCATATGCCGGCGGTGGCTATGTCGCTGTGTTCCAAGGGGGCGAAGGTGAGCTTTGCGGCGGCAGCGCGGGTGGCGCGGGCGGCGGCGGAATTAATTCTGAAGGAAGGATTGCCGGACCAGGTTCTGCTGAATGTGAATGTGCCGGAGCCGTGGAAGGGTGGCGTGAAGTTTACGCGGCAATCGAAAAAGATTACGCGGAATCAGTTGACCGAAGGGAAAGACCCGCGGGGCCGGATTTATTTTTGGTTGTATGAGCAGAAGATTGATCGGGATGTCGAGCCGGATACGGATTATGCGGCGATTTTTGCGGCGGCGGTGTCGGTGACGCCTTTACATCTGGATCCTACGGATACGAAATCGTTGAAGCAGCTTTCCCATTGGGGAAAAGCGCTGTCCGGCGCATTTCGAGAGTGAACGACCGGCGCGAAAGTCCTTCTAAAGGGCGGAGGTAGGTTCCCAGAAACTAAATGTTCGGCGAGGGCGGGCTAGGGCCCGCCCCTGCAGTTGAGCGCAGCGGTTTTGCGTCAGTGGGTCGCAGTGGCGGCTGGGGCTACCAGTGGGACGTTGTTCTTGCGCATGGAGTCGTTCAGCCCGGGGAGATCCTTCGAGAGGATTTCGCGCCATTTTGCTAGCTGGGCCTCCAGACGTTGGTCCAGGTCGGCGAAGACGGCGACTTCGGCAGCGGTGGGGGCGGTGTCGGCGCTGTCGACTAAGACTTGCAAGTGGCCTAGCTTGCTGTTGAGCATGGTCGGGTAGTTTGCTTGATCTTCGCTGGATTTGGAATTCACCTGGACTAGTTCTTCTTCGATAGCGCTGATTTTCTTGCGCAAATCGGTCGATGCGGTGACCAGGGGCTTGGCTTCATCAGCAGAGCCGATGCGCTTTTCTAGCCCTTGCAGCTGCGTGCGCAGATCGCGGATGGCCACGACCGTTTTGTTCATTTGGTCCTGGCGCTGGCTCATTTTGAGCATCAAGTCGAATTGTTTGCGCAGATCTTCCGGTGAGGTCTGGACGCGGGGATCCATTTTCACTTCGAATTGGGCGGTTTGCGATTTTCCCGCGACGGTTAACCGCGCTTGATACTTGCCAGAGAGAACCAGTGGGCCAGCCGGTTCTCCAGCGTCATAAATCAAACCTGGGACTTTTGTGGGTTGTTCGTAGCGCAAATCCCAGACGAAAAGATTCAAGCCGGGTTTGACGGGGATGTGTTCGACCGGCACATCGCGTTCGCCTTCGTCGGGGACAGCGTCGGTTTTCTTTTCCTCGCTGGTGTAGGAACGGATGACTTTGCCATCGGCGTCGAGCAGTTCGAGCTTGACCGTCTCTTTGGGCACTTCCTTCAGGTAGTAATAAAGGATTGCGCCAGATGGCGGATTTTCGCCGATGGGATAGCGGCGCGGATTTACATGGCCTTCGCGCGTACGCACGGCGGTGTTGGGCGTGAAGAGATGCGCGTCTTCCAGAGCGATAGCCGCGCTGGTTTGGCGCAGGGGGCTGAGATCGTCGAGGAGCCAGAAGGAGCGGCCGTGCGTGGCGACCGTAAGAGCGTCATCGTGAATGACCATGTCGTGGATCGGCGTAACGGGGAGATTCAGCTGGAGAGGCTGCCAGTTTGCACCGTCGTTGAACGAAACCCAGATGCCGGTTTCGGTGCCGGCGTAGAGCAGGCCTTTGCGCTTGGGATCCTCGCGAACGGCATGAACATAAATATTCTCCGGGAGACCCGTCGTGATTTTTGTCCACGTTTTGCCGAAATCGCTGGTCTTGAAGATGTAGGGCTTGAAATTGTCCAGCTTGTGGGCGTCGACGGCAATGTAGGCGGTGGCCGCGTCGAAGGGCGAGGGCTCGATAAGGCTGATCATGGCCCACTCGGGTACATCTTTGGGCGTGACTTTGTCCCAGGTTTTGCCGCCATCGCGTGTCAATTGGACTAGTCCGTCGTCGGTGCCGGCCCAGAGTTCCCCTTCCTGCTTCGGAGACTCCGCAAGGCTGAAGATTACGTCGTAATATTCGACGGTGTACTGGTCTTTAGTGAGCGGGCCGCCGGAATCCTGTTGCTTGGATTTGTCGTTACGGGTGAGGTCGGGACTGATGGTGGCCCAGGTGCGGCCGGAATCGGCAGACCGAAAAACGTATTGCGCGGTGTGGTAGATGACGTCGGGATTGTGCGAGGAAATCACGATGGGCATGGTCCAGGTGTAACGGTATTTTTGCAGAGCGGCGGCATGGCCGTTAGGATCTTCGGGCCATTCTTCGATGCTTTGGGCTTGATTGATGCGGCGATCGAAGCGCGTGAGGATGGGGCCTTCGTCGTCGGCATAGATGATGTTCGAATCGCGCGGGTCCGGAACGACGTAGCCGCTTTCGCCGCCGCCGACGGCATCCCAATCGCCGGTGGCGATATAGCCGTGGTCGCTGCGAGTGCGAATGCCGATCGAAGAGTTGTCCTGCTGGGAACCATAGACGCGGTACTCGAAATCGTTGTCCGCCGAGACGTGGTAGAACTGCGCGGTGGGCTGGTTGTCCTGCGTGGACCAATTTTTGCCGCCGTCGACGCTGATGGTGGCGCCGCCGTCGTTGCCGTTGATCATGCGATTGGTGTTGCTGGGATCGATCCACAGGGCGTGATGATCGCCGTGAGGGGCGTTGAGGCGTGCAAAGGACTTGCCGCCGTCGGAGGAAGCGTAGAGACCGGTATTGGCGATGTATACGCCGCCTACATTTTTGGGATCGGCCCACACGTGGGTGAAATACCAGGCGCGTTGCGTGAAGCGATGGTCGTCGGTGACCAGCGTCCAGTTCATGCCCCCATCTTCGCTGCGGTACAGGCCGCCTTTTTTGGCTTCGATGAGAGCGTAAACGACATTCGAATCGGCGCCTGAGACCGCGACGCTGATACGGCCGAGCGTGCCTTCGGGCATGCCGTTACCTTCGATGCGCTTCCACGTTGTGCCATCGTCATTCGAACGATAGAGGCCGTCCTTTTCGCCGCCGCTATTGAGGGTCCAAGGCGTGCGCCAGCCTTCCCACATCGCGGCAAATAGGACGTGGGGATTATGGGGGTCGAAAACCACTTCGACGCCGCCGGTACGATCATCGAGGTAGAGAACTTTTTCCCAGGTTTTGCCGCCATCGCGGGTGCGGAAGATGCCGCGGTCCGGGTTGGGGCCGTAGGCGTGCCCGAGCGCAGCGACGAAGACGATGTCGGGGTTTGTGGGGTGGATGATGACGTCGCCGATGTGTCTGGTGTCTTGGAGTCCGACGTTCGTCCAGGTCTTGCCGGCGTCGGTGGATTTGTAGACGCCATCGCCGAAAGAGATATTGCCGCGGATGCAGGCTTCGCCGGAGCCGGCGTAGAGTACGTTGGGATCGGAGTCCGCTACGGCAATGCTGCCGATGGAGGAGATACTTTGCTTGTCAAAGAGGGGATCCCAGGAGAGCCCGCCGTCCGTTGTTTTCCAGACGCCGCCGCTGACCGCGCCGAAGTAATAGGTATAGGGCTGGCTGGGCACGCCTGCGACGGTAATGACGCGGCCGCCGCGGAAGGGACCAACAAGGCGCCACTTCATGGCGTTGTAAGTTTTGGGCTCGATTTGCTGGGCTCGGGCGACTTGACCAGCAGAGAAGATGAGGACAGAGGCACAGAGAAAGTAGAAGACGGGCTGGCGAAGCGATTTCACACGAACCTCCGAGATGAGTTGAGCGGAACGTTGCATGGTATCACTGGTGGCGGCGGAAACTACAGACACTCGTCGGACGGCGACTGGCTTTCGCTAGCATCCTTCTCCGCTGCGGGTTTTGCTTTTGTCTTATGACTCTTGGCCACTTCAAGTGGTAACCGCACTGCTATAAAGCCTATGTTTCGCTCGCCAAGTCGCTGTTCCCTGCCACCCCGCTCTGTAACTTCTCAACTAGTGCCGGAACAAAAGCTTCCGGCAGCCTGTGTTATTCTCAGCGTACGCAGATTACCCTCAATATACCGGACGACCTTGCTCGCCAAGTGGCTCCTGAAGGGAAGGACCCCGCGCGAGTGGTCCATGAGGAGCTTCTGCGACCGGCTGCGCCTGAGATCGTTCGGGCTTGGATCGGCGAGGCCCCCTGCTTGGCTCGAGATTCGTACTCCCGTCAACGCTCCAGACTCTTCCCTGACGAAGCTAGACCCAGGCGAACGGGACGCGATTATGCTTGCGGTGGAACTCCGCACTGACCAATTGATTGTTGACGACCGAGAAGCACGAAAACATGCCGAGGAACGGCGTATCCCCGTCATCGGGACGCTCGCGTATGGAGGAAGCTGCCACCCTCGGGCTGCTGGATCTGCGAATGTCTGTGGAACGTCTCCAAACCACCAGCTTCTATGTCGCTCCAGAAGTCCTAAGGAGTCTCCTAAACGACTAGGGCGGCAGCGATTTAATTGACTGGACACTCCGACGGAGACGTTTCGCCAAGAAGAGTCGACAGGCAGGAGTGCCTGTGATACCAAGCGCAAATACGATAGGATGCCCTGGCGATGGTTTCTCTGAAAACGTATGACACGGCGATAATCGGGGCGGGTGTGTTTGGCGCTTGGAGCGCGTGGCACTTGGCGCGACGCGGGCAACGCGTGGTGCTGCTGGATGCGTATGGACCGTCGAACGCGCGGGCCAGTTCGGGCGGAGAGACGCGGATCATTCGAATGGGTTATGGATCGGATGAGATTTATACACGGTCGTCGCAACGGTCGCTGACGCAGTGGAAGAGTTTTTGCGTCGCGACCGGGCAACGGCTGTTTCACGAAACGGGAGTTCTGTGGCTGGCAGGCCAGGATGATTCGCGTGTGCGCCAGACCATGGCAACGCTGAAGCGGTGCGAGGTGCCGTTTGAAGAGATGGACAGGGCAGCGCTTGAACGACGTTATCCTCAGATTTCGTTTGAACAAGTGACGCTGGGATTTTTGGAGCCAAAGAGCGGCGCGTTGCTGGCGCGGCGAGCGGTTGCCGCGGTTGTCGAAGATGCCGTTAAACTAGGCGTGGAGTTTCGAATTGCCCTGATGGAGACGCCGCACGGAACTGGGCGTGTGAACACCGTGAAGTGTAGCAACGGCGAAACGATTGCGGCGGGACAGTTTGTTTTTGCTTGTGGATCGTGGCTCGGCAAGATCTTTCCAGAGATTCTCGGGTCTCGAGTTTTCCCAACCCGGCAGGAAGTTTTCTTTTTTGGAGTTCCGCCAGGAGACGAGCGATTTGCGCCGCCGGCCTTGCCAACGTGGCTCTTTCAGGAGGACGAGTACTACGGAATGCCCGACCTGGAGGGCCGCGGTTTAAAGATTGCTCTCGATCATCATGGAGAGCGCGTCGATCCCGACACACAATCGCGCTTGCCGACGGCTGCGGAAGCGGAAATTGTGCAGAACTACGTCGGCCGCCGTTTTCCGGCGATGCGAAATGCGCCGGTGGTCGAGACGCGCGTCTGCCAGTACGAGAATACGTCGAACGGAGATTTTTTGATCGACCGACACCCGGAGATGGAGAACGTGTGGTTTGTTGGCGGCGGGTCGGGACACGGATTCAAACATGGCCCGGCAGTGGGCGAGTACGTTGCGCGGCAGATTCTGGATAAGGCCACCCCTGAGCCGAGATATTCGCTGGTGACGAAGGAAACGGTGCAGAAGCGGGCCGTGTATTAAGGGGGAGCGCGCTCCCGAGAGAGCGGGCGCAAATCAGGTTTTTGGAGTGCGGCGGCGGGCGTTGAACGCGGCAATGCCGCGCTTTACGCGCCGGGCTTTTTCGGCGTAGAGGTCCTGGTCTGCTTCAGAAAGCAGATTTTCGATCCTCACGCCGTCCCCGCGGTAAATCGAAATGCCGATGCTCGCAGAGATCGGCGGTTTTTCCTCGTCCTCAGACATGACGATGCGAATACGATTTGCGACGCGCTGCGCCTCCGGGTCCAGCGACTCCGGCAAAACGAGAGCAAACTCATCGCCGCCGTAGCGCGCGGCGGTATCGATAGCGCGGCAATGAATGCGCAGGATGGCGGCGAGGCGGCAGAGGGCGCGGCTGCCGACTAGATGCCCGAAGCGATCGTTGATTTTTTTTAAACCGTCGAGATCGAGGAGCAGAACCGCGAAGGGCCTGCCGGTGCGGTCGGTGCGCTCGGTTTCATTTTCGAGGACGTCGAGGAGCCGGCGGTAATTGGCGAGGCCCGTGAGCGGGTCGCTGACGGCGAGATGGCGGACTTGTTCGAAGAGGCGCGCGTTATCGAGGACCGCGCCGCCGAGAGCGAGGGCGTAACTGCTCACCGTAAGGACTTGGGCGAGCACGAAGGGCGCGTCGAGGATGCGCTCCGATTGGCACGCGGCGATCTGTGCGGCGCAATTCATCCAGGCGGCGGCATAGATGGTGCGGTCGAAAGCAGAGTCCTCGGACTCAAGGCGGCGGCGATACCAAATCACGGCCGCTAGAAAAATTATGGCGGGGAGAACTTGCTGCGGGTTAGGCACGAAAGAGCCGGGATGGCTGGAGACTTCCGGGGGAAGGCGGCGAAGAGAGGCGGTAATCAGATACGTGAAGCCCACCACCGACAATAAGGCTCCGGTGATTTCCGTTTTGGTGTGTCGCGAACGCGGGATAAAGCGTTCCGCGAGAAGTGCAACCAGGAGCAGGACCGCCAAAGTCATGCGGCTGAGCCACCAAGCGACGGGCGCCCAAGTGGCTCGCGTGGGATCTTGCGAAAATTGAAAGAAAAGAACGCTGGAGGCCGAGAGTACGGCGCCAGAAAGAAGATAGCCACCGCCGAGTATCAGGGCGATGCGGTCCTGGGTGCCCTGGAAGCGGACGAGAGCCAGCGCGGAGAAAACGAAGGCCAGCAGCGCGGTGATGATCTGGAGATAGCCTTGGAGAACGGGATCGGATCCGAGAGAAAAAGAGCGCAGCCAGCGGGCGGCCAAAAACGCGAGCAGAAAGCCCATGACGTGCCACAAGACGACTTTTGTGGGACTGCGAGCGGTCATGCCATTGTCCTCGTCCATACCGGCGACCCTAGACTGGGACGACGTGCTACTCAATTAGACTACGTACCAGGGGGGTTAGTTGCAGATAAAGTGAGAGAACTTTAACCAAGAGACACTGGACTGTGGAAATTTTTCTTACTGTACGGAAGGACAGGTGGAATCGACGGAGATGTCCTGGGACGCGACGCGACTGAGGACCGCGGAGACCGCGAAAGTTTCGGCTTGCGTAAACCAGGAAGTTCCTAGAAAATGCCTTTATTCAAACGATTCAATTACACTTGCGGCAAGAACTTCCGCTGAATACGGGCGAATGCCGTTCGGCCCAGGCCGGCTGCGCGAAAGGAACCAGGGCGAGTGAAAAAAACTAGGCGAAGAGTTTTGAAGGAGAAGGCTCCTCGGGCGCGCGGTGGGCCCTCGGCATCGCGGGTTGCGGGACAGGGACGGGAGACGTTCGAAGAAATTCTGTCGCAGCCGGCGACCTGGACGGAAACGGCGCGGCGATTCGAGCAAAACACCGAGCTGCTCAAGATTTCTCAAATATTGTCTCTAGAAGAGCCCTGCTTGTTTGTCGCCTGCGGGTCGAGCTATTACCTTGCGCGTACGATCGCAGCGCAGTGGACGAAACTTCTTCAGGTGAGGTGCAGCGCGGCACCGGCGTCAGAGTTGCTTTTCGCGCCGCACGAAGTGATGCAGCGGACTGGGGCGCGGCAGGTCGTGCTTGTTTCGCGCTCGGGGAAAACGACGGAAGTTTTGCGCGCGGCGGAATGGTTGAAGGCGAACACGGCGGTGCGTACGCTGGGCGTGACGTGCAGTGAAGACAGCGCGCTGGAACAAACGTGCGCACACATGCTGAAACTGCCGTGGGCCGACGAGAAGAGCATGGTGATGACGCGGTCGTTTACGTCGATCCTGCTGCTCTTCCAGAGGCTGGGCGCGAAACTCGCGAGCGACGACGCGCTTGCAACTGCGCTGGAAGCGCTTCCGGAGAAGACGGGCGCTTGGCTGGCCGCGAATGCTGATAAGATTCGGGCGTTCGGAACGAAGCGGCGATTCGCGGATTTTGTGTTTCTGGGGCAAGGCCCGCATTACTGGCTGGCGCAGGAGGCCGCGTTGAAACTTACGGAGATGTCTTCTTCGTATGCGCAGGCGTATCACACACTGGAATTTCGTCACGGGCCAAAATCGATCGCTAGCAAGGATACATTGATTACGTTTCTTCTTTCCGATGCCGCGGCGGAAGAGGAAAGCCTGCTCGTCGGGGAGCTGAAGAAATTGGGAGCCGCAACCTTTGTGGTGGCGAATCGCGCGACGCCGGCGTTGCGCCGCGATAGCGATTTGCTGATCGAGCTGGGCCTGGGTGAACCGGAGTATGCGCGACTGGCGTTGACGGCGATTCCACCGCAACTGCTGGGACTGGCGGTTGGCCTACGCAAGGGACTGAATCCTGACGTGCCGAAGAACTTGACGCGCGCGGTGGTGCTTGCTTCACAAAATGGCTCGCCCGCGAAAAGGAGAAGCGCTTGAGCGACGAAGCTGGCGGAGGCGTGCCGCGGCTGCGGCGCACGCTCAAGCTGTCGGACCTGATTTTCTACGGTATCGTTCTCATCCAGCCGATCGCCCCCATTCCGCTCTACGGCGTGGCGCAGAAACTTTCGGACGGCCACTTTGTCACGATCATTCTGATCGCGGGGTTTGCCATGCTGATCACTGCCGTCAGCTACGGGCGCATGGCCGCGCTCTATCCCACGGCTGGGTCGGCTTACACATACGTTGGCAAGGGACTGAACCCGCATCTTGGATTCCTGGCCGGATGGGCAATGATCCTCGATTATCTGCTGCAGCCGCTGATCAATACCGTGTGGATCTCGACGGCACTGCACGAACGCGCCGCATACTTCCACATTCCGCAGCTTCCTTTTATCGTCTGGGCCCTAATCATCACCGGAGTTATGACGGCGTTGAATCTGCGTGGAGTGAAAGCTTCCGCGAACGCCAACAAGTTTCTGTTAGCAGGCATGACGGTGGTCGTGGTGTTCTTTTTTGTGCTTGCGGTTCGCTTCCTGTATGCCGGGCAAGGATGGGCGGGCCTTTTCTCGATTCAGCCGCTCTACGATCCGAAAACGTTTGATGCTCACAAGATTCTCACCGCGACTTCGTTTGCGGCTCTCACTTACATCGGCTTTGACGGGGTCACAACACTCGCCGAGGACGTCGAGAACCCCAAGCGCAACGTTTTGCTGGCCGTGGTGCTGACCTGCGTCTTTGCCGGCGTCTTCAGTGGACTCGAGGCGTACCTTGGCGCGCGGGTGTGGCCGGACTGGCGATCGTTTCCAAATCTTGAAACCGCGTTTATGGATATTTGCACACGCGCCGGCGGACTAGTCCTTTCCTGGTCCATGGCTCTGGTCCTGATCGTGGCTGCCTTCGGCAGCGGCCTGACGGGCACGCTCGGCGCAGCGCGGTTGCTCTTCGGAATGGGCCGCGATGGCGTCCTGCCAAAGAAGTTCTTCGGACAACTAACGCCTGGAACGAGTACGCCGACCAATAACATCCTGTTGATTGGCGGAATCTCGTTTATTGGCTCTGTGATGCTGAATTACATTGGCAGCGCCTATGAGCACGCAGGAGAATTGCTCAACTTCGGCGCCTTCCTGGCGTTTATGGGAGTGAATTTCGCGTGCTTCTGGCAATTTTCCATGAGGCGGCAGCAGGGGGCTCCGATGAACTTTGTACGAGACGCATTCCTGCCGCTGCTTGGATTTATTTTCTGCGCACTCATCTGGGTGAATCTGAATATCATCGCGAAAACAGTGGGCGGTATCTGGTTCGTCATCGGCCTCCTCTACGTCGGCTACAAGACAAACTGGTTCCGCTCGGCTCCAGTAATGATCGATTTCAGGGAGTCATAACCCAGATCCGGCCTGCACCTGTGTGGCGCGCGGGCATTGCTTTCGGCGCGTGGACAACGAAGTGGTTTCGCAAACCGTTGTCGTTTGAAATTCCGCCGGAGTAGGCCGCGCGGGCACACCGTTCTCTTACTGAAAATCGACGAACTCTGGCAGAATGATGGCAACCCTAGAGGTCTCCACTTGAAGCGCGCAAGCGGCAAGAATCAGATGGTGACGATGCGGGATGTCGCCGAAGACAGCGGCTTTTCGCCCGCCACCGTCTCGATCGTATTGAATAACGCGCCGCTGGCCCGCTACATCGCTCCCGCCACAAAAAAGCGCATTGAGGAAGTGGCCAAGAAACTCGGTTACCGCCCGAATGCCATGGCGCGGTTTCTTCGCAGCAAGCGCAGCCACACGGTGGGCCTGGTTTTCTTCGACATCACCGATCCTTTCTGTACACCGGTCTTGCGCGGGATTGAAAATGCCCTCTATCAATCGTCGTACGTGCCGATTTTTGCCGATGCACACAACCAGCGCAGTCGTTTCGAGCGCTACCTCGAAATGCTGCTGGAGCATCACGTGGAAGCGTTGATTGTGGTGGCCAATTGGCTGGTCGTGGACATTCACGTCCTGGCCGACCTGAGCAAACGCAACATTCCTGCGGCCACCATCGGATGGGAACTGCCCGGCGACACGGTAAGCTCCGTGATGGTGGATAACGAGACGGGCGGACGCATGGCGCTCGAGCACCTGCACCAGCTGGGTCATCGCAAGATTGCTTTCATTCGCGGACCGAAAATGCTCATCGACAGCGCGCCGCGGTGGCGCGGCGTGCAGAAATTTGCTCACGCCGCGGACCTGGAGATCGATCCAGCCCTCGTGCTGCAACTGACGGATTCGTTTGATCCCAACTCCGGGTTCGAAGGCGGCCAGCGGCTCACCGAGGAGTTGCTACAGAAAAAGAAAAAGTTTACGGCGCTGATGGCTTTTGATGACTTGACGGCGCTGGGCGCCATTCGCGCTCTGACGAAAGCGGGAGTTAAAGTGCCGGAACAGTGTTCTGTGACGGGGTTTGACGACGTGGCGTTATCCGCTTTGAGCGCGCCTTCGTTGACAACGGTGCGCCAGCCGCTCGAAGCCATGGGAACGAATGCTGTCAATATCGTGATGGAAGGAGTCAAGGCCGGGCTGGAGAAGCGCGAGTGGAACAGCGTGCGTCAAAAGATGAATCCGGAGCTCGTGATTCGAGAGTCCACGCGCACGGTTTTTCACGGCAGCTCCGACGATTGAGGCACACTTTTTTCCCCGAAGCTAGCCGGACCAACCGGCGCGGCAACGTATTCCGCTGCTGTTCGACTTACAAGACCATCTCATTGAACTTGGGTTGGTGCGACATTGAAACCGTCGACCGCCAGAACGGGCTTCGCCGCGCCCAGGTCCCGCTTTCTCACATGCACGGTGATGTCGCGTTTCTCGCCGGGGAGCAGCGAGATGTAGTTGTCATCGAAGAAGACCGGCAGAACTTCCGCGCCGTCTTGGCCCTTGAGCAGGCGGAGACGCACGAGAAACGCCAGCGCGGAGCCGGTGTTTTCGACCCTAACGCGTCGGGCGGTTTCCTCGCCTCGATCGGAGACGGTCATTGAGGTATGCACCGAGGCTTTCGGAAGATCCTCGAGAGCAACAAAGTCGGCATATTCTGAGAGAGGGGTGTAATACCACTCCGTCTTGCTGAAATCGGGCACATCTGGCTTTGTCGAGAGCCAATAGAAATTGCGGCTGAGCAATTCGCCTGAGGAAGAGAACAGTTGAAGGTTTAGGAAGTACGTGGAACTGATGCCTGGGGGCTCGTCCACCTTGAAGGATTTTGTGACGGCGTCCGCCGCGACATCCGAAACCTCTTCGTGGGAGAAATGCTCTTTCATCGAGGTGTCGTAAATCTTGGCGACCACTTTCAATCCCTTGAAGGCTTCCTGCTTCCCGTTGACAATCGCGACGGTGCGGTCGTCATAGGAAAACTGTACATGAACGAGCTCGAGAGCTTTCTTCGAACCGAAATATCCTCCAGCCGGGCGCAGGTCGTAATCATAGAGATGCCAGATTAGTCCCGGCCACGCGTTGTTCAGCATCCACTGAATGATGCCGGTGGATTTGTACTTGTTGCGGCCATAGGCTTCGAACATCGCGCGCTGGCCTTCGTAGGTCATGGCCTGCGACTTCCAGGCCAGGTCGGCGACATCTTTCGCAGTACCGTAGCGTTTTTCCAAAGCGTTCGTGAAGACCTTGATGTTTTTGAATTTTCCGCCGCCGGCGTGGAAATCCCAGAATTCATTGACGGGCCAGAGCTTGTCGGGCGGAAACATGGATTTCAATCCTTCGAGCGGCGGAACGGCCGGACCAGGGCTGGTCTCGGTATTGAATCCGTAGGCGCCGCCGGCCTTGGTATCCAGCAGCCAGTAGTTCGAGGAAACGTACTCATACGGACCGGACATTTTCACGCCGCTGTCTTCGGTGGCTTCAGTCTTTTTTGCTGTCGCGGAAGAAATGACCGGCTTCCCCCAGTTGTTTTCTTTTTCCACGTCCAGGTAAGCGCGCTCGCGATCGGGAGGCGGCGGATTATCGCTGCCGTTCAGCCAAACGAGCACGCTCGGATGCGCACGCAAACGCAGGATTTGATCGCGGAGTGAATCCACGGAAACGCGGCGATTCTCCTCTCCCCACTTGCCCCATTTTTCCCACGCATCGCAGCAGCACCATCCAGCCATGACCAGAATGCCATCGCGATCGGCGCGCTCCATGAACGTTTCG
>Ga0207033_1139_pt1 | contig 14705 bp, 12 predicted proteins | sample Alteio_BWMinCont_35_FD_153262 | JGI IMG/M metagenome (GOLD analysis project Ga0207033, IMG submission 153262) | Enriched cells from forest soil in Barre Woods Harvard Forest LTER site, Petersham, Massachusetts, United States -... | ecosystem: Environmental > Terrestrial > Soil > Temperate forest >... | reverse complement strand
AAATGTTACAGTTGACAGATCGTTCCATTCAAAAAAGTAATTCAGCAATTCTTCTTTGTCTTTTTCGGGCATGCTTTGTATTGTTGTAAAAAGAGAATTGGCAAGTGATGAAATACTGCTGACTAAAAATATAGGTGGTTGCTGATGCACTATATTACGCAGGTAAAAATAATCTCTGCTACTAAAATCAATGATCGTTTTGCAAATGGTTTTTATATTTTGTGCTATATCCGATTTTTGATTTTTATAATTTATTTTTCCAATGATCTGTAATGATAAGTCTTGTAAATGATCAATGGCAGTCCCTATCGACTCATAATGATGGCTTAATTTACTGTAGCTATTGATAGTACTGCATGGAGGTATGAAATTTTCATCTTTCGAAAAATCATCTCCATTTCTTATTAGTCTACCTATTATAAGATGGTAACCACCTAGCTCTTCAATATTTACATTGCTGCTGGATAGAACTTGTATATCGTATTTAGGTTGTGTATATGGCTGGCGAATCGGAACTTCTTCGGGATCGGGATGCCCGGTTGGGTTTCTTTCAAAAGGTTGTACTGTCAATATCACATAATAATATTCTTGTGAAAATTCTTGCGTGGCACCTTCTTTATTCTCGGTAATTAAGTTGATAGATTTAGACAACACATTGGCTTCGTTTCCGGAAATAGAAATGCGCATACCTGCAGAAGTTATTGCCTGGCATTGATGTAAGCGTATCTGTACCTGGTTGGTTGCAGTCTTACTTACTTCGTAACTACTTAACTGCGCACCACTGCCTTTTAATGGCGGTAGTAATCCGAAATTAAAAGTATTAACAGATACGGATGCGATATCACGAATGCTATCGATAAAATAATTTTCAGTGTCAAGAAAATTATGATGGCTGACAGACATTCCATCTATCCAGTTAACGGCTGCATGTTTAGGAGGGGTAATCATATTTGTACTTGTAATTTTTTTGAGTTGATAGCAAATTGTTCTTCTGTATGTTCAATTACTCTTTTCGAGATGATTGTTACATGCTCCTGTATTTTATTATCTGTGATAGAATCGGCAGGGTCAAGCATTCTACGGCGATGAAAGAATGATCTTTTAGAATAAAATATCCATCCATGAGAATGTCCATCTGCATCTAAATAGCCGATTGTATTATTAGGGAACTTATAATTGTAATCATCAATAAATTTTTTGAACCAGCTGCCCAGCGGCATTTCAGCAGGAGCCTTGGCTTTTACCTTTAACCTGTTTTTATCATCTGCATTGCGACTAAATTCTAATTCAAGTACCATTAATTTATTAAAGTCTTGTCCATCAAAACTAATAGCTTCTGCATCTTTTGGATAAACCCATACATCATATATTTCAAATGGTATTGCTAAAAACGCACGGTAAACATGGTAAAAAATAACAGGTACGGGAAAGGTGAGCATACAAGTAGCTCCAATATAGCCGCCGCCGGTTTCGCTAATCAAATTAAATATAACTGCAAAAAGATATCCGCCAAGCGAGATGATAATAAGTAATGCAATTAATTGAAAAAGGATCTTAACATTCTCGATTTTTTTAAAATAAACATAATAAAGTTGTACAAAAATAATACCCAGCAATAAATAGATCAGTTGAGCCAGCAGGTAATACCAGGGGCTAAATGTATCGCCAACAAAACCAAATAATCCGGGAATGCCCATCACCAATCCAAAAAGAAGAATAAAAATGATAACTGTTGTATTACTTATTGTTTCATTTACGTGCTTAACAACAACCATTAATAATACCAGCACAATAATTATAAGTGGCATTAAAATGAATTGTAAAAAAAGTGTTTTGGTTATTAACATGTCAGCTTAAAAATTTATATAAAGAAGGTATAACCCAATAAGGCATTGTTTTCTTGTTTAGAAAGAATGGTGCCTGTTTCTTTTTTTGAATGAATAATATAATTTAGAAAAATATTGACCGGTACAAAATGTTCGCATAACAGATCAAGCAATTGACGAAACCCTGTATGCGGAAGAATGATGCCAATTTTTTTTTGGGGAACCGGTCCTATATGAATATCCCAATCAGCAACACCATCATATTGTTGTCCGCCTAATTTGCTATTAATACCTAAACGAGAAATGCCAAAAGTGAATGTATGGAGCTCTTTCTTTATAAGCTTGCGTTTATAATTTTCCTTGATACTTATTGGTAAGCCTGTTACGAAAGAAAGACATTTTTCTATCCAGGGTTTATCGCCGCGTACTTTATATATAATAGGTAGTATATAGATAAAACTTAAGACAGTATCTTTTGGTAAGTTTTTAAGCAGTGGCCAATTCTGTTCAAACAAGGCTAATAAATTATTGTTAGAGACTTTCTTCTCATACATAAGCTCAATCAACAATGCCTGCATTTCTACATACGAGGCTTCCTGTTCAAACGGTTTAAAGAACATGCGTGCATCTTTTTCGCGTTTGCGTTGCAATTGTATTTCAGTAATTACTTCCTCTTCTGTTTTGTCTACGCCGCTAAGTGCTGTGGGGGAATGAAAGAAGCCTTCAGGAATTGTATCATAAATACTCTGACGGAAAGTTTTAATAACTGTTTGGATATTGAGATCGAACTGACTTGTTTCTTCGTAAAATTGGTAGAGGTCTTTTTTATGCGAACGTTGATTGTTGCCTAGTCTATCAATAATAATTTTATTTACGTTCCCCTGAGAAGCTAATAAAAGAGACGTGGCAATGACTTCGGCTTTGAAATCGGTTTGTAGTTCGTCAAGGGTTTGCATAATGGTACAGTAGGGATAGAATTTTAATGATCTATTTTAATAAATCGCTGCAAACATAATGATTATAATTAAAAATCAAAATCTACTTATCTGTACAAATAAAATTTTTACTCCGTTTTAACATATCGGGTATGATCAAAAATGCAAACCTTATTTTGTATACAAATAAAAATTCGCTGCGTTTTTTATTTCTTTTTAGAAAGTATTAATGTTTGCGCATTAAAAAGAATTGCAAAAGAATTAACATTTTTTAATAAGGTCGTTATAGCCATTTTTTTATACATTTGCCCGCATCTGTTTTTTGATCCTTATCCTTTTAATTAGTTTGAAAGGCAAGTAAAAAATCCGATCCCTATTGTTCAAACTTAATAAAACCTAAAATGGTTGTGCCTTTAAACAAAAAAGAAATCAGAAAAAAATCGCTTGTATTCTGGCTACTCTTTTTATTCTTACTTTTTTTCTCTATTGTTCCCGCATATTTTTTTGTATGGTCTGCCAATAAGCAGCAGGAAGATTATGTAACCAAGGTTCAGCAATTCCGCAGCATGCAGAATAAAGAGTATGATCTGCATGAAAAAATCGATTCATTATATAAACGAGTAACTTATGTAAGTGCGCAAAAGGTAGATAATTATCAGTTTCTTGAAAAAGATATTTCGCAGGATAAAGCAAAAATAAATGAAGCGATAGGAGCTGATAGTTCTGGAGCTTTTCAGGCTTATGCGCACATTCTTAAAAATATAAATGGGCATTTGTCTTTACGCGATTCGATAATACAAATTGATGCAAGAGAAACAATGATCACGAATGATCTGCTAAACTGTATAGACAGAAGTAGTAAAATAAGGAACACGATATTTTCGACTACCCAAATTTTCAACTAATAACCTATGGAAGAATCTATAAAACTAAACCGTAAAGAAAAAAGACATTCTTTAGTCTATCTCATTCTTTTATTTGTAACAGCAAGTACATTATTGATATGGATCATGTTTCGTAATAGCGATGTGTTTGCTTCTAATCATTCATCTGTAGATGATGCCTACTTTATTCAGAATAAAGAATTTGTTGCAAAACAGAGCCAGGCAGTTTCTTTGTATGATACGATGTTTACAAGAATAACTGCTTTAAAAAATATTCCTTCGAGTGCAAGTGCCGAGAGCGATATTATGTATGGTATTAATACATTAAATAGTTACAACGAAAATCTACCAACTAAAGATCCGCGCTTTATCAACTTTCATCAAATGGCGCTCTTCCTTAAATTATATTATGAGGATATGATGGTGTATAAAAAGATGACTGATAATGTTCAACGTTTTCAGCAGCAACTGGATGAGTGTGAAATAGGATATAAAGACCAGCAGGGATATCTTAATCAAATAAAGGCGGCACAAGCAGCAAAGCAACAATAAATAATATACCAGAGATAAAGTGTATAAAAATGATCTCTGTACCTAATAAAATAAAATGAACGAATCGTACGCCACCAAATCCAATCTGTGGAACAATAATACATTTAAGATTGTTCTTATCGCTATCCTTATTGCGGGCCTTGCTGCACTTGCACTCGTTGGTGTTAAACGTTTGATGCCGAGTAGCACTGATATTAAGGCTTTTGTTTCGCCAAGAATAATGACAGTTAAAGATTCATTATTCTATAGCGATTCATCGGCTTTTGCTAACGAGTATCGTTGGTTTTTTGGTGATGGTACTCAGTCTTTTTCTGCAAGTGGTTTTCATAAATATACAAAAGCGGGCAACTATACTGTTCAATTAAATATAAATAACAAATACGCCGATACATTTTTTATTACCGTAAAAGATACTGTACATATTATACCGGTACAAGATTCTATTATTAGCATTGACGCTCCTGATACGGCGATGCAATATGAAACAATGTCTGTTCGTGCAAAAGGAGGATCGGGATCTACACAATATCGTTGGCAATTTGGCGAATCGGTTTATGTAGATGCAAAAGAAGCTTTTGTGCAATACGCTTATAAGACGCCCGGAACTTATACTATTTTGTTATACACAGATATAAATGAATATCCTGCAAGGCATCAAATAACAATTCTTGCGGGCTTTCAGCCGCATACAGATAGTCTGATGAGTATCGATGATATGTATAAAAAGTACGAAGCCGATTTTAAATCTCATTTACAGCAGATAGCCGATGGTCAGGATTTTAACACCAACTACTATTATCTTATTCATAAATATTTATGTAATAATGAAAAGGCTCCTATTAAAATAAATGACACTAAGGTTAATGATTTTAATAGTTACTGTCTTGGGTTACAGTTTGATAAAGGTGTTATCATTCAATCTGTAAAATTAAGTGCGGATCCGGGAATGGATTGCATGAAATCGGTTGAGGTAAAGCAGGGGAAGATTGAATAAAATAAATAAGCATACTGTTATTTTTAAAAGTCTAGTATTAAAAAGTATCTTAATGAAACAAAAAATTAATCTCTTTATATTTTTTCTTTTTGCGTGCGCAATACATAAAGCACAGGCGCAATTAAGTTTAGATATTTTTAAAAAACATACAAGAATTCAATTGGCACCAACAAATACCTCTTACAAATTAGAGGGGGAAGATGTTGCTTTAGATGAAGGGTTTTTTAAAGAAACTGAGCGCTGGATAGTATTCTCTGATCGTGCAGAAAATACTACGTATAAAATGCCGGGCAGTGAGATACAATTGAAATCTTTAGGGTTAATGCAGGCTTGTTATGTAATAGGACAAGATGGCGAGTATCTTGAATTGGTTAAATACGATCCTAAATTGGTACAAAAAAGAAGAGGTTTAATTGATAAAAAAAGCGCTGATTACTTAGGGTGGGTAAATAAAAAACGACTTTTATTATGGCGAACACCGCTAAAAGAAAATAATACCAAGTATTACATAAAGGTAATTACATGTATTAAATCACAGGATTTAGTTAGTACACTTTCAGATTTCTCGATCAAAGATTCATTATTATTGTATGGCTCTCCTGCATTAACTGGTGCTGTTAGTAAGTGTAGTATGGAAAACCTGTTTTATATTTTTAAACAATCGGATGATGGTAAAGAATATTTAATTGGCCGTTCTACGCAGGTAACGCCTGATAATCCGCAAGCTGCAGTAAGTGGATGGATAAGTAAAGATCTGATAAAGGTTTGGGGTACCCGTTCTTTTTTTACTTTAAATACTAAGGCGGTTGGTGATAGCATTTCTTTTTATTCGGATTCTTCATCTTTAAATATAGATGGGAGATCTCCATTTTATGTAAGCAACATTCATGATACTTCGAGTGTATTTTTTGAAAATATTTATCCTATACAACAAGATTTTGATCAATCGGGTAGCACATTAATTTTAAAAACTGGGGCACTCGTAGATGTATTAGATAAAAGCAAAGATGAAGTATTGAGTGTGTTAGGTAATAAATTGCACTACAAAGATTTTCAACATATTGTTAGTAGCCAGAAGAAAATAAATATTGTATTTGTTGTAGATGGTGGAAACGAAAATGGCAAATACATGTACAATGTGCTAAGTACGTTACAAAATTTAGAATTGTTTTTTGATTCATCGCATATATTTAAGGATTTTAAATACGGCGCAGTTGTTTATAAAGATAATATGGGCGGTGATTGTAAAACAACACCATTGTCTCTAACTTCCGATTACCAACAGTTTATTCAATATTTTTATAAGTGTCAGGAGGATATAAATAAGTGTAACGATGGCTTAATAACACAAGCTGTGTTTCCGGCAATAAAGCAGGCTACTAAATTATTAGCAGATGCTAAAGATGAAACAAACATAATAGTAGTTATTGGCGCGGCGGGTAATAAAGCAAGCAGCTATAATGATGTTATTAGTAGTTTGAGTAATGTACATGCTAAGTTATTAGTCTTTCAAACGCATAGTGCTGCGAACCCATCGTATAATGATTTTGTGATACAAGGTGAAAATCTTGTGCTTAAATCAGCAGCCAATATATCAGAATCAAAAAAGGCAAAACTGGTTGATCTAAACGATGTACTTAATACGCCATCTTTTTCACTTGCTGGTGGCGATTCAGGCGTATATTATCTAGACTTTCCAACTAAGGCCATGACACAAGGCTATGTATTTTTTCCTCAAAAAGGAGAAGTGATGCAGCCATCTTTTTTAGAAAATGGATTAGATGTGTTGATGCAAAAGATATATGCTGACAATAATCATATTGAACAATCGCTTTCACGTTACTTCAATACTATCGGTATTCGAAATACAAGAATTCTGCCCGCGTATCAATCGTATTATCCCAAGTATGGCGATAAATATTTACCCCTTAGTTTTTTAAAATCTTTTTCATTCTCCGGTCAACCGTTTTATTTGCCTGGATGGGTACAGTATCAAAGAAATATAATTGATAGTAATAACGCTATACATTTTGGCGTATTGCTCTCTACTGAAGAGTATGAACAATTAATACAAGCGCTTTCTGATCTTGCCGGCGGCAGCGAGAATTATAACAATAAAGATCGTCGTGTTATTTATAGACACATAAGAGATGTGCTGGATCGTTATTTATCGGCAAAGCAAATTGTTGTTGATGAAAGGGTGAATAACTTAAGCTTCGCAGAAACATTAGAATGGCTCACTGGTTATAAATCTGCCGATGCGTTATGGAACCAAAAAGAATTGTGGATGATAAAGCATTCACATAAAATGAAGAAAGAAGATATTTTATTGTTTCTCAATAAGTGTAAAGAGAAATATGTGTGGCTGAATGAAAATATTAATAATAATGCTATTCGGTTTTCTAATAATGGGCAGGTATATTATTGGCTAACAGAAAAGGAATTGCCTTGATAGGAAGAGTAAAATATTTTCATACCGAATTAGAGCGGATTTTATTAAACATAAAATATCAGAAAATAACAATAAATAAATTATGGGAATTGCAAAAATTGGCCCTGCCGGTGGGGAAGTAAGAGTAAAAACTAATACTAATCAAAGTATTACCATGGCAATCTTTTTTGATGGCACTGGTAATAATATGTATAACACCGATGAACGTAATGAATATAATAAAATAGACGATAAATATTTTTGGCAACGAACTGATAAGGAAAAGCAAGCCTTAAATAAAAATGTATACCAAGCTAATACGGGTGCTGATAGTAGTTATGAAAATTCTTATTCTAATGTAGCAAGATTATTTAAGAATTATAAGGACGACAAATATCCTCATCATTATAAAATTTATATAGAAGGCATTGGAACTCTTAAAAAGCATGAAGATGATATAATGGATGGTACAGGATTGGGAAGGAATGAACATGGAATAACTGGCAGGGTGAAGGATGCATGTAAGCAGGTGGCTAAAGTTCTTGACGGATTGAATTTTAAGAATGGAAGCAGGATAGTAGAAACTCTTACAGTAGATGTATTTGGATTTAGTCGAGGGGCTGCCACTGCCCGGCACTTTATATATGAAATAACGAGTGAATATTACAAAGTGGTGGCAGATAAAATTCCATATTCTGGAATAGATAAAGTTAGAGTTAACTCGATAAGTACACAACTAGACAATTATAAATCTACAGATCCATCTAAGGATACGTCACTGAAAAAAATCAAACATGGTTATTTAGGAGAATGTTGTTTATCGAATGATGTTCAAATTAATCGTATTGTTATCCGCTTTGCAGGTCTTTTCGAGACTGTGGCATCCTATTCTAAAGATATTATCTGGTCTATTATTACAGAAACGGATCCCAAAGAAACACCAAAACAATTTACAGATGACACTAATGAATTACATCTGGCCGCAATAGCGAAAGCTAGAAGAGTAATTCATTTAACTGCGGAAGATGAACATAGGGCAAACTTTCCTTTAACTAATATAAAAAGTGCGGGCACTCGTGGTACAGAGCTTGTTTTTCCTGGTGTTCATTCAGATGTTGGCGGATGTTATGAGGATAATAAAGATGAAGAGGTTGAAAGGTTGATGCAAATAACAATAGCAAATGGTAATGGAGAGGAAGCTAATCAAAAACTAGAAACTGAAAAAAAGAGGCTTATTCAGCAAGGTTGGTACAATTATGAAGAGTTAAGTACCAATATAAAATATGGTGGTGATTTGTTGGCGCTTCAGCATTGTTTGCAAGGTACGCGTAAAATGCTTCGCAATACTTACAGTTTTATTCCTTTGCATATCATGTGTCAATTTGCTGTTGAATTTGATAAAACAAATAATCCTATTCCTTTTGATTTGGATGCATTAACTAAAAGCGATTCAAAAACAGCTATAAGTAATGATCCGTTATTGGTAAGAATAAAAGAAAGATTGAAAAATTATGCTTTTAAGAATGGCGCTCCAATAAAACTTATTTCTACAGAACAAAGAAAACTAGTTGAAGCAACTTCAATAAAGCAATATGATGTGGATAATACATTTGTAAAAACTCGGCCACATATTGTACCGCTATCACAAGATGATGAGGATCTTTTATGGCTTCGACATAAATACTTACACTGGAGCGCTAAATATGATAGGGCATCGGCTCGGATAATTCCTAATTATCCGAGAATTGATAAGGATGGGTATATAAAACGATTAGTTTTACCAGGATAATCAAAGTAATAAAATAATAAATAATGAGATATTTATCAATCTTAATAACGGTATTCTTTTCTATTATTATGGGGAGTTGCCAAAGTAAAATAAATAAACAAATGAAAGAAACATTTTATTGGTCACCTGTTGCGGGCTGCGCACCCCTTTATCCCATGGAAACTTATCATTGCGAATTTGTCTATGCAGACGGCACGGGTGATGGTCCTGCGACTTCGAGAATAGGAGCTCGTAATTGGGGTGACGGAAGTGGTATATCTGTAGTTGGTGATGAGTTTAAACCAGTCCCAGTAGGGCTAGATATTACCTGGCTTTCATATACTGAAAACAAGTTTTATACTGGAAGTTTTGAACTTCCTTACGATAGTATATTACATCTGTTTCAAAAGGGGTTTGAAAACTTTATGTGGAATGATGATACTAAAACGGTGTATGAAAAACACGATACGTATGATCAAATAATTGCAGGAATAGCACCTGGAGGAGTAGTAGTAGTGTGGTTAAAAGGTGCTAGAAAACAAGTAGAGGTAGCTCGTTTTCAGGCAAAGGAGACTAGTGTTGATATGAAAGATTTCATGCAAAGAGATGATTTAAATGTTACTAAAGAACAATATGCAAAAAGCATGATAGAAGACGATACAGATGTGACAGATAATTTGGCAAAAAATGGAATAAGCTATGGATTATGGGACAGGTATAGAGATCGATTCAACATGCGAGTAGTCGTAAAATATGACCAGTATCACGAAGTAAATACGGACAGAATAGATATTGGTTTTTATAATGGAGAGCACGATGTATTGTTTTTGGATAGGTTATATAAGAATCAGTTTGCAAAAATAGCAAGGATTAATGAGATGGGCATAAATTGGTCTGACACATTAGGCTTTAAAAAGCAGCCTTACTATTTAGGCATAGAATTTAATGAAGCTGAGATGTTCAAAGCGTATAAGGAAGTATTTGGAGATAATCCAAATCAGGAAGGAGAACTTGTGGTAGAAGTAAATCGCGGCAATGATCAATATCAGGTATTCTTACAAACAAAAAATAATAAGGTCGAACTGTTACAAGACAAGGGTGAGATATACTTTGCTCAATAAATAAATCTAAACCAAATCGACTATGTATTATAAAATTCCTTTTGATCTTAGTAATGTGCTAGAAGGTGGCGACGCACCTGCATGTAATATGCACGAAAGTATTGCACAACATTTATATGTGCTTATTACAACAAGATCCGGAGAAAACAGGTTCGATAATTCTTATGGTAATTCTATTTGGGATCTCGAATTTGAAAATGGTATCAGTAATGCGCAGTGGGAAGAATGGTTTATACAAGCGGTAACCAATGGGATAAATAGTTATGAAAAAAGACTAACCAATGTTGATGTCAAAATTCATTCGAGTATGATCGAGAGAACTTGGCCCATGCGTAATTATGTTGAAGTAAAAAAGAAAGTGGTTGTTTTTGTAAGCGCAATTATTAATAGCACAGGTGAAAAATATACATTTAAAACAGAACTTTTTTTAAGTCCGATGTCGGTAGATTAGGTTTTAAGTCTGCTTGATCCAAATTATAAATAACAATATTTACAAATTATATGAGTAATCACGTATCCACACAATTTACTAAAGAAGCTATTATGAATAGGTTGATGCAGAATGCAGCTAACCTTTGGGGCGTAAAAAATCCGTCTTCTTTAGATCCATTTGTTCGTATGTTGATGGAAGCATTTAGTCTTGAAATATATCGGGCTGCAAATGAAACGCAAAATATCGAAGGCCGCATCTTAGATAAAATAGCGGGAATGCTGACACCTAATTTGCTTACGATGCCACATGCCGCGCATGCTATTTTACAAGCTACGCCCGCAGAATCAGTTCACGTACTGCATCCACAAACATCTTTTCAGGCAAAGAAGCGTTATTCATCACGTGTCGGAGGGATGCTTGATTTAAATGTGGATGTAAATTTTACACCAATAGATCACGCGCATCTTATTAAAGGAAAATTGTGCTACATGGCTGCGGGGTATCAGTTATTTAACTATGATGATACCGGAAATAAATTACCAATACTTCGTACCACATCGCCATTGCCGTGGTCTACCTGTATTGTTGGTATTGAAGTAGATGATGCTATAAATAATTTGGAAGATGTATCGCTCTATTTTAATTTTCCTTTTTTTGAAGATAAACCATGGGTGTATCAATTATTGCCGCTTTGCAAAGTATCTTATAATGATAAGGGAATAAAAATTGAGTCAGGACGTAAGAATAATGAAACACATACAGAACAGGCATTGGATGAAGATCTGTTTAAGAGTTACGACCTGATGTATCAATTAATGAATGATGTAAAAATTCTTTATCAGCAGAAATTTTTAACATTAGGCGATTGTGATATAATTGATAGAAGACAAACTGATGAAATTGAATTTCCACAAATTCTTTTAGATAGTTTTGATGTAGTTACATTGAAAGCAAAAGCTCCCAATAAGGTTGTATGGCTCAAAATTGAATTTCCTTCTAATTATACTTATGAAGTATTGGAAAATTTATATGTTACTATTAATGCTTTTCCTGTAATCAATCGGCGCTTAATCAATCATACATACAATTATTCGACGTTGAATAACATTCTGCCTTTACACGTGGAGAGTCATGAAAAATTCATGACGGTACAAAGAGTGTCTGATGGACATGATAGAGTGTTTAGAGAAATTCCGGTTAATCAGTCAGATAAAATATCGCAAGGTTATTATTCTATTCGCTATGGCGGAGCCGAACGTTTTGATCAGCGATCTGCGCAAGATATAGTCAATTATTTATTAGAGTTAACGAAGGATGAAGTGGCAGCTTTTGCTTCTATGCAGCAAGATTTTATGTTTACTTTATTAGAAGATCTATCGAGACAATTAAAACTCATTCATACAAGAACGGAAAATGTTAATGTAGATATCAGGCAGGTTCCTACTTATTTGATCGCAGAATCTTATGAAGAGAAAGAAACTTTGCAGGTAGATTATTGGGTTACGCAAGGCGATTTAGGAAATGGACTACGAACGGGAACTACGCTTTCAATTAAGAATAGCACGGAAATAGTTTCAAACACTATTGTATTGCTTACAGATACAACAGGCGGTAGAGAAAAGTTACAAGCCGGTGAAAGATTGAATGCTTATCGTTATGCAATGAGTAGCCACGAGCGATTAATTACAAATGAAGATATTCGCAATTTTTGTAAATACGAATTACAAGGAAAACTAAAGGAAGTGAAGTTTGAAAAAGGCCTGTCTTTATCTGATCATCCAAAGGAAGGATATATACGCACTTTAGATATTAAGTTGCAACCTCATCGCTATACAGATCATGATGCATCGCAATGGAACTACCTTACGCAAAATCTTTTGACTAAAATAAAAGATAAGAGTCCTGATGGTATTCATTATAGAGTAATGGTGGAGGAATAATTTATTACGAATCAAAATGAAATAAAAAAATCCCATCAACCGATGGGATTTTTTGTGGAGAATACCGGATTCGAACCGGTGACTTCTTGCATGCCATGCAAGCACTCTAGCCAACTGAGCTAATTCCCCCTGTGGAATGCAAATATATGCGGCTTCAAAATCATTTAATTAAAAACCCCGAAATAAATTCGGGGTTATATAAAGTAATTATTCGTTTGTAATTATCCTTCCCAAACTTCACCTTTCCCTTCCAGCCATAATTTTACAAGGTCTGTTGTGATTGATTTCGGTCTTTCTAATGGAAGCCCTAAAGCTCTGTCCCAGCAAAGGCTTGCTAATACACCTAAAGCTCTTGATACACCAAACAGCACAGTATAAAATTCATATTCTACCATTCCGTAGTGAACTAATAATGCGCCACTATGTGCATCAACATTTGGCCATGGGTTTTTTATTTTTCCTAATGATTGTAAGATCGGCGGAACTGTTTCATAAATATTCCAAACAGTATTTACTAAAGGATCGTTCGGTAAATGTTTTTTACCAAACTCCATTTGTGCTGTAAAGCGAGGATCTGTTTTACGCAATACCGCATGTCCGTAACCCGGTACAACTTTTCCTTCGCTTAAAGTTTTCTTTACATATTCTTCTATCTGAGCGCCGGTGGGTGTTTCTACGTCCAACTGTTCTCTCATTTCAAATATCCATTTAATTACTTCCTGGTTGGCTAATCCGTGTAGTGGTCCTGCTAATCCGTTCATGCCTGCAGCAAAAGATAAATAAGGGTCACTTAATGCAGAGCCCACTAAATGTGTTGTATGTGCAGACACGTTACCACCTTCATGATCGGCATGAATGGTCATGTACAAACGCATCAATTCTTTAAAACCTTCATCTTCAAAACCCATCATGTGGGCGAAGTTTCCGGCCCAGTCTAATAAACCATTTGGTTGAATATGTTCTCCACCTTTATACTTACGGCGATATATATACGCAGCTATTCTTGGTAAACGCGCTATCAGATCCATTGAATCATCAAATGCCGCATCCCAGTAATCCTTTTTGTTCATGCCGGCGGCATAACGTTTAGCAAAAGTGCTTTCAGTTTGTAAAGCCATGATAGCAATTACAAATTGCGTCATGGGGTGACTATTAACTGGCGTAGCCTCGATCGTAGCAAAAACGTGATTAGGAACATGGCTACGGCGCTGCCATACAGAAGTCAATTCATGTACTTCATCTTCATCAGGTAATTCACCCAATAACATTAAATGAAATAAACCTTCAGGAAGTGGTTCTGTGCCACCTTTAGCTTTAGGTAATTTTTGTTGTAATTCCGGAATAGTATAACCACGAAAACGAATACCTTCTTGTGCATCTAACAAAGATGTTTCTGTAACCAAACCTGTAATACCTCTCATTCCCTGGTAGACCTGCGCTAAAGTTACTTCGCCGATTTTTTTAGTGCCATGATCTTTAATCAGTGCTTTTATTTCAGCACTAAGTATGTCGGCTTTCGCTTTAAAACTATCCTTCATTTCCACCATAAAACGTTGATTTTTGTATTTTGTGTCAGTTAGTTATCTAGAAGAGGCCTAAAATTACGATGCAACACCTAGCAAAACAAATGTTTTACGGTAATATTTTTGATGCCCATATAAATGGCAAATATTGAGTAATTTTTTAATGTTGATGAGTTTTGAGTCAGAGTAAAAACCGTCTTATCTTGCAGACCAATGATAAAGACTATTTTTGCTTTATTGAAAAAGGATCTGCTGCTTGAATTGAGGCAGCAGCATACGTTTTACGGTATATTGCTAT
>Ga0207033_1145_pt1 | contig 14731 bp, 14 predicted proteins | sample Alteio_BWMinCont_35_FD_153262 | JGI IMG/M metagenome (GOLD analysis project Ga0207033, IMG submission 153262) | Enriched cells from forest soil in Barre Woods Harvard Forest LTER site, Petersham, Massachusetts, United States -... | ecosystem: Environmental > Terrestrial > Soil > Temperate forest >... | reverse complement strand
AGAATATTTAAAGCAACATTTGGTGAAAGTATTGCCTGTTATGGCTGAAATGGAAACTTTAAAAGACAGGATACAATTGAATGGACATTTTAAAAATTTGGAAGGGTTTAATTTATAATCATCCGCATCAATTATACAATGAATAAAACACTTTGCTTTGATTTTGGAAATACGCGTTTAAAATATGCCGTATTCGAAAACAATAATTTCATAAAAGAAGGTGTTTTATCAAACAGCTCTGTTGAAACCATTAAAGCATTGTTGGATGAATACCAACCTACAAAAACAATTCTATCTTCCGTTATAGAACATGATATTGCAATAGAAACTTTACTATCAGTACAAACCAGTTTTCATAAACTGTCACATCTTACTACATTAAATTTTGCAGCGCCTGTTAGTAAACCACAAACAATTGGTGCAGATAGATTAGCGCTTTGTGCTGCCGCTGTTCATTTTTATCCCGGTAAAAATAATTTAGTGATTGCCTTGGGTAGTTGTATTACGTATAATTTCATTACGCAAAATCATCAGTTTATTGGCGGGTCTATTTCTCCCGGTATGGAAATGCGTTTTAAATCAATGCATGATCATACAGCTTTATTGCCGTTGGTTCATGCCGAATGGAAATTTCCTGTAATCGGCTACGATACAAAAACGAATCTGCAAAGTGGCGTTATTGCCGGTATTGGTTATGAGATAGATGGCTTCATTAATTTTTATAAAAGTAAATACGATAACTTAAACATAGTTTTAACCGGCGGTGATGCAACATATTTTGCAAGGCAGTTGAAAAATGAGATATTTACCGACTTAAATTTTCTATTTAAAGGCCTTTATGCATTGAGTGAGATCAATAATTGATAACACACCGTGTCAACAAAAAATGAATAATAAAAAGCTACATACAAAAATTATTTTTTTCTTTTTAGCAGGCTGTTTTTTATTAACAGCTTGTGGTGAAAAAGAAAAAACTACTACCGCGCTTACTAAAAAAGCGGGAGTTGAAATAGCTAAAGATATTGTGGTAAGATATTCTGTTGGCCGTAATCGCAAAGCTTTTTTAAAAGCGCCCTTAATGTACAGAGTTACAGATACGGTTGTTTATACTGAGTTCCCAAAATCTGTTCATGTTGACTTCTACGATACGGATACTTTGCAAAGCAAACTGGATGCAAATTACGCGAAGTATAAAGAGAATGAGAGTAAGATCTTTTTAAAAGATAGTGTAAGGGTAATGAATGTAAATGGTGATACTTTATATTGCAATGAATTGTATTGGGATAGAAGCAGAACAGGCGCAGAGTTTTATACAGATAAGCCTATTCGGATAAGAACAAAAACACATATCATTAATGGCATTGGTTTAGATGCGCAGCAGGATTTTAAAGCCTGGCATATTGTACATCCAACAGGTTTTCTGGAAGTGCAAAATTCAGAAATGCCGAAATAATTATTTGATAAAATCAGACAGCATTAATTGTCAAACTTTTGCTTAATTTTAATTTCACACTTTATAAATAGTAATTAAATGGAATACCGTCGTCTTGGGAAATCTGGTTTACAGTTAAGCGTTTTATCGTTCGGCAGCTGGATAAGTTTTGATACACAGATAGGGGATAAAATGGCTGATGAATTAATGGGCATTGCTTACGATAATGGCATCAATTTTTTTGATAATGCAGAAATATATGCGTTAGGAGAAAGTGAAAAAATGATGGGACGTGTGTTAAGCAAAAAGAAATGGGACCGTACATCTTATACCGTTTCATCAAAAGCGTTTTTTGGTTGGAGAGGAGATAAAAATAAACCCAACCAAACAGGAAACAACCGCAAACATTTAATGGAAGCCTGTAACGAGGCATTGCAACGTTTGCAGGTAGATTATTTAGATCTGTTTTTCTGCCACAGGCCCGATAAAAATACGCCGATGGAAGAAACAGTTTGGACAATGAATACACTTATCCAACAAGGGAAAATTTTATATTGGGGCGGTAGCGAATGGAGTGGTGTAGAGATCATGGAAGCGCATAGAGTTGCAGAACATTATAGATTGATTGGTCCAACAATGGAACAGCCTCAATATAATATGTTCGAAAGAAATAAAGTAGAGAATGAATTTTCAGAAATATATAAAACTGTTGGATTAGGCACTACGATCTGGAGTCCTTTGGCATCAGGTTTGTTGACAGGAAAGTACAATGATGGCATTCCTAAAAACAGCCGCTTAGGTTTAAAAGATACGGGCTGGTTAAAAGAAAAATTATATGTTGATGAGAAGATCAAAAAAGTAAAGAAATTGACTGAACTAGCAGATAAATTAGGTGTTTCAACAGCTGCATTAAGTATCGCATGGTGCATAAAAAATCCGAATGTTAGTACGGCTATTTTAGGCGCTACAAAAAAGCAACAGCTTTTAGATAACTTAAAAGCATTGGATGCACTAGCTAAATTAACGCCGGAAATAATGGAGAAGATAGAAAAGATCATGCAGACAAAACCTGTATTACCTCAATATTAATACAATGACAGTTTACGGAATACCGAATTGCGATACAGTTAAAAAATCGTTGGATTGGCTTAAGAAAAATAAGATCGATTACGAATTTCACGATTATAAAAAATCAGGAATAACTAAAGCAAAATTGGAAGCATGGAGCAAGAAAGTAGGTTGGGAAGTTTTAGTAAATAAAAAAGGAACAACCTGGCGCAAACTAACACCCGAAGAGCAGGAAAAAGTAACCAACCAATCAGCAGCTATTAAAGTGATGATGGAAAATAACAGCATCATCAAAAGACCGGTTGTTGAGGCCGGCGAAAAATTACTGGTTGGGTTTAATGAAACAGATTTTATCAAACAATTAAAATAAAAAAAATGAAACGTAACGCAACAGCAGTTTGGAATGGTTCTGGAAAAGAAGGAACGGGCCATCTAACAACACAAAGTACTACACTTAATAAAACACAATATTCTTTCAACTCTCGCTTTGCCGATGGAGTAGGAACTAATCCTGAAGAATTAGCAGCAGCTGCACATGCAGGTTGCTTTACAATGAAACTAAGTTTTGTTTTAAACGCAGCGGGCTTTACAGCTACTGAAATTTCTACTAAATGTGATGTTACATTAGAAGATGGTGCTATCACGGAATCTCATTTACATGTAACTGCAAACGTTCCAGGTATTAGTAAGGAGCAATTTGATGCAAGCGTTGCTGATGCAAAAGCTAATTGCCCAATTTCTAAATTGTTCAAAACAAATATTACGCACGAAGCTGTTTTAGCGTAGTCGCGATGTTGGGCTAAAGCCCATAAGAAATCTAAATGTTTGTGGCCCCCGACTGAAGTCGGGGGTTATTGTATTAAGTAAGATAATATTAACAACCGGGTTCGAATATTGTTAGCTAAGTTCTATTTAATAACCTCCGACTTTAGTCGGAGGAAACGATCAACTTCATTCTTCCAGGCTTTAGCCCAATAGCTTGCTTTTTTAATTACATTTGATAAACATTAGTTATGTCGTTTCAAAATAAAACAATTTTAATAACAGGCGCTTCAAGAGGAATCGGTAAAGCAATTGGAATACGATTAGCAAAAGAAGGCGCTAACATAGTTATTGCATCAAAATCAACAGAAGAAAATCCAAAGCTTGGCGGTACTATTTTTTCTGCCGCCGCAGAGATGGAAGCAGCTGGTGGCAAAGCTTTACCTGTGCAATGTGATATCCGTGATGAAACACAAGTGCAAAATGCCGTTGATAAAGCTGTAGAGCGTTTTGGTGGCATTGATATTCTGATCAACAATGCATCAGCCATTGCACTAACCAATACAGAAACAACAGAGCCTAAACGTTTTGATCTGATGTATGATATAAATGTTAGAGGAACTTTTTTTGTGAGTAAAGCTTGTATCCCCCATTTAAAAAAATCGAGCAATGCACATATCCTTACTTTATCGCCACCGGTAAATATGGATATGAAATGGTTTGCGAATCATTTGGCATATACGATGAGTAAATATAATATGAGTATGATCGCGATGGGGTTAGCAGCAGAATTAAAAAAATACAATATTGCTTCCAACGCATTATGGCCACGCACAACTATTGCGACTGCAGCAGTAAATAATTTATTAGGAGGGGATGCATTGATGAAGATGAGTCGCACTACAGATATACTGGCTGACGCTGCGTATTATATATTTTCTAAATCTTCTAAAGAATTTACAGGTAATACTTTTATTGATGAAGAAGTGTTAGCGAAAGAAGGTATTACTGATCTGAGTAAATATTCAGTTGTGCCCGGAGGACAATTGTATCCTGATTTGTTTTTGTAAGATAAAACCACTGAGACACTGAGGTCACTAAGTTTCACTGAGTGAGAAATAAAAAAGGGAAGAAAGAGTTTAATGACTTTCTTCCCTTTTTATAATATTCTAAAAATTCGCTCCTCAGTGAAACTTAGTGACCTCAGTGTCTCAGTGGTTAAAACAATTAAGCCTCTAATTTCTCCGGTCTCATTTGAGGGAACAACAGCACATCCTGTATAGAATGTTGATTCGTCATCAACATTGTTAAGCGATCAATTCCAAAACCAATGCCACTTGTTGGCGGCATACCATATTCCAAGGCTCTTAAAAAATCGTAATCAATAAACATCGCTTCATCATCACCACGCTCCATCAATTTTACTTGCTCTTCAAAACGTTCTCTTTGATCGATTGGATCATTTAACTCACTATATGCGTTAGCAATTTCTTTTCCGTTAATGATCAACTCAAAACGCTCTACCAATCCCGGTTTGCTGCGATGCTTTTTTGTAAGCGGACTCATCTCTACAGGATAGTCTGTAATGAAAGTTGGCTGTACATAATTCGCTTCGCATTTAGCGCCGAATATTTCATCGATCAATTTTCCTTTACCGAATTTTTCATCTGCGTGAATGCCTAACTTTTTGCATACATCTCTCAAACCTGCTTCATCCATTTCAGAAATATCAAAACCTGTATGTTCTTTAATAGCATCATACATAGTGATCCTTTTGTAAGGTGCTTTAAATTCTATTTCTTTTTCTCCTGCTACAACTTTCGTTACACCGTTTGTTGCGATGGCAACTTTTTCTAACAACTGCTCTGTTATATCCATCATCCATTCATAATCCTTATAAGCTGTATAGAATTCCAGTACGGTAAATTCAGGATTGTGCGTTCTGTCCATTCCTTCATTTCTAAAGTTGCGACTGAATTCATATACCCATTCAAATCCACCAACGATCAATCTTTTTAAATACAATTCATTAGCAATACGTAAATAGAAAGGAACATCTAATGCGTTATGATGTGTTGCAAAAGGTCTTGCAGCTGCACCACCGGGGATACTTTGCAATACGGGTGTATCAACTTCCAATGCACCGCGTTCGTTTAAAAAATCACGAATAGCAGTTACGAGTTTTGTGCGTTTAATAAATACCTCTTTAACACCAGGATTTACGATCAAATCGGCATAACGTTGACGATAACGAAATTCAGGATCTGTTACTTCATCAAAAGCTTCACCGTCTTTTTCTTTAACGATAGGAAGCGGACGTAATGATTTTGTAAGAATGGTAAACTCTTTTACATGAATAGAAGTTTCACCGGTTTTTGTAGTAAATACATATCCTTTAACGCCGATAATATCACCGATATCAACTAATTTTTTCCAGACAGTCTGGTACAATGTTTTGTCTTCACCCGGACAAATATCATCCTGCTTTATATAAAATTGAATTTTTCCTGCACCATCCTGTAATACGAAAAAGTTGGCTTTGCCCATATCGCGCACGCTCATGATTCTGCCTGCAATACACACATCTGCAAACTGCTCCTTATTCTCTTCACCTCTGTAATGTTCCTTTATATATGCAGACGTGATATTAACGGGATATAATGGAGCCGGATAAGCATCGATACCCAGTTTTTTTAATTCTTCTAATTTTTCTCTGCGGATAACCTCCTGTTCTGATAAATGTAAAGTACTCATACGTGTTTGGTGAAAATTTTTGCAAAGATACCTGATGCGATTCATTCTCCCATATCATAGTATTTGCCAAAATAATGGGGTTTTGATCTTTCTCCAGAGAGATTTACTATGATAATAGGTAGTTAATGAACGGAAAAATGACAGAAATGAGGCACGGCATTTGTGATAATTTATTACTTTTATAACCATAATTATCTGCTATGAAATTTGAAAAAATTCATAATAAGGGTCAGGCGCAGTTATTTAAGAATCAGTACCTAGAACACCTTACTAAAACACATCCATTAGTTATCTTTTCTATTTATCTGCCTGCCGTTGTTTATATGTTGTATTATAGTATTGTATATCTGCATCTGGATATAGAACAAATGGGACTTACATTTTTGCTCGGGATGTTTTTCTGGACCTTTTTTGAATATATATTACACAGGTTTGTTTTCCATTTTATAAGCGAAAGTGAAGAGGCAATGAAAATTATCTACGTGATACATGGTAATCACCATGAATATCCACGTGATAGGGAACGGCTTTTTATGCCACCTGTACCGAGCATTATCTTAGCATCTGTAGTTTTTATGTTAATGTATTTTGCTGCGCATTTTTTTAATGCAAGCAACTATGTATTTGCTTTTTTCCCTGGTTTTATAGTTGGTTATTTGATGTATGGCAGCATGCATTATGCCATACATGCCTGGAATCCGCCATACGCGTGGATGAAACCATTATGGCGGAATCATCACTTACATCATTATAAAAATGAAGAACGCGGTTTTGGCGTAAGCACTACTTTGTGGGACAGGTTATTTGGAACAATGTTCGATCTCAATAAAGAAAAAGAAGACAAAGAAAAAGTTCAGGAACTAATGTTTAAATAATTTTTTAGTGATTATTGAGTGCTATAACAACAGGATTTTTAAAGTCTTTTGTTTTACCATTTAAGTCAAACACTTTTGTATATACGATATAAGTTCCTTCTATTAACTGCCTGTTTTTTTCACCCAAACCATCCCATATAAATTTACCTTGGGTTCCGCACAATGCATTTTGTTCCAGTAAACGAACCATCTTTCCCGAAGCGTCATATATAGTAATATTTGCAACATATCCTGTCTCAGGAAAGGTGTAGTCGATTGTCAAGAAATCATCAATACCATCATTGTTAGGGGTAAAAATTTGAGGATAAACAGATATTTCTCCTGCAGCGTATTGATCAATTCTGTATTGAGAATTTTTATAAGTAGGCGTACCGTAACCAACATTGGTGGCCGCAGAGTGCCAGTTTGATTGGGACTGTGTTGGCGCATCATAATTAATTCTTTCAAGTGCTACACCTTGTACATTATCTATTAATGGAAATTGCCAGCTAACATCATACTGCAATTCGTCTACAATATTTCCCTGCGCATTTAAAATAATCGCATCTCCATTATCGTCATTGAAAGAAGGCATATTATTTATCTGTACAAATGCATCAGGGTTTTGAGCAATGTATTGAGATTTTACAATAGAAGGACTGCTTGTAACAACGATAAAACTTTGAGGAAATAATAAATAATCACTATTGGTTAATTGGGCAATATTACTAATAGCACCGGATGTATTTCTATTGGCAATATATAGCTGTTTTAAATTGATGATTTTTTTACTGCGATTATATAGCTCCACATAATCAACACCATTGTCTCTTGGGTTAAACAGTATTTCATTAATAACTACATCAAAATTATTAGCAGCTGAACTTATGCCAACTCTTGCAGTATCGCTACTGTTAATAATATTGCCTGCACAATCAATAATATTTATTGCTGTAATGGTATATGTTTTTTTCTGAGACAAAGGCATAGCCAATTTCAAATTAACCTTATCAAAAAGAGGAGCTACTGCAGCCGCTAATTGTGGCGTACCTATATTTCCACTAATATTATAATTTGCTGCTATGGAGGCTTTATTACTATCTAATGGTTCATCAAAAGATAAGGTAATATCAACACTGTCTTGAGCAAAAGCACGTAATAGTTTGGGTGCATTTTGATCAGGGTTTTTACCATCTATAGAATTTATTTTACCCGGTGTACCACCATTTATATTTGTGCTTGCCTGCCAGTTGGAATATCCACTACAAGGGTTTTTTGTATCGATCATTTCCAATGACCAACCCCCTTGTTCTTTTAATGTATTTTGATACCATGAGTAAGAATAACTAACTGCATGAATAATTTCACCTTGAGGGTTTTTTAATATTAATTCTTCCCCGCTATTGCTTAAAGAAGGGAAATTTGTTACAGAAATAGTGGCACCGAAAGCCGACATAGTATTTACGGCACTGCCTGCGCATACAATTACAAAGCTATTAGGTTGCAAAATAAAATTAGGCATTGCCCCACTTTGTGTAGCAGTATCCCCAATTGTAAAACCTTGTAAATTAATAGGGGAAACGGTAGTATTTTTAAGTTCTATCCATTCATTGTTTGGTAACCCAACTACCGGAGCCGGATCGGCCATAATTTCATCAATGATAATATCATATTGTTTCGGCGTATATAAACTGAATATGGATGTTCCATTGATGATGCTATTTCCGGAAAGATCCTTTACGTTATCTACGGTAAGCGTACAAGTATTGCCATTGGGAATTTTAGTAGCAAAAGTTAAATGCACTAAAGCACTGTTCATGGCATCCTGCGTAGCAGAAACAGGATTATTTAAACCATTGTCAGCTGTATAGTTTGCAATCAGCTGACTACTATTGTCAACCGGCTCATCAAATAATACATCTACTGTAGTAGTAGATGTGGCAGTTGCAGATTGGATAGTAGGAGGTGTTACATCAGGAACGTATGGCTTAACAATAATATCATCAAAGAAATGCCGTTGAAAAAAACTAGCGGTACTTTGTTTTACTAAAATACCAAAGAATGACGAAGTAGTGTATGTATTATCGATAACACTTCCTTCGGTAAAATAGCTGCTACCCGTTCCCGTTATATCTCTCGATAGTGTCCATTGATTTATTGCATCACTTATGACCCTTATTTTAACTACATTATTACTGGTATTTAAAATACCATTTACACCATCGATGATTTTCGTGCTGCCGCTTGCATCTTTTCTATATAAACAAATGTCATCGTTAGTACCTCCGAGACGTACAAAATATCCAGTAGTTGCAGGTTGCTTTATATCACTTGCAGAAGCCGCTAAATAAATATCTACATAATTGGCAGATGATGTATTAAAAGCGAGCTTAAGATAAAGGTCCCACTCTGCAGAAGTTGCTAATGTACTTGCGGTGCTTAAGTAAAATGTATCATTGGCAATGGTATCATTACTTTGTAGCTGGAAAGATGAGTTAATTATCCACTTACTGGTATCACCGATCCATGTGGGGTTAGCTGTAAAATTACCATCAGTAAAACTTTCGGCAAACTGTGCTTGCGAGGCTGTTGAAAACACCAATAAAACAGATAGACAAAAAAGTAGTTTTTTATTCATAGTAGTGGGGGCTTAGCCTTTAAAGTTAGCAACTTTATTGAATTAGCCTTAATAATTACTGAAAGGTGTATATAAAAAATATTTTTTAATGTTTGGGTGATATATGATTTGTTGCTACTTTTGTGCCATGTTTTTGATTATTAAACAAATTAAGATTACAAAGAAACGTTCCGATAAACGGGAGGGTTAACTGGTGTTTTGTTTGTTCTACAATATTCACAAGCCTTCCAATAAAATGGGAGGCTTATTTTTTAACACTCATATATAAAAACAAAAAAATGAAAGTAGCTGTAGTAGGCGCTACCGGTTTGGTAGGTAGTAAAATGTTGCAGGTTTTGGCAGAAAGAAATTTTCCTGTTGATGAATTAATCCCTGTTGCTTCAGAAAGATCAATTGGTAAAGAAGTAGAATTTAAAGGAAAGAAGTATAAGATCGTAGGCTATGCTGATGCTATTGCCGCAAAACCGCATATTGCCATTTTTTCTGCAGGAGGTGGAACATCTCTTGAATTGGCACCAAAGTTTGCCGAAGCAGGTATTACTGTAATTGATAACTCATCTGCATGGCGTATGGACCCTACTAAAAAATTAGTAGTACCTGAAGTAAATGCTAATGTATTAACTAAAGCAGATAAGATCATTGCAAACCCTAACTGTTCTACAATTCAATTAGTGGTAGTATTAAAACCATTGCATGAAAAATATAAAATTAAAAGAGTAGTAGTATCAACTTACCAAAGTGTTACCGGTACAGGCGTTAAAGCTGTAGATCAATTGATGAATGAAAGAAAAGGGATCCAAGGCGAAATGGCTTACAAATATCCTATCGATCTAAATGCTATTCCACAAATTGATGTGTTTATGGATAATGGCTACACTAAAGAAGAAATGAAAATGACCAATGAAACCAAAAAGATCATTGGTGACGATTCTATCAAATTAACGGCAACAACCGTTCGTATACCTGTGATTGGTGGACATAGCGAAAGTGTGAACATCGAATTTGAAAAAGATTTTGATTTGAAAGAATTAAGAGAACTTTTAAGTAAAGCTCCAGGTGTTATTGTTGAAGATGATATTGCTAATAATATTTATCCAATGCCATTAACCGCACATGAAAAGGATGAAACTTTTGTAGGCAGGATCAGAAGGGATGAAACACAAGCCAATACTTTAAATTGCTGGATAGTGAGTGATAATCTTCGTAAAGGCGCTGCTACAAATGCTGTACAAATTGCAGAATACTTGTTGCAAAATAAATTGGTTTAAATTCAAGGAAGAAATTCCAAAATACAATAAGTCAAAATACAAAAGAGCCACTGTTATAATAGCAGTGGCTCTTTTTATATAATGTTCCAGTTCTTCTTCAGTGGGCGAGGGAGTTAACCTATCGTCCAGGTTTCGCTACCTCTTAATAATTTATCCAGATCACCTTTGCCTTTTTTAGCAATAGCTTCTTCAATTTGCATTGCCATAACATCTTCGTAACAAGCCCTGTCGTTTTCGTAAAACACACCAAACGGACGAGGTAAATGACCTTCAATTCTTGGATCATCAAACATGCGTACTAAAATTTGCGCTTTATAAAAATCCCTTTCATCATGTATCCATAGATCATCAATACTTGCATCTTTGCCTATCTCAACAACAACAGGTTTAAAGCCATCTAATTTTATTCCTTTATTTTGCGTAGCACCAAAGATCAAAGGTTTGCCTTGTTCTAAAAATAATACTTCATCAGCCTTGGTTCCTTTTTCAGTAAAAGTTTCAAAAGCACCATCATTAAAGATGTTACAGTTTTGATAGATCTCTAATAAAGAAGCACCTTTATGTCCCTGTGCGCGTATCAACATTGCTTGTAAGTGTTTAGGATCTCTATCCATGCTTCTTGCAACAAAGCTAGCATCAGCTCCTAAAGCCAGTGCTAAAGGATTAAAAGGATGATCTATACTTCCCATTGGTGTACTCTTTGTAACCTTATTTTGTTCAGATGTTGGAGAGTATTGACCTTTTGTTAAACCATATATCTGGTTGTTAAATATCAATAAATTGATATCGAAATTTCTACGTAAAAAATGGATAGTGTGGTTACCTCCAATACTTAAACTATCGCCATCACCGCTAACAACCCAAACACTAAGTTCTGGTCTTGCAGCTTTTAAACCGCTTGCAATTGCCGCGGCTCTACCATGAATACTGTGCATACCATACGTATTCATATAATACGGGAAACGGCTGCTACACCCAATTCCCGATACAATTACAATGTTTTCTTTAGGGATACCCAATGTAGGCATCACTTTTTGTACTTGTGCCAAAATTGAATAATCACCACAGCCCGGACACCAGCGGACTTCCTGATCTGTTGCAAAATCTTTTGCGGTTAAAACCGGTGCTGTTGTTTTCTCTGCTGTTGTTACGCTCATATACTTGTTATTAAAGAGGGACTGCAAGTTACGAAGAATGGTCTTTTTTAAAAAACTTTGTCGGGTAAATCCCGTAATTCAGGAGATTTAACTAGTAATAAGCAAAAAATGAGGATTTATATAAAATTAAGGGATTGAAGTGTATGACCTCAATCCCTTATTAAGCTACCATCATAGTTATAGTTACAATATCTTGGTATCGATCTCTTTTGACAAACTTGCAAAGATATCATCAATGCTACCTTCACCTTCGATCATTTCAACTTTGTTTACTTTTCTATAATGTTCAGCAACGGCGCTTGTTTCGTTATGATATACATTGATCCTTTCTCGTATCACTTTTTCATTTGTATCATCACTTCTTCCACTTGTTTGTCCGCGTTTTAATAAGCGTTTTACCAGTTCTTCTTCGCTTACTTCTAATGCTAACATCAGACTGATAGATGTTCCTTTCAATTCAAGTAGTCTGTCTAAAGCGTCTGCCTGTGCTGTTGTACGAGGAAATCCATCAAACAGAAACCCTTTCGCTTTGGGATTGGCATCTAACGCAGAGCTGATCATTCCGATCACAACTTCATTGGGAACAAGTTGGCCTTTGTCCATGAAATTTTTTGCTTCTAATCCAAGTGGTGTATTATTAGCTATTTCACTACGTAGCAGATCGCCAGTACTAAGGTGTTTTAAACCATATTTAGCTATTAATTTCTCGCTTTGGGTTCCTTTGCCGCTGCCCGGAGGACCGAATAATATTAAGTTGAACATAGTTATTTCTTGAGGCGCAAATATAGGAAATTACCGTATCTCTTATTGGTTAGTTGAGAATCACGATACCATTCTTGATGGCATATATTACCAATCCGACCCTTGATTTTACGCGTAATTTCTCAAATAGGTCGGTACGGTAACCATCTACAGTTCGGGGACTTATACATAATTCATCAGCAATTTCTTTGTAGTTTAATTCTGTGCAGGTGTATTTTAGAAATTCTATTTCGCGGTTGGTTAATTTGATCAGATTTTTCAGATCACTGCCGTCATCATCCATTTTATTGATAGCGTTGATAAGCTTACCGTTTACAAGATCAGAATAATAATATCCTTTTTTCATAATGGCGGTAATAGCATCTTGTAATTCAGAAGGTTCGCTATCTTTTAGAAGGTAACCTTTAGCACCATTTTTTAGCATTCGTATAATGGCATTCTCATCATCATACATACTTAACGCTAATGTTTTAATAGAGGGCTGATTTGTTTTTATCCAATTGGCGGTTTGATAACCATCCATCTCAGGCATATTGATATCAAGCAGTACAATATCGGGTAAAGAATCTTGTTTTAAATTTTCAATAAAATCTTTGCCGTTATCGGCTTCAAATAACACACCATGGCCCAGATTTCTGACTAATGTAGCTAACCCATTGCGTAACAGAGCATGGTCATCAACTAAAACGATATTTGCCATTTAGGGATTACTTATTTAGCGTTATTTGAATGGTTGTTCCGGTATTTATAATTGAAGTTATAGAAAAAATACCGCCAATCAAAGCCGTTCTATTTTGCATATTCTTTAATCCGATGCCTTTATGTGATGATTGTAAGAGATTGGTATCAAAGCCAACTCCATCATCTGTCAAAATAAATTTAAACATGCGAGATTCGTATGCCAGTGTAACATTGATATTTTTTGCTTTTGAATATTTAATACCATTGTTCAGAGCCTCCTGCAATATGCGAAAAATAACTATTTCTTCCTCATTGCTTAACCTAAAAGGTTCACCAATAATTTTTAGATTAGTTTTATATTGTCCGGTATTTTGCAAAATTTTCAATTCATTTGCGATAGCTTCCCGTATACCTAGATCCGCAATTTTATCACCATGCAGGCTCCGGCTAAGATCTCTCAAGTCGTTAATAGCCTTGCCTATCAGTTCTTTTGTGTCACCTACTTTTACCTGAATATTTTCATCATTGGTTACAGGAAATGTATTAAGGTGAAGCTTAGCCAAACTAAGTACCTGGCCCACGTTGTCATGTATTTCCTGACTGATAGTTTTAAGCGTTTGTTCCTGGATCTCGATCTGCGTATGCAAAAGTTCTTCGGTGAATTGTGTTTGTAATAATTGTTTTTCTACTTTGTACTGACGTCTTTTTCTTTGATAAATTACAAGGAAAGCAAAGATGAAAGCAGATAATAAGAAAAGCAAGAGAGAGGTCGCTATAATAGGGATTAGGATATCACGGTTTGTCATGTTGTTATTTTTTGTTCTTTGTCATAGTGTTGTCGGATACATCTAATAATAGGCCTATTGAAAATGCTACATACATAAAAATATTAAAGAGTCCATATACTGCGAATAACATTGATTTATTTCTATTGGCCATTAAAGAATCCCAGAAACAGAATATTAGAATGGTACAGCTTGTAAAAAAAAATATTCCGAGCAGATACCAGGAGAGCGGCATCTTTTGATTTAAATAAATAGAGTCATCTTCATAAATTTCTAAAAGCAATAATAAACTCCAGGCGGTATAAATTATGTTATTAAAGCACACCCATTCACTTAAAAAACGCTGTGTTATACCAACGACCAATAAAAAATATAAAGCCATTGCAAACCCCACTGCGGCTGAAAAGTAGAATATCTTTCGTCCTTTTTTTGAAAAAAAACTTGTTTTAAAAAAGAAGAAAATGATTGTGTATTCTATAGGAGCATATATATTATAGAAAATGCATAAACTTTTGATACCTGAATAATGCGTAGCTATCTGAGCAAAAGAACCAACAATACATAATAAGA
>Ga0207033_1144_pt1 | contig 14818 bp, 17 predicted proteins | sample Alteio_BWMinCont_35_FD_153262 | JGI IMG/M metagenome (GOLD analysis project Ga0207033, IMG submission 153262) | Enriched cells from forest soil in Barre Woods Harvard Forest LTER site, Petersham, Massachusetts, United States -... | ecosystem: Environmental > Terrestrial > Soil > Temperate forest >... | reverse complement strand
ACATCACCCGTTAAGCGGTTATCATCATCGTTAGCAAAAGGGATCATTAATAAATAATTGCCAATGATAATTTTAGATTATTTAACTTTATACTATGAACCGTTACCCCTCAAAAATCAAAAGGATGAACCTTTACAAGCTGCTTATTATTTCGTCGTTGGTCATATTGTCTGCATGCAGCAGTAATGATAATAATACGAAATTACAGGCACAAGTTGATAGTCTGAACGCGCAAATTGCGCAAACGTATAAGCCAGGTTTGGGCGAGTTTATGATGGGCATACAGGTACACCATGCCAAAATTTGGTTTGCTGGTAAAAACCAAAACTGGGACCTTGCAAATTTTGAGGTAGGCGAGATAAAGGAAACATTGGACGATGTTAAAAAATACTGTACCGACCGCCCCGAAATAAAATCATTACCGATATTATACCCGGCTTTGGACAGCGTAAATAATGCCATAAAAGCAAAAGACCCGAAGCGGTTTGAAACAAGTTTTATATTATTAACCAACAGCTGCAATAGCTGCCACCAAAACACCCATCATCAGTTTAATGTGATAAAAATACCGGAAACCCCGCCATATACTAACCAGGAGTTTAAAGTGAAATAAACACCAGACAGGATTTTTAAATTTGCTTGTAGCGTTACATTGATCTGTAACGTAATAAATTATAAATCCGCTTATGTCAATAATATGAAAACAAAATACACCTTAATCATAATTCCCGTACTTGTGCTTTGTTTATTTTCCTGTAAAAAGACTGGAAGTACAAACCCGACCGCTATTATTGGGAAATGGAGTATTGCTAAAATTGCATATTACCAGGCACGCGATACTACAATTACCGGACTGGCAACCGATTATTACAATTTTAGCTCGGATGGAAGCCTTACCATACAGGATCACCAGGATTCATATAACGGAATTTACAGTTTGAACGGAACGAAGTCTGTAGGCATCACAATTGAAATTGTTAATGGTCATGGTCTTGGCGTTGCCTCCTCACCGGCGGTTTTTACTATCTCGAATTTAACCGATCATAGTGTTACATTAACTTCACCTCCATATCCCTCGGGGCAGGAAATAGTATCTTTGCAAAGATAATATTGTTGACCATGGCAGCGCGTTTGGCCGAAAGGGTGGATTAAGCAGATGAATAGGCCGGTAAATATTTAAATACCAGGTCGTTATTGTTTTATATGAGTTTGCATCGTAAACACATTTATAAATTAACTCATTTCATAATCATGAAAACCAAATACTCATTAATGATAATCGGCCTAATGCTATGCGCAGCCGCTTGCAAAAAAGATATTAACGGTTCGTTGAGCCAGGTCATAAATAAAAATGATAAAAATAGCTCAAGCGAGTTAGGCCAGTTATCAATTATTGAAAAATGGAACATAGTTACCGATTCAACGTTTGCGGGAGCTGGAATAACCAATCATGCGGTTGATTACAGCGGGCAACCAGGAGATTATTTTGATATCAGGGCAAATGGCTACATTTATACTAAAGAAGGGGCCGTTTTAGATACATTAAGCTATACCCTTCTTTCTGATACAACAATTATTATCAAGCCATTTGGCCTCGCAGTTAACAGTGTACCCCCAATAAGTGGTCATATTACTAACCTTACATTGAATTCAGTTAATATAGCTTCGCCTGAGTTCGCTACGCCTGGGGGTTTGTTTGGACGTAGGTTAAGTTTAAGCAGGTAAATACCTTCTGCAAATGGTTTATAAATTGATTTTTTAAATGCGGTTCGCAAAATGTTTTGACCAGGCTTTTTACTTGCCCGGTTTGTCATTAACCTTTACGCAGCATATCTGCATATTCATTAGGTAAGGGGCTACCCTCAACCGCTTTAGCAGCTTTTTCTATATCATACTCAAAGCGGATAAACTCAACTCGTACGCTGTCTTTATCTTTAATAGAACTGCTTTCATCAAGGTGAAGCAATACATAGCCACCTCGTGGGTCTTTATCTTTTGGCTTGCCGACAGAGCCAATATTGATAGCATGGCGATAATGGGCATCTTCCGTAATAACCGTTGGTAATATCCGGTGATAAGGCTGGTGCGTATGCCCAAAACACATAATGTCAGCATCCGCCTGCTCCATAATACGTAGCAAACTTTTTTCGTCCCTGTCCTCAAAAAGGTATTCATTTACTTTACGTGGACTGCCATGTACAAAAAGCACGTTTAATTTATCGTTATTCAATTGAAATTCTAGACGAATATGTGCAGGCAGGGTGCGTAAATATGCCCTTTGCTCATCTTTTACTACCTCGTTAGTATAAGCAATGGATATTTTGCCCATCGCTTTTTCTTCATCGGTTTTGTAGGCACAGCCGCAATCATCACTATGCTGGCCGATACCAAAATCGTAGTTCCCGGCGATGCAAGGAATACCACGTTTACGGATCTCATCAATTACCTCATTTGGCCAGACGTTGTAACCGACTAAATCGCCAAGGCAATAAATCGCATCTGGTCTGTTAGTTTCTACATCTTTAAAGAATGCTTCCAGTGCAGGAAGATTAGCGTGTATATCGGAGAATAATGCAATTTTCATTGATTGATTTTATTATTAGTTAGGTATTTCCAGACTGGTATAGCCAATGTTGCGCCTACAACAGGCGCAAATATGTATATCCAAATATGTTCAAGGTGCCCTGAAGCGATAGCAGGGGCAATTGAGCGCGCGGGATTCATAGATGCCCCACAAATAGGGCCTGCAAACATTGCCTCCAAACCTACTACAGAGCCAATGGCAAGCCCTGCGAACATGCCTTGCTCTTTACTGCCAACGGCGACATTCATAATCACCAGCATTAGAAAGAACGTTAATATTATTTCCAGGACGAAGGATTGCATTTCCGTTCCAGCAGGAATTGTTGCACCCAAAAACTGGCTCGAAACAAAAAGTAATTTTAAGATAAAGCTTGCCAGCAAAGCGCCCGTTAATTGACTAACTATATATCCTGGAAGTCGCTTAACCGGAAAACGCCCGGATATGGTAAAAGCAATGCTTACAGCAGGATTTAAATGCGCCCCGGATATATTGCCAAGGCTATAGATCATGCTCATAATGATAAGGCCAAAGGTTATGGCTACCCCAACGTGTGTCACCGCGCCCCCAGATTGCTGATCAATAATGATTGCACCTGTTCCGCAAAAAACAAGGGCGAATGTGCCAAGTAGTTCTGCGAGGTAATTTCTGAAAAGATTGTTTGCCTTCATAATTTATATCCCCACCTTCACACTTCTGCGCTCTAATAAAAGCGTGTCGCGCCAAACGCCGTTCAGTTGACCTATCCGTTCCCGGCTGCCGACAATCCTGAACCCGTTTTCTTCATGAATTTTTAGGCTTGCTAAATTTTCAGCAAATATTCTCGACTCCAATGTCCAGAAATTATTTTCCTCGCTTCGTTCTATCAAATCGCTTAATAATTGTTTACCAATGCCTTTACCGCGGCTGTTTTCTGCTATGTAAACGCTCACTTCGGCTACACCGGCAAATACACAATGGTCTGATATAGCGGTTAAAGCGGCCCAGCCCAAAACCTCTCCATTTTCTGTTGCAACCAGACGGCAGTTTTTTACATGGGTTTTGTCCCATTCGTCCCAATCTGGCACCTTGTTCGAGAAATTGGCATTGCCTGTTGCCAGGCCACTCTCATAAATAACCCTGACCTCGGGCCAGTGTTTTTCGGTTAGTTTTTCAATTTCCATAAGCTATCGTTAACTGCAGCAACCGGGTTCGCAGCAGGCGGTAACTGCTAAGTTCTTTAATTCAATTTTTGGTTTTTCCGCAGCCGGGGCAACGCAGCAAGCTGATGCTGTTTCCAATTCATAGTGAGGGTCGTTAAATTCGGCATCTTCATGAAAATAATAAACTTCCCATTGAACGCCGTCATGATCATTTACCCAAAACTTATCCTGTTTTGCATAGCAGCAATTGGTGCCAATTTCTTCACGCGTAATTAAGCCGGCGTGTTGTGCTTTTTCAAGCCGGTTGTTCAATTCGTCAATCGTATCCACCTGGAAGCCTAAATGGCCAAAGTTTTGTTTTACACGATCAGGATTTTCAACAAATGATATGATGAGTGAAGGTTCATCCAAAATATATTTAACATAACCTTCGCGTACCTTATCCGGCGATTTGCCAAAAAATAAATTGTAGAAATTGATAGTTTGCCGTATGTTGCTTACATACAAGCTTACATGCATACGAGGGAAAAGCGGTGTTTTCATGATTATTTATTTAATTGTAATATTACGATAGATCATTTCAAATTTTTTTAACAGCAATTATCCTTCAGCTCATAAGCGGTAAAAAAGCTGCTTAACTGTTCACTTAGTTCATTCCAAACAGTTGGGTTTATACAATAACAAACGCTTACGCCCTCAATAGTCCCTTTTATTAAACCGGCAGACTTTAGTTCTTTTAAGTGCTGCGATATGGTGGCTTGGGCAAGGCCCAATTCGTCGACCAGGTCGCCGCAAATGCAAGCGTTTGTGTTGATGATCTGCTGTAAAATAGCGATACGGGCCGGATGCGCCAATGCCTTTAGCATAATTGCCAGCCGGTTTTGTTCATCGGTGAATATTTCTGTTTTAGTTAAGCCCATTTTTATATCGCAATATTACGATTGATTAATTGGATTTCAAAATGAAATGCAATTTTAACATGAGTTCGACGTAAAAAAATTTGTGCCCCATCGGGGCTACCCGTTTGTAGAATTAATTTTCATCCTTTGTCTTGCCCCATCAGGGGTTACCCAATTCGCGAAGGGTAACCCCTGACGGGGCAAAATTTATTTTTTGTTTATTTTCTACAAACGGGTAGCCCCGATGGGGCAACGTATTCAATTCTTACGTCGAACTCATGTAGCTTTATTGAAATAAAATAGTTGTCGATAGCAAAAACCAACACAAACCCCGCATAAACCGTAAAAAAGTAACTTGTATGGAAATTTATTAATGTTTAAGTTTATTGGTTTTATTATTAGTATTGAATGACCTATCGCGATTTACTATTGGATCCAAACTGGCAGGCTAAAAGAGAGAAAATTATAAACAGGGACGGCTGCAAGTGCAGTACCTGTAATAATTTTAATTTGATGCAAAATCGTTTGGCCGGCCTTATGTTTTTTCATGGGGAGAACTACCATGGTAAATTGTTTGGCTTTTATGGTTACAACAAAAAGGGAATATTAATTAACCATAAAGTATTTGTTAAAAAAGAATTAAACATTTCGGCTATCAACAGCCCGAACGGGCATGTTGTTTACATTGATGAAGCGCCTGGCAATGAAATATTTGCGAAAATGATTGCCATAAGGGAACGTGAATTAACTGACTATGACCACCTTGTTTTAAAGCATCCCGATGAAATAGCTTCACAAAGTAACTACCAATTGCAAAGCGAAGCATGGAAAAATTATAAATGGATTATAGTGCCATCTTTGCTTGTTCATCATTCATTTTACAAAAAGAACCTTGCCCCCTGGGATTACCCGGATAACTCGCTCGAAACCATTTGCAGCGTGTGCCTTGAACAGCTTAATAAAGAACAAGGTGTGCCTTACTTAAATGAAAACGACGTCGCCATCAGAACGTTAACACCATGTCAAAAATGTTTCGGTACCGGATATTTTCCGGGCTGCCAGGATAATGAAATAACTATTTGCGACAGGTGCGACGGGGCGATGTACGAAGAGTTTTTTTATAAAGCGCAAGTCTTGTGATTTTAGAACCAAGAACCAAGAATCAAGACATCGCGCAAAGTTTTCTCTACTTTCATGTCTTGATTCTTGGCTCTTGACTCTTGGTTCTCTCTCGCTAATTAGTTACTGCTGCCTTCCTAAAATAGCGCTGAATTTACTCTCATAATCCTTAATCTGCGCTTTTAGTTTATTAGTTAAGGCTGTTTGATGGTTATCGCCAGCACTTGTTATGCCTATAAGTCCATTTAAAAAGGACATGCCATATTGTACATCGCGTGAGTTAAACTCCCCTGAATTATCTTTCATCAGGTAATAATTATAATCAAGCTGATCGGTTACGTAATCGTCAACACTGTTTATAAATTTATTGCCTAAAACTATATCATGCAGGTCATAAGCCGTTTGAGCAAAGAATATTTTGCGGTCGGCAACTTCCAGGCCAGGGGTAATATCAGGCATTACCTGGTCGTATTTATGCAGCACATTAAGCGCCAGGTCGGGGTGCCCGTCTTTTATTAAACCCTGGGCCAGGTCAAGGAAAGTTGTTACCATTACGGGGTAAAACATCGTGGTCGACTCATGGTCCAGGTACCTTGCAGTTTTAAAATTGCCATATTTAAATTTGGTCATCATGTTGTTATACATAACAAGGCTGTTTGTTTTGCCTAACTGGTCTCTTGTGCTGGTATCGGGCTTAAAAGGTATAAGGTGATAGGTAAAGCCTTCTTTGTACAGGTATGACTGCAGGCCGATAAGATTCTCCTGGCCAATAGTAGTAGTAAAGCAGATAGGCCTTACCCAATTGTTGTGCGCCAGTATATCAAGCATAGCAAGGTTTTCTTTGGTTATATAATTCGATGTGTATGTCCATTGCATCGCGGTATCAAGCCTGTCTTTTTGGTCAGGTGTGATCACATGATTTTTTATAACATCATCGGCATTTATCTTAATTTTTAGCTTTTTGGTAGGTAAATAATTTGAGAAACCGCCGCTTTGCATTTGAAGCTGTGCTGTTTTGTCATCGGATGTAATAAAATCAAATACATCTTTCACTTCCGCATACCCTGCTATCGGACTTGATTTACCTGTATTATTGTTGTAGATGCCGTCATTATAATAAACTACGTCGCGCACCCCTTCTTTATATTTATCATAAGACATAGTAATAGGCAGCGGAGCCGACTGGTTCATTTTGCCCTGCATCTGTTGTATATACCAATCGCCGGTAAACAGGCTAAGGTTGACAATACGCACATCGGGCCGTATGCCTTCCACTTCCTGGTCGTACCATAACGAGTAAGTGTCATTATCACCATAGGTAAATAAAATGGCATTCGGCGGGCACGATATCAGGTAGTTATAGGCCATATCATGCGGCGTCATTTTAGTGGATCGGTCATGATCTTTCCATTCTTTACTTGCCAATAGTACCGGTGCGGCAAGTAAGCAAATAGCAGTGGAAGCTATTGCCGCGGCTTTCGGGGTTGTTATTAGTTTGATGAGTTCAGCAAGGGCAATTACACCCAAACCTATCCAAATGGCGAAGGCATAAAAGGAGCCCACGTACGAGTAATCACGTTCGCGGGGCTGGATGCTGGGCTGGTTAACATAAAGTACAATGGCCAATCCTGTAAAAAAGAAAAGCAAAAGCACTATCAGCGCGTCGCGTTTTTTACGTTGAAAATGGTATGCGCAGCCAAATAAACCAATTATTAAAGGCAACGCATATAAAGGTGTATAGGTTGTGCCGTTAACCACTGATTTTGGTAAGTGCCTGCCGCCGTCAAAAATCCCACTCGTCCAGTTGCCGTCAATTCCCGTCGAGCTTTGCTGGCCATCCTGATCATTATAGCGGCCTACAAAATTCCATAAAAAGTACCTGACATACATCTGGTAAATTTGCCAGCTGAACATCCATTTTATGTTATCGCTAAAGGTTGGGGCTGCCTGGTCACCCATTTGCAGCCATTGCCGGTAAAATTGGGGATCCTGGCCTTCATTGCTATACATACGCGGAAATATCGTTGTATGGTCGTACACGTAGTTTTGTTTTTTACCGGCATCCTCATATTTTGTTTTGCCCTTGCGGTAAATAGTGCTGCCTTCGGTTTGATCAACAACTTTTGCATCAAAATACTGACCGAACAACAACGGGTTTTCGCCGTACTGTACACGGTTCAAATAGCCATAAAGCGTAAAAGCATTATCGGGGTGCGAGTTGTTCAGATCGGGATTAGCGGTGCCCCTGATAGGTATATAAGCAAAAGAACTGTAACCAAAATAAACGAAGGCTACACATAAAAATGCCAGGTTCAGCAGTGGTTTGTTGTATTTAATGCTCAACCATATCCCGGCAAATAATATTGCTACGATGATCAGGAAGAAGAAAAAAGCGCCGCTCCAAAAACCAAGTCCAAATGAGTTTACAAAGAAAAGATCAAAATAGGCGGCAATTTGTATTGTATAACCTCTTATGCCATATTGCACAAATACCAATATAAGCGCGCCAATTAAAAAGGCGCCTATTGCGCTGCCAACATTAACATTCTTGTGCCTGCGGAAATAATAAACAATGGCTATAGCAGGTATAGTTAACAGGTTAAGCAGGTGGATACCTATAGAAAGACCAACAATATAAGCGATGAATATGATCCAGCGGTCGGCGCCGGGCTCGTCGGCGTGGGCGTCCCATTTTAATATTGCCCAAAAAACTATCGCTGTACAAAGTGACGATAATGCAAATACAATGGTTTCAACAGCCGAGAACCAGAAAGTATCGGTATAAGTAAATGCCAGTGCACCAACTAAACCGGCCCCCATAATTAGCAGCAGGCGTGACTGGTCAACAGCTTCATCGGCCTTATCAGCCAGCATCTTTTTGGCTAATGCGGTAATGGTCCAAAAAAGGAACATAATGGTAGCGCCGCTTGCCAGGGCCGAGCCCATATTAGTAAAGTAAGGCACTTTGGCATTATTGCCGAAAGAGAGCAGCGAAAACATTTTACCCAGCATGGCAAAAACCGGGTAACCGGGCTGGTGGGCCACCTGCAAACGGTAAGCACACGAGATAAATTCGCCGCAATCCCAAAAGCTTACGGAAGGTTCTAAAGTTAAAATATAGGTAACTGAAGCTATGGCAAAGCAAAGCCAGCCTAAAAGATTATTTATTTTTTTGTATTGCATGGATGATAACTAAATGGTTTATCGCAGGGTAAATATCAGGATTTTTATAGGTTATTTTTAAAAAACAGTTCGGGCTTAACAACTTTTAACAAAATTAATATTATATGCCGTTTAAAAGGATGCAAATATGGGAAAATAGTATGAAAGTGCGAAAGGGGAGAAGTCCGAAAGTCGGGAAGTCGGAAAGACCGAAAGTTTTGGCTGTTTTGTTTGGAGGTTTGCGAAGTGCCAATACTGATTTGCATGTTTTATCAATCTCAATCAAAATCATTCCTTAAGCGCCGAATCCCAGTGCTCGGCAACCTTTCCGTTTTCAATACGGAGCATCTCAAACGATGTTGTCGTGTAGGTTTTTCCAGGGTTCTTCGGATCAGGGTGCACTGCTTTAAAACTAAGCACCACCCGGTCCCCTTCTGCAACGATAGCGATCAACGGGCTTTGAATGGTATCAACGATAGGCCGGGCTTTTGCAAATTTTGAAAAGAAATCAAGAAAGCCTTGCCTGCCTGTCGGCACGTTCGGATTATGCTGGATATACGTTTCCGTCATATATTGCGGGGCAAGTTCCAAATGGCCGCCCTCGAGCACCGAACGCCAAAAATCATATACCAATTTTTTGTTTTTAGCCTGTTTGGCATCCTTGCTGTACAGCATCGATTGCTGGCTTTGTGCAAAGACAGTTGTTCCTAAAAAACACACAAAACCGAGTAATAGTAGTTTCTTTTTCATGGGGCTTATCTTTTTATTGTGATGGTAATACTCAAATCTATAAATAGTTATTAGCATAAAAAGTTAAAAAGTGTTAATGGATAAAGTCTCATTAAAAATGGAAAAACTGTCTTCATAAAAAAAGAATGCGCACAAAAACTGCGATTTTCATGAGTTGATGCGCCACTTTTTTGGTTGGCACTCGCGCCAGAGGGGAGTCAATAAAAAAAACTATTTTAGCCATCAGTAAAAAATCGATCACAATAAGATGAACACAAAATTAATTATGGCCCTTAGTGCAATTTTCCTTGCCTTAATAGGGGTTAGCCTGACTTTTCTCCCTGGTGAAATAGCCGTTTTAACTGGCCTTGGTGCTTCAAAAGCATTGTTGCTGCTCCTTCAAATATTGGGCGCGCTGTATTTTTCAATGGCCATGCTAAACTGGATGGCTAAGGGCAGTATTATTGGCGGCATATACAACCGGCCGATCGCACTGGCAAATCTCACTCATTTTCTGATCGTTGAAATTTACCTGGTGAAAGCGTTGATGAATAACCATTCCCTCCCTTTTGAGGTATGGCTGGCGGGAGGCGTTTATGCTGTTTTTGCCGTATTGTTTTGGATGATATTTTCGACGCACCCGGCACCGAATAAAAATGTTTAAAAGAAATGCCAATCAGAACTTCAAAAACACACCTGTTTCAAAGTAGAATATTGATGGTTGGTCAGATATTTTGGCTTGAATAGTTTTTGGCAATTGGTTTTTAACGATGGCGTAGGTTGGGGTAAACTGAAAAATAAAATGACCGGCTTTATATTCAAGCGGGGCCGATAATTCATAATCCAGCAAAGCATATTGACCAAGTTGGTTTATATACTTTGTTAATAAGGCATTTTGTGCCGCAGTAAGTTTGGCAGTTTTAACCTTCTTTTTTGTTAGATAGGAATCATAAAAATTTTGACTGCCGGTATTAACAGTCGCTGTTGGCGAAATTAGAAAGATGTCTTTATCGCCAAATATGCCTTCGGCTATAAAATCATGTGTTAGCCCTAAGTTTACAAAAACATCATTATTTATACCCTGCTTATTTAAATTATAATCGGCGCTTACCGAGGGTGAAATAATATCGCCGATATCATAAGTGAAATTAGCATTAAAGGTACTGCTGACGGCCGCCGCTATTTGTGTACTTGTCGAGCTGTAAAATAACTTGGCATAAGATACATTTCCCGAAAGGTTATCGGTAATATCAAAATCATAACCGGCGGTAATATCACCGCCATCCAGCTTTTTCTTTTTTTTGTTTGGCAAAAAATCAAGGCTTCCGGAAAAGTAAATGCCTTGTTTTAAAGTGTATTTTACCTCGGGCACAACCATTGGTGTGCGTACGGTATCTGTACGGCCCATAAAAACATTATTGCTTAAATAGCTTACCCCAAACTTAATTGCCGAGGCCCTGTCATTGCTTTTATCATCAGGCTTTATTTTATCATCAGATCCGGGCAGGGTTCCCGTTTGACAAAATGCATTGTATGTAAAAAGTAGAAATAAAATAGTTAGCAGGACTTTGCATAGGGGTTTTATCATAATAACAATTTGTAAAAAAATACGTATGAGGGTTTAACGGAAAATATACCTGAAGGTTTATTTAATAAATATTAAAAATATTTATTTACTACATTAAACCATTTGTAACTTATTTAGTCAATAATCAAATCAACCAAACCCCGGCAAATTTTGAAATTATGAAAAAATTATTTTTACTGTCCTTTGCAGTTCTATTGGCGGCAGGGGCATTTGCCCAAACAACTTCTGCGACTACGCCGGCAACCCCTTCAACAACGCCAACCGAAAAAGCACAGATGAAAGACCTGCGTAAAGATGTGCGTGCATATGATAATAAGAAGGCCGAGGCTAAGCAGGCAATTAAAAAAGGTGACCTTACCGCTGCAAAAACTGACATTGCCGCTGCCAAGGTTGACAAACAAGATATAAAAGCTGATGCAAAAACACTAAAGAGCGAAGGTGTTGCACACCCTATTAAATTAGCTGATAAACAAGTTAAAAAGATTGACGAAAAAGATGTTAAAGCCGATATAAAAGACATCAAAGCGGATAAAGTTGCTGAAAAAGCAGCAGTAAAGGCGGGCAATACCACAGCAGCCGCTACAGATAAAGCGGATATAAAGGCTGATAAGAAAGAATTGAAAAAAGATATTAAAGAAGCCAGGCGCGATGGCATAAAACATCCGGTACGCCGGGCCAAATAATACCCCTAACATATATAACAACACAAAGGGATGCCAATCGGTGTCCTTTTTTTATTTTCGTAAATTATTTTTGAATTTTCCGCCTGTAATTACGGGCAAATATTAGCCCAAGCGCTGCGCCAAGTCCCATGCCAATCGCTAAATTATTAATGGCAAGTCCAATACCCGCTCCAATAGCTATTCCGGCGCTATAAAATAAAAGAGTGCTTTTATACATTAATGATAAAGGTAGGTTTAATCTTTAGTAAAAACATGATTTGGGAATTGATAATTTAAATCATCAAATAAAATTAAACCATAGGCGTTCTTTATGAGTCATAGCATTGTTTATATCTAAGTTTAATTTATTAAAGTACCGGCTTAACTATTGAAAAAACTTTACACAACCCTTAAAAACAATTGAACTATGCTAAAGCGGATATTGGTGCTTGATGATAACCAGGATATACTGGATATTATGAAAGAAGCATTGTCATACGAAAAATTTGAAGTAAAGATCACTTCAGACAGCGAGGAAATTATTGGGATAGCCAAAGCCTATCAGCCCGACCTGGTTATATTGGATTATAAATTAAATGGCCCACATGGCGATGATATCTGCCGGAAAATAAAAACGCATAACCTGCTTTACGATACCCCTGTAATTATTTGCTCTGCCTATCTCGACAATAATATAAACCTGTTAACTTGCGGCTGCGATGCAATTATTGCAAAACCTTTTGGCCTGGAAGAACTGCTTGACAAGGTGAACGGATTGATTGTGGTGTAGGTTAGTGATTAGAGACCAGAGGTTGGTTGTCTGATCTTTTCTTATTAATCTAATCCAAATATTTTACTTTTCGTACAAAAACTAATCTCTAACCTCCAATCTCTAATCACTAAAAATAGCTATTTTTGCGCAAATTTTTAGCGGGATGAGCAAAGTAAAAGTAGGCCTGGTACAAATGACCTGTACTGCCAATAAGCAGGAAAATTTAGATAAAGCGATCATCAAAATTAAGGAAGCTGCAAAAAAAGGCGCGCAAATTGTCTGTTTGCAAGAACTATTTACGTCACTTTATTTTTGTGATGTGGAAGATTACGACAATTTTAAGCTGGCCGAGGCAATCCCGGGGCCGTCAACAGACGCGCTTTCAGTTTTGGCTAAAGAATTGAATGTGGTGATCATCGCTTCCTTGTTTGAGAAACGCGCGCAGGGGCTTTATCATAATACCACGGCTGTTTTAGATGCCGATGGCGCTTACTTAGGCAAGTACCGCAAAATGCACATCCCCGATGACCCTGGATTTTACGAAAAATTTTATTTTACCCCCGGTGATTTGGGTTACAAAGTTTTCCAAACTAAGTTTGCCAAAGTTGGCGTACTCATTTGCTGGGACCAATGGTATCCCGAAGCTGCCCGCATTACCGCGCTCATGGGCGCCGAAATATTGTTTTACCCAACGGCTATCGGCTGGGCTACTACCCAGGATGAAGCAACGAATATTGAACAATACAACGCCTGGCAAACCATTCAACGCTCGCATGCGGTAGCAAATGGGGTACATGTTGTAAGTGTTAACCGTGCCGGTGAAGAAGCAGGTTTAAAATTCTGGGGCGGATCGTTTTTTTCAAATCCTTTCGGGACGATTTTATACCAGTCACCACATGGAGAAGAGGATATTGCGGTAGAGGAATTGGACTTATCTAAATCGGATTATTATAGAAGTCATTGGCCGTTTTTAAGAGATAGGCGGATTGAGTCATATCAACCGATCACCAAAAGATTTTTAGACGAATAATTAACGAAGCGTCATTGCGAGGAACGATCCGCCAGCTGGCGGACTACACCAGCAAATCAACGAAACACAATGATTGTGAAAAAACGTTTTCTCCATAAGCATTTAACTGTTTGACTTGTATAGCTTAAAGATTGCTTCGTTCCTCGCAACGACGCATGGAAACAACCACGAACCATCAACTATGAACTCTCCGAAACAAAATGGCTTCTTCTTCCCCGCCGAATGGGCAAAACACACCGCCACCTGGCTTAGTTGGCCACATAAAGAGGAATCATGGCCGGGGAAGATCGATTTGATCTATCCCAAATATTGCGGGTTTATTAAGGTATTGACTGAAGGCGAGTTGGTGCGCATCAATGTGGCGGATGAACAAATGGAAACATTTGCAAAACAACAATTGATAGCTGCTGGCGTTGATTTAAAACGTGTTGAGTTTTTCCATTTCCCAACTAATGATGCCTGGTGCCGCGATCATGGCCCGGCGTTTTTGATCAATCCTGCAACAAAACAAAAAGTGATTGTCGATTGGGGTTATAATGCCTGGGGCAATAAATATCCACCGTTTGATTTAGATGATGTTATCCCAACCAAAATTGGGGGGCGATTGGGTTTACCTGTTTATCATCCCGGCATAGTAATGGAAGGCGGCTCGGTTGACTTTAACGGCAAAGGGACTGTTTTAACCACAACAGCCTGTTTACTCAATAAAAACCGCAACCCGCATTTAAACCAGCAACAGATAGAAGGCTATCTGCAAAATTATTATGGCGTGGAGCAGGTTTTATGGTTGGGCGATGGCATTATTGGCGATGATACCGACGGGCATATTGATGATATTGCTCGTTTTGTAAATGGAGATACCGTTATTACCGTTGTTGAAGAAAATAAGAACGATGAGAATTACCAGATCCTACAGGAAAACCTGCAAACTTTAAAAACCATGCGCCTGCTTAACGGCAAACAATTGAATATAGTGGAGTTGCCCATGCCTGAAATGGTCATCTACCAGGATCAGCGTTTGCCCGCATCCTATGCTAACTTCTATATTGCTAATTCTGCGGTTGTGGTGCCTACTTACCGGTCGAAAAATGATGTAAAGGCTTTGGATATTTTGCAAAGCTGTTTTCCCGGCCA
>Ga0207033_1143_pt1 | contig 14822 bp, 11 predicted proteins | sample Alteio_BWMinCont_35_FD_153262 | JGI IMG/M metagenome (GOLD analysis project Ga0207033, IMG submission 153262) | Enriched cells from forest soil in Barre Woods Harvard Forest LTER site, Petersham, Massachusetts, United States -... | ecosystem: Environmental > Terrestrial > Soil > Temperate forest >... | reverse complement strand
GGTTCGCCCGCCACATTTGCTGATGGTCGAGGCCGTCCGAGATGCCAGACTGGTAATCCCGATAGGCAGCAAGTTGCCACTCAGCCAGGCGGCCGAAGCTCAAACAGTCGCGGAAAAGGGCGGCATCCGGAGGGTCTTGCCGTTGGCTTAACATTCTATTGCGGACAAAGGCCACGAAGGGAAAATCGGAGATGAAAAAGGCTGCGCGCGGAATCAACCTCGCTTCGAAACCAAGTGGTGACGGATGTGTAGAATGCCTGGCGTCGCCGAAAGGGTGGCGGTTTCATCTCCGTCGGTGTGCGGAGTGTGGGCACATTGGATGCTGTGACAGTTCTCCGAGTCAACATGCATCAAAGCATGTGGCGGCGACGGGGTATCCGATCATAGCCAGCTTTGAACCGGGCGAGGATTGGTGCTTCGACTACGAGAAGCAAGCGATGGTCAAGGGTGTAGAGTTGCTTCCGCCGCATTCGTACCCGAGAAATCAGCTCCTGGGCCAGCAGGAAGGGTGCCGGCCAACTGGGAACCGCTTCTGAACTAGCCAGCCATCATGGGCCTGCCGCCCCGTGAGAATTGAATGTTCGGCGAACGATTAAGAACCACGGCTAAACTGCTTCGAAGCTCTTAATGCCCGGCGACGAGCGACCACTTATGGCATTTCAATACGGTTGCAGGAGAATTGGACAATGTTGCCAACGATCAATACGCCTGATAGGCAAGCCGAGGCTTATCCGGTGCTTACGCCGGCACAGATAGACCGTCTCCGGCCCCACGGCACTATCCGACCGGTCCGGGCTGCCGAGGTTCTTTTTGAGCCGGGTAAGTCGGGAATGCCCTGTTTTGTGGTGCTCTCAGGAAAGCTTGACATCGCAGTATCCGGACTCTGGGGCGAACAGGTGTTTGTAACATACGGCCCCGGTCAATTCTCTGGTGAGGTTGTCCTGATCTCCGGTGCGCGCGCCTTATCTCGCGGGCGAGTGGCCGTGCCGGGGGAATTTCTCGAAATCAGCGCAGAGGCGCTGCGCACGTTGATTGCAAAAGATGCTGAGCTTAGCGATATCTTTATGCGCGCATTCCTTCTGCGCCGTGTAGCGATGATTTCGGGAGGTTTGGGTAATGTGGCGGTGCTGGGATCGCAACATTCATCCAACACGCTGCGCCTGCGCGAATTCCTTACCCGCAACGGCCATCCCTTTCGCTATGTCGATCTCGACAGCGACAAAACGTCGCAGGAACTTCTGGATCGCTTTGACATAAAGCTCGAGGACATTCCCGTTGTGATCTGCAGTGGAACGAGTGTGTTGCGAAATCCGACCAACCAGCGGCTGGCGGAATGCCTGGGATTCGCGGGCCATATCGACGAGCACCGCGTTTACGATGTCGCGATTGTGGGCGCTGGCCCGGCAGGGTTGGCCGCAGCCGTTTATGCGGCTTCCGAAGGGCTGGACGCCCTCGTGATCGAATCCGAGTTTCCCGGAGGGCAGGCCGGCGCAAGTTCAAAAATCGAGAATTATGTCGGTTTTCCGATGGGCATTTCGGGGCAGGAGCTTGCCGGCCGTGCTGTTGTGCAAGCAGAAAAGTTCGGCGCTCAGATGATGGTCGGTCAGAAGGTGGTGAAGATCAGATGCGACCAGCGGCCGTACCAGCTCACTTTGGAAAATGGCGGTGGCATCGACGCGCGAAGCATTGTTCTTGCTACCGGCGCTCAGTACAACAAGCCGAAAGTTGAGAATTTGGGGCAATTCGACGGACAGGGCATCTACTACGCCGCCACAGCCATGGAAGCACAGCTGTGCACAGGCGAGGAGATCGTCGTGGTTGGTGGCGGCAACTCTGCGGGTCAGGCAGCAGTCTTCCTGGCAGAGACGGTACGCAAGGTCTACATGCTGGTTCGCGGCAAGGAATTATCGGAAACAATGTCGCGCTATCTGATCCAGCGAATCGTTGAGAATCCAGGCATTGAACTGCATCTTCAAACCGAGATTGTCGCGTTGGCAGGTGATTCGCGCTTGAATCGGGTTACCTGGCTGAACCGGGCGAAAGGCGAAGAATCTATACATGAGATCGGCTATGTGTTCGTGATGGCAGGCGCTTCGCCGCGTACAGATTGGCTGCGTGGATGTCTTGCCCTCGATGAACAAGGATTCATACTCACAGGACGGGATTTGGACCCGGTTCTGGACAGCGCACCGCTGAAATGGCCGCTCAGCCGGCCTCCGCAGATGCTGGAAACCAGTCTGCCTGCAGTTTTTGCTGTTGGGGATATTCGTTCAGGAAATGTAAAGCGCGTTGCATCTGCCGTGGGTGAAGGTTCAATCTCGATCCACCTCGTGCATCGAGCGCTGGTGGAGATGTGAAGTTCAAACTAGCTTTTATGGACGACCTCAAACGAATACCCGTCCGGGTCAAACACATCGGCGGCGTAGTATCCCGGATAGTATTCCAGTCGTGCGCGGGGAGAGATATTGTCCCTGGCGCCAGCGGATATTGCAGCCCTGTAGAATTCATCGACTTTACCGTTGTTTTCGGCCGTGAACCCCCAGTGGATGGACGCTGGATCAGGCTTCCCTTCCTTGATCCAGAAAAACGCCCTCTTGCCATCACCAAATCCCCATAGATCAGGATGATCGCCTTCGCCCTTGTACGGTAGGAAGAATCCGATATTAAGAGGCTTCAAGGCAGCCTCATAGAACGCCAACGAACGTTCGACATTGCTTACAGTCAAAATCATGTGATCGAGCATTGTTCACTCTTTCAAATTGCAGAGGGTTCAGCCGCTTTCCTCTTGTGGCTCGATTCGTTTACCTCAGAACGGAAACCAGTTGAGTTGCCCAGTCAGATTTGTCAATTTTTATTCAGATGGCGGTGCGCCCTCCATCCACGGCGAGTTTTGCGCCGTGAATGAAACTGGCACGGTCTGTGGCCAGGAAGACAATTGCCTCTGCAATTTCCTCCGCTTTTGCTGGACGACCAGCGGGTGCCTGTGCAGCCAGTTGTTCAAGACCCTCGCCCATCGCATCCGTGCCCTCGGTGCGCGTGGGCCCTGGACTTACTGCGTTCACGCGGACACCCTTAGGTCCATATTCGGCAGACCAGGTTTTCGTCAGCAGATTGATGGCGGCCTTGCTTGAACCGTAGAGGCTCATCCCGGGCGCTCCGTAGTCAGCAACCATCGTCGAGAGGTTCACGATTGCCCCTTTACCTCTCTCGGCCATCAGCGGGGCAAGCGCTGCGACAAGAAAATATGGCGCCTTAACGTTTGTTGAAAAGACGCGGTCAAACTGTTCTTCCGTCATCTCATGCGTAGGACCGAAAGGATAGATCCCCGCGTTGTTGATGAGAATATCCACGTGGCCATTTCCGAGTTCGATCGCTTTCCTGGCTACTTCGCGAGCGCTTTCTGCCCCTAGAAGCTCGGAAGAAATGAAATCCGCTTTGCCTCCTGCGGTCCGAATTTCGTCGACTGCCTTCTTCCCGCGTTCCGCATTTCGCCCCACAACCAAAACGTGGATTCCGAGCTGAGCCAGTTTCTTGGCCGTCGCGAGACCGATCCCGCTCGTTCCACCCGTGATAAGCGCTGTCGAATTGTTGTCTGCCATCTGGAACCCCCATGGCGTTAGCTACCGTGTCTTCGATGCACACGCAGAGTCTCGAGATCGATGAAATAGCAAGGAAGTGACGTTCGGCAGCTTTTTCCCCGTTCTCTTTCGACCCAGGCGGCGTTTAAACCCGTGACTACGAATGGTTCAAGCCGCCGCTTCTGACACTTGGGAAGACTGGAGCCAATCTGATCCCTTTACGTTGCGAGAGAGAACGGAAACTCCCAACCCGGCTTCGACAGCTCTTTTCACCGCTTCCATATTACCGCTGGCCCCAGGATCATTCCGGTCGGCGAACCGCGCATCACCCCAATTTCGAGGATCCGCCCGAGTGGCTGCGAACCCGAAGAGCCGATAGATTCCTATACATTTTCGAAGCCCGCCTGTCCAGTCTCGAATGGAACTGCATCGGACTGCGCGTTGACCTTGCCGAAGCGACGATAAATGTCTTCTCTCAGACGAACCCTGGAGATCGCATCCCGCTCTTTCGAAACCAGAGTGAATGAGGTCAGGTCGGACATCAAGCGAACATTACGTACGAAGATTCGCACCATCTCGTCAGCAGCAGAGCGAGGAAAGAATCGCTCAAAAAACTAGCCACATCATGGTGATCCCGAGCAGCACGCCGAGGACGCGGTCGCGCGCGGCAGAGAGGTTGGTTTGGACCGAAAACTCGCTCAGGGGGATCAGGTAGAAGGCGAAGCCAAATTGGACGCCTGCAAAAGAGAGCCGTGAACTCGCGGTTCCAATCCAAGCCGCGACGGCTGTCATAGCGGCGACGAGCACTGTGAATCCGCCGATGGAGTCGATGGACCGGAGAGCGACAATCTGTGCCCCGAGCCCGGCGATATACTAGCGTCGTCATTTGGGTGCGGTAGAGTTGCTCGTAGTCCCCGTGAACCCAGTTCAACGTTCGTTGCACATCAGGAAGTCCCGGCGCAGCCAAGCGTCCGGTCGGTGTCGGGAGTCACAACAAATCCGACGCTATCGACGACGCCCTTGTAGCGGATGTTGGGGCGCGACATCACGTAGATATCGGCAAGCTCTCGTTGCCTAAGTTCAGTGTCGCTCAGCCCAGCAACTCCTGCCGCGATGCCACGGCTTACACTCAAACTACATGCTCAACCGGGGCTATGCCTACGCCACAATCATCAGCAGCAAATGCCATGGGCAAACGCTGCTCTCCTATTTGGCGGGCCTTTACCCCCACTCAACCCCACAAGTCTGGCAACAAAAACTGAACAAAGGCGAAGTCACTCTCAACGGCGTCATCGCCACCGGAAGCGAATCAGTCACTTCGGGCCAAACCCTTATCTGGAACCGTCCCCCCTGGATCGAACCAGACGCTCCTCGGCACTTCGAAGTCCTGTTGGATGACCCCCATCTGCTGGCCGTGAACAAACCCAGCGGGCTGCCCACCCTCCCCGGTGCCGGCTTCATGGAGAACACCCTGTTGCGTCTGGTGCAAAAGCATGTCCCCGATGCAAACCCGGTTCACCGGTTGGGGCGGGGCACCAGCGGTATCGTTCTGTTTGCCAAAACTCCGCAGGCAGCCTCTAGCCTGACTTTAAACTGGAACTCGCCAAAAACTCAAAAGGTCTACCGGGCGCTGGCTCAAAACGTTGCGTTGCAGGATGTCTACGAAATCCTCACGCCCATCGGGCGCGTACCGCACCCGCGTCTCGGTTCCGTGTGGGCCGCCAACCCAAACGGCAAACCGTCAAAGTCTTTGGCAAAGGTGATCTCACGCAGCGCAAGTACCACAACATTCGAAGTAAGCCTATATTCGGGCCGCCCTCATCAAATCAGAATCCATCTGGCATCCGTTGGCCATATGCTGGTCGGCGATCCTCTGTACGGTGTGACCGGCCAGCCCGTTGAAAATCTCCCCGGCGTCCCTGGCGATGGAGGATATTTCCTGCACGCCGAATTTCTGAAATTTCACCACCCCATCACCGGAGAGCAAATCAATCTTGAGGCAGCTTTGCCGTCCGGATCCCCATTACATCAGTAGTTCAAGGCACCAATCGAATCAGGGTGGGCTTTGAAGGCCCCCTTTTATTCTGAATGCCAACGAAGCGAGTTGAATCACGTAACGTCCTACTGATAGGAATTGGAGCTACCGAATAGCCCAGGGATAGTCTCAAAGAGTCTCGCGTCTGGATAACTGCAGTAGCCAAGCGGATCGCCTGTCGCCAAGAGGCCTTAAACCCGCACCTGTCCGCCCATAGTTGTTCTGCAATCGATATGATCAGAACTGATATCTCAGAATTCGACGTATGAGGGGACCGCTGGTGCCAGTTTCTGCAAATCGTGTTTGGCGGCAATTGCCAAATGAGATCCGAGTCGCCGTCTGCCAGGTTTTTTGGGCTGAGTCAAAGGGCACAGATAAACAGTTTCTCTTTGCCTCCCTTGCTAAAGCAAAGAAACTGCGTGAGGTCTTTGTCCGCAAAAGCCCGATTGAGCGGCTGGTCAACTGGACGGCGGCGACCTTGTCACTTCCTGACCCGATCGTGGATGACCTCCTGAAGAAATATCTCCTCCACGAGCATCGTGCCGTTATTGTCAGCTTTCTTGATTTGCTCAATATTCCCAATTCCGAGGGAATGATCGATGAGAACTTTGACTACGCCACCCTGACAGACGAACGCGTTCAGGAGGCCGCCCGAAATTTGCTCGCATCGGCAGATCGCACTGGCTCCGAGCTTTACCTGAAGTATCTCGTGCTTCAAGGTGGACCGTGGGCTGGGATTGAAGAAATCCTGCCAACCGGGGCGTAAAAGTCCGCGGGCAAACATCATCTTCTTCGGCATCGGCGTGCTCTTGGCGTTTCCGATTGGCCTGTCTTGAGTTCGGTCCCCTAGATTATCTGGGACCCGGCAGCAATTGTCCGACACTCGGCCGAAAATCGCTCCAAAACATCCCACTCGTCCATGAGCAGCGCTTCAACCTTCATGGCGGCGGTCTCCTGCACCTGAGGAAGTACGTGCCATAAGGTCTCAAGTGTGAATGTCACCGAGGCATACTCAAGTTGTTCGCTCACGATCTTTGGCGACACTTCTGCGGTTAAGACGAGGGTAGCTGCCGTGTGCCGCAGATCGTACAGACGTATGAGCACCGGGAGAGAGGATTTTCTACTTCTTCCGCTTTCGGGGTTCCGCCTTCTGTAGCTTCTTTGAGTTGGGCGGTTTCTCTTCAGTTCGGTTCCCCATCTCCTTCGACCGCGCCCTCAGTTCTTCGAAGGAACCCGCCGGATTTCCCGATTCGAGCATCCCTTTAAAAACTGCGTAGACGTCGGTCGCGTCTCCACTTTTGCGCAGGGTCGTTTCATCATCGCCGTAAATTGTGTCATACCGGGTGCGCCCATATGCGCCTTTAAAAGGACCAATGTTGAGTGCTTCCGTGCGGCTTACGTTGAAGGTAAGTTATTGATTCTACAGTGGCTGCCCCCCAGGGATTCGAACCCCGATATGCTGATCCAGAGTCAGCTGTCCTACCATTGAACGAGGGGGCAACAAGCTCAGTTTCGTAGGCTTGATACCGTTGATCCGCAGACCGGCTGGCGCCGGGCACAAGGAGTCCAACTCCTTCATCATAGGAGGATTGGACTCAGCGAGTCAAACTACGCGGGTGAAATGCACAACACCTTTCCGCACGCGCCAACCCCGCCATAAAATCATCCCCGCCACCCCTTTTAGGGCCGCGGTCCCCAGCCGCTGACCCGCCTTACTCCGTAGCTTTATCAATCGATTAGGTGCCGTTCCCCTTTCTTTACAACGTTGCTCATACTATCCGGCATCACGGATCACAATGGCCTGCGGTAAAATTGCCTGGGGATCAGTGGAAATTCTGCTCAATCTCGTTTGGGCCGCTCTCGCCCTCATGATCGTGTGCCAGTGGCTGCGGATGGACTCTTCTTCCGGCACCAATCGTCGACGCCAGATCATCGCCATTGCGGTGCTCCTTGCAATTCTGTTTCCGGTCATTTCGGTCAGTGACGACCTGATGTCCATGCAGAGTGCGACCGAGACCGACACCTGCCAGCGCCGCGACTACCTCGCAGCGTCCGCAACGCATCCGGTTCTGCCATTCGCGGCTATTGTTAATGCGCTTGCCTTCGACGTGAGCTTCGGATCTCCCGGCTTTGTTGCCGCACGGAGTCTTCCGCTTCCCTCACTCCAGCACCGCTCTCTCGGTGTGGCCGGCAATCGCGCACCGCCCGCGGCCTGAGTCTCCCGGCCCCTTCCAAACATCACAAGTTCATTCACCTGTTTCGCCGTCTAACTTCACGGCATAAGGTCTGCTATGAAAAGAGTCTTTTTCCTGTCCGCCGGAGCGGTAGCCGCACTGCTTGTGCCGCTTCGCGCCTCCGCACAGCAAAGCCTGTCGTGGGATCAGGTTAAAACCCGATTCGAGGCCAACAATCCCACTCTCAAAGCCGACGCTCTCAGCATCGATGAGATGCGCGCCCAGGAAGTCACCGCCTTCCTGAGGCCCAATCCGCAGTTCAGCCTAAGTGCGGACGGCACTCAGATCGCCCCCCATAACGGCGTCTGGACTCCCTTAGCCGGCACCTCCGAACAGCCCAACGTCAGCTATCTCCACGAGCGCGATCGCAAGCGCGAACTCCGTCTCGAGAGCGCCAGGGATGGCACGCGGATCTCTGCGTCGCAGCATGAGGACCTCAAGCGCACCCTGGAGTTCACCCTGCGCATCGCCTTCGTGAATACTCTCCAGGCAACGGCTGTCCTCGATCTCGCCCACGCCGATCTCGAATACTACGACCACATCATCCAGATCAGCCGCGATCGCTTCAATGCCGGCGACATCGCTCAAATCGACATCGATCGCATCGAGCTCCAACGGGTTCAGTACGAGTCCGAAATTCAAACCGCCCTCGTCAATCTCCGCACCGCCAAAATTCAGCTCCTCACGCTGCTCAATGACCGCACGCCCGTCGAGCAGTTCGACGTGAACGGTTCCTTCGATTTCTCTGAAGACCTGAAGCCCCTCGACAACTTCCGCCAGCTCGCCCTCGACTCCCGTCCGGACCTGCGCGCAGCCATGCAAACCGTCCAGCAATCCGAAACCAACCACAAGCTCGCCATCGCCAATGGTTCCACCGATCCCACGTTCGGCGCCTGGTACACGCACAATTCCTCCACCAACAATCCCAATGGCATCGACACCCTCGGTCTCAGCGTCAGCGTTCCACTCCGCGTCTTCAACCGCAATCAAGGCGAGAAGAAACGCACCCTCATTGACATCGATCGCAGCCGAACGGCCGGCGAAGCCGCCAAGGCTCAGGTCTTCAGCGACGTCGATTCCGCATATGCTCAAATTGAAAGCAACATCGCCCTGCTCAAGCCCTACAAGTCCAAATACAAAGACCAGTCCACCCGCGTGCGCGACACCATCACTTACTCTTATCAGCACGGCGGGGCATCACTCATTGACATGCTCCAGGCCCAGAGCGACTATCGCCAGGTCCAGCTGGCTTATCTGCAACTAATCGGTTCTTACTTGACTGCCGCCGGGCAACTGAATCTTGCCGTTGGACGCGAGGTAATCCCATGATCAGCAAAATCTCTTCCCCCGCACGTCTCGCTGCTCTGCTGGTTTCTGCGGCCGCGCTTTGCCTCTCCAGTTGTGGCAAAAAAAATGAAGGCAGTGGCGCTCCACCGCCCGCGCAAGTCGTCCCCGTGCAGGATATGAGCCTGATCACCCTCGATCAGAAGGATGTCTCCAAGTTTCCCATCGTCACCGCCGAAAAGACCGCATTGTCCAACGAACTCAGCGCCACCGGCGCGGTCTTCCCTGATGTCTCCCGCGAAGTCCCTGTTATCTCTCTCGCCAACGGCCGCGTCGTCGACATCAAAACTCGCCTCGACGATTATGTGCAGAAAGGCCAGCTGCTCTTTCAGGTGCAGAGCGCCGACGTCACCGCCGCATTCAACGCCTACCTGAAGTCCGTCAACGATGAAGATCTCGCCAACAAAGCCTACCTTCGCGCAGAGGATCTCTTCAAACACGGCGCCATCTCTCAGGCCATGGTCGAACAGGCCGACAACGCGGAACGTGACGCCAAGGCCGACCGTCTGGCCGCCGAAGAGCAGCTCAAGCTTTATGGCGCCGACAAGAACCATCCCAACAACGTCGTCGATGTCCACGCGCCCATCTCCGGCGTCGTCATCGGCCAGAACGTCACCAACGCTGCCGCCGCCGGCGTCTCGCTCTCCGGCTCCGCCACAGCCTTCACCATCGCCGATCTCACATCGGTCTGGGTCCTCTGCGATGTCTATGAGCACGACATCCCCCGCATAAGGATCGGCCAGGAGGCACGCATCAAAGCCAATGCTTACCCCGACCGCCTCATCAAGGGCACCATCAGCGATATCGGTCCCGTCCTCGATCCGCAGCTCCGCACCGCCAAAGTTCGCATCCAGGTCGCCAATCCCGGCTATCTCAAGCTGGGGATGTTCGTCACCGCCACCTTCACTGACAGGCATACTGAAACCCACGCAGTTGTCCCCGCTGAAGCCGTGCTTCACCTCCACGATCGCGACTGGGTCTTCGTCCCGGCTGGCGGCAACAACTTCCGCCGCGTTGAAGTTCAGCCCGGCAGCATCCTCGGCAAACGCCAGGTCATCCTGTCCGGCATCCAGCCCGGGCAGCAACTCATCGCCAATGCACTCATGCTTGAAACGGCGGGGACTCAATGATGCGATCCCAGTTGGACTCCTATACGACCACATCCCGTAGGCCGGAGGATCGCTCCAGATGATTCGCGCACTCGTCGACTTCGCGCTCAAAAGCCGCTGGCTTGTGCTCGGCGGCACGCTGGTCCTCACCGCCTGGGGGGTCATCGCATTTCGCAATCTCCCCATCGAGGCTTATCCCGACGTCGCCAACAACTACGTGCAGATCATCACCCAGTGGCAGGGCCGTTCTGCCGAAGAGATCGAGCGCCAGGTCACCGTGCCGATCGAAATCCAGATGGCCGGCATCCCTCATCTCACCCACCTGCGCTCCACCACCCTGGCTGGCCTCTCCAGCCTCATGCTCATCTTCGACGACGACTCCACCAGCGACATAAATCGCGAGCACGTCCTCGAGCGCCTTGGACAGGTCAACCTGCCCGCCAATCTCACCCCGCAAATGGGTTCCGACTGGAGTCCTGTCGGGCAGATCTTCTGGTACACAGTCGAAAGCAGCAACCCTGCCTACGACGTCATGGAGAAAAAATCTCTCGAAGATTGGACCCTGGAAAAAAACTTCAAGGGCGTCAACGGCGTAGTTGACGTTTCCAGCTTTGGCGGTCCCATCAAGGAGTACCAGGTCCGTCTCGACCCCGATAAGCTCGTCGACTATAACCTCACCATCGGGCAGGTTGAGCAGCAGCTCGCCAACAATAACAGCAACGGTGGTGGCAGCTTCATTGAAGAGGGCGCCCAGCAGGTCAATGTCCAGTCCCTCGGCCTCTATCGAACCGCCCAGGACATCGCCAACACCGTCATCAAATCCGCCAACGGTAGTGCTATCAAAATCGGCCAGATCGGCGTCGTCGAGCAAGGCCCGAAGATCCGCCTCGGCCAGATCGGCCGCGCCACCCACTTATCCGACGGCCGCATCCTCGACAATCCCGACACTGTCGAGGGCATCGTCCTCCTTCAAAAAGGTGACGACTCCGACCCCGTCCTGCAAGGCATCCACGAAGAAGTCCAGAAGCTCAACGGCGATAAGGACCACGCCGGCATCCTTCCTCCGGGCGTCAAAGTCATTCCCTTCCTCGACCGCTCCGACCTTGTTCACTACACCGTCGAAACCGTCGAACACAACCTCACCGAGGGCATGATCCTCGTCTCCATCATCCTCTTCCTCTTCCTCGGCAACGTGCGCGGCGCCATCATCGTCGCCCTCACCATCCCCTTCGCCCTCCTCTTCGCGTCCATCTGTCTCAACCTCAGCCACATCCCCGCCAACCTGCTCTCCCTCGGTGCGCTCGACTTCGGCATGGTCGTCGACGGCTCCGTCGTCATGGTCGAGAATGTCATTCGCCACCTCGCCCACACCGGCGACACCCGCACCCCACTCAACAAAATCCGCGACGCCGCCCACGAAGTCCAGCGGCCCGTCTTCTTCGCCCGCGGCATCATCATCACCTCGTACCTGCCCATCTTCACCCTCCAGGCTGTCGAAGGGCGCCTCTTCAAGCCCATGGCCTGGACCGTGTCCTTCGCTCTCATCGGCGCTCTCGTCTTCGCCATCCTTGTTGCTCCCGTTCTCTCCAGCATGCTCTTCAGCAAAGGCGCTAAAGAATGGGACAACCCACTCATGACATGGCTCACCAAGCGCTATCGGACGGCCGTCCGCGCCGCCATCGTCCACCGTCGCGTCACCTTCGCCATCTCCCTGGTCCTCTTCGCGATCGCCATCTACCTCACCATTGGCGGCCCTATCGGCTCCGAGTTCCTGCCTCACCTCGACGAAGGATCTATCTGGGTGCGCGGCACGCTTCCCCCCAGTGAAGGCCCCACCCCCAGCATCGATTTCAGCAACAGGGCCCGCGTCATCATGGCCTCTTTTCCTGAAGTCACTCAGGTCGTCTCCCAGACCGGCCGCCCCGACGACGGCACTGACACCGCCGGCTTCTTCAACACCGAGTACTTCGTCGACCTCAAGCCCAAGAAAGAGTGGCGGCCCGTCTTCAATCAGGACAAGGAAGCACTCATCGCCGCAATGGACAAGGAGCTCTCCCGCCTTCCCGGCGTCATCTGGAACTACTCCCAACCTATCTCCGACAACATGGAAGAGGCGGTGTCCGGCGTCAAAGGCGAACTCGCCGTCAAGCTCTACGGCGACGACCTCCGCACTCTCGAACACAAAGCCGATGAGATCCAGTCCGTCATGAGCGGCGTGCAGGGCGTCGGCGACCTCGGCATCTTCCGCATCGTCGGCCAGCCCAATCTGAACTTTCGTGTCGATCGCGATGCCGCCGCCCGCTACGGCATCAACGTCGCCGATATCCAGGACGCGATTCAGACCGCCGTCGGCTCCAACGCGCTCACCCAGGTTCAGCAGGGCGAGGCCCGCTACGACGTCACCCTCCGCTATCAGAAGGAGTACCGCGACACACCCGATGCCATCAAAGACATCCGCCTTCTCGCCCCATCCGGCGAGCGCGTCTCGCTGGGTCAGCTCACCAGGGTCTCCACCGACGATGGCGCCGAGCAAATCAATCGCGAAGGCGGCCAGCGTTACATCGCCATCAAGTACTCCGTCCGTGGCCGCGACCTCGGCTCAACCGTTGAAGAAGCCATCAGCAAGGTCACCAACAACGTGAAACTGCCGCCCGGCTATCACCTCGAATGGGCAGGCGAGTACGCATCCCAGCAGCGCGCCAACAAGCGCATGGCCCTCGTCATCCCCATCACCGTCCTCGTCATCTTCCTCATCCTGTACACCATGTTCCGTTCCGCTAAATGGTCCATGGTCATCCTCGTCTCCGTCCTCATGGCCTCCATCGGAGGCCCGCTCGCCCTGTTCCTCACCCATACCAACTTCTCGGTGTCCTCGGCCGTAGGCTTCCTCGCCCTCTTCGGCGTCTCCGTCGAAACCGGCGTCATCATGATCGAATTCATCAACCAACTCCGCGGACGCCGCCGCGGCATGGAAGAGTCCAGCTACGAGCACATCGTCGAGGCCGCCGTCGAAGGCTCGGTCCTCCGCCTCCGCCCCGTGATGATGACCATGCTCGTCGCTACCCTCGGCCTGCTCCCCGCCGCGCTCTCCCACGCCATCGGCTCCGACTCGCAGCGTCCCTTCGCCATCGTCATCGTCGGCGGCCTGCTCGCCAACCTCGTCATCGGCGTCTTCCTGTTGCCCGCGCTGTATGTCTGGTTCGCCAGAGAGGACGACGTCCTCCCAGTCACCGAAACCGGCGACGACTTTTAACCTAGAATCCTTTACTACATATGTGGATCCTCGACAGTGTCGGGTGCCCCGGTCTCGATTCTGAGACCGGGGATACCCGATATCTGGGTAACATAAACCTATCCGTTCGCAGCGGGGTACCCCGTCCTAACTTGTTAGGGCGGGATACCTCGAACCTCAATTTATCTCCTCGATTTTCTACTCCGTTCGCAGCGCCCGCGAAGGCTCCACGCGTGCCGCTCGTCGCGCCGGTATCGCTCCCGCAACCAACGCCACCACGCAGATCGCCGCGACCCCCAGCCCGTACACCGCCGGATCCGCAATCGATACGTCATAAAGTTGGCTTCGCACCACCCGTGCGCCCAGCACCGCCAAAGGAATCGTCGCCCCCACGGCCCACGCCGCCAGCACCAGCGTCTCGCGCAAAATCATCCGCACCACCGCGCCGCGTCGCGCACCCAGCGCCATCCGGATACCAATCTCGCGCGTGCGCTGCGTCGTCGAGTACGCAAGAACTCCGTACAGACCAATACCCGCAAGCAGCACCGCGACCACGCCAAACGTGCCCGCCAACAGCGCCACCGTGCGCTCCGCCAGCAGATTGTCGTCAATCTGCTCCGTCATCGTTGTCACGCGATCCACAATCAGTTTCGGATCGATACTCGCCGTCGCGGTCCGAATCTCGTTCGCCGCCGTCTCCGGCGCCATCCACGTTCGCACATACACCGTGATGTTCGACGCACGCTCGGCCTGCAGAAGCAGCGTGTAACACATCGGCCCCGGTTTCTCGCGCAGCGTCGTGTGCTTCACGTCGCCTACTACCCCCACAATCACCGCATCGGTAGCGGGACGATCGGGCCGGCTCACATGCTGTCCCAGCGCCGCCTGTGGGCTCGCAAAATAGTGCCGCACAAAGCTCTCATTCACAATCGTCACCTTCTGCGACGTCGCCGTGTCCGAGCTCTGGAACGGCCGCCCTGCAATCAGAGGAACACCCAGCGTCTGCAGATATCCATCGCTCACCCAGGGCAGTTCGATATCAAATTCCTCGTCCGGCTTGGGCGTGTACCCGCTCACCGTCACGTCCCCTGCGTGATTCGTGTCGGTCAGGTCCTCATCGTTTGTGCCGCCAGCGGCTCGCACACCCGGCAGATGCGCAATCCTCTCCAGTACCCGCTGTTCCACCGCGCCCACTTCGCTGCTTGGATAACCTGAAAGCGCAGGCCTCAATCCGAACGCCAGCAAGCGCTCCGTCTCGAATCCCGGATTAACATTGCGCAGATTCATAAT
>Ga0207033_1103_pt1 | contig 14896 bp, 17 predicted proteins | sample Alteio_BWMinCont_35_FD_153262 | JGI IMG/M metagenome (GOLD analysis project Ga0207033, IMG submission 153262) | Enriched cells from forest soil in Barre Woods Harvard Forest LTER site, Petersham, Massachusetts, United States -... | ecosystem: Environmental > Terrestrial > Soil > Temperate forest >... | reverse complement strand
TGTCTCGCAAGTATGTCAAGTCAGCACTGCAAGCTGGCGGTGACGTGATACTTCAGTCTATGAAGCAACTTGCCCCTGAGAGAACAGATGAGGCAACACCAGAAGGCAATTCGCTTCCACAGGGCATTCTCAGAGAGGACTTGCACACACAAGTAATAGTCAGTGCCAGCGGAGAATCACGAGTAAAGATAGGACCAACAGAAATTGCAGGGCATGTATGCAGATGGGTGAATAACGGATGGATGCTGACTTCACATGGCAAAAGCAAAGCTGGTCGAAAACAGATTAAGCAGATACCGGGGAAGCATTTCATGGAAGCTGCAATCGATGAAGCTGCTCAGTCAGCGGTTGATGCAATGATCCAAAGCCTTGCTGATTCGCTAAATAGTGACAGCAGCAGCGAGGACTAAAGTTAATGGCTGATTTGTTTCAAGGTCTTGTTGAATATCTTACAACCGTTGCGAATGTCACTGCTTTTTGCGGTAACAACATCGGTCCAATACCAGCACCTCCAAATCTGGAGGACTATCCTGCACTGACACTGCAAACAGCGTCAGATGTTAGTGGATACACCCTGACAGGCTCGGACGGCGTTACAACATCACGCATTGTATTCAACTGCATTGCACAGAGATACAGCGATGCACATGGTTTGGCTCTGGCAGTCAAAACCGCATTGTCAGGCTATTCAAACACACTGCCTAACGGCACACAGATATTTCAGAGTCAGATAGTCAATCTGCAAGATGGTTTTGATGATGGATCACGACTATCAACTTCAGCAGTTCACGCAATAATCGCATATTCGGACTAACAGTCCACAACTGGTAACAACCCAACAACATTCAGTATTAAGTAACCCGTAAATACAGACAGAGGACAAACATATGGCAACAACAAAAGGCTTTACAGCAGCAGGCGCAACATTTGGAATCGATGTCACAAACGGAAACAGCTATGTCACTATCGGCCAAATCAAGACGTTGCAACCAACACAACCAAAATGGAAGTTCGAGGACATTACCTGTCTTTCCAGTCCAACTCAGGGTTCAGGCGTCATCATGGAACAGATGCCTACAATTCTTGATCCTGGTTCATACACAGGAACAGCTATCTACTTGCCAAGCGATGCAGGATTAATTGCTTTGCGAGCATCATGTAATGCAGGCAATCTTGCTGCATTCTCGTTGACTCTGCCACCAGATAAGGTCGGTGGGCAGTCTTCAACAGGCGACAACTGGAAGTTTTCAGGATTCGTCAGTGATCTAGTTGAACCAGACACATATGATTCATCAAAGGCAGTGACATACAAATTCACTGTTCTGCGAAACACAGCTTCCGCATATACACAAGGCAGCTAATAACTAAGGTGTTTGTCCATGTCCAAAGCTGACGGGTAGCGTGTCTATTCGTCAGCTTGTTCAGCATAAAGGAGAATATTTATGAATCCAACACGACCATACGTTGAAGTAACGATTAAGAATACAGCGTTGAAGCTGACTTTCGATATCGACTCAATCGCAGAAGCAGAAGAGTTAACCAAACAGGCATTAATCACAGGCATTCGAGCAGAAGACGTGACGGCACCCAGAATCAATCTTGTTCGAGCACTCTTCTACGCATGTGCAAAGGCAAATGATCCATCCTTCACTTTCAATGATGCCAAGAAGCTGGTAACACTGAAGAACCTCAGTGAAATCTGGCTGGCAGTTCTGAATGCATGGAAGGATTGTTCATCTGATGAGGTGACAGAGGAAACGGGGGAAGCTCAGGACCAGAAGTAACAGCAAAGGAATTATGGCTGCGCATCTGGTCATTGGCACGATATAACTTCAGGCTTACAGATAGAGAGCTTGGAAAGCTAACGCTTAAAGAGTTTTCATATCTGACGAAACGACAGGAACAAGAGCATATCAGGCAGGAATATATGATTGGCATTCTTGCTGCATCAATCGTTAACCATTCGATGAATCCTCCTGATGAATATGCAATGGAAACTGATTTCATGCCGTCTATGCGCAATAAGCAAGACAATTACGACGAGGACGGAATACATGCTCTGAGAGCAAAGCTGATTCGATACGATAAACCACCTTCAAAGAGATAAACCATATGGCCAATCAACAAAAAGTAGCTGAAATATACGCAGATTTGGTGCTCAATAACGCCAAATTCAATGCTGCTCTGAATGAATCAGGCAACAACATAAAGAAGTTCAATGCTGAATCACGTGCACAATTCAGAGAGGCACAAGGTGGAATTGCGCTTTTAGGAGACGAGATTGGCCTCAGATTGCCCCGTCACCTTCGATCATTCGTTGCTGACCTTCCTGGCGTTGCAACTGCAATGAATGCTGCATTCAACACGATTGCGGTAATCGGACTTATCAGCGTCGTGGTAGAAGCAGGAAAGAAACTCTTCGAGTTTGTTGAGAAGAATCACGAAGCAGCTAAGAAGAACGCAGAAGCATGGCAGGGCGCAATACAGCCTATCAACGACACCAACGACAAGTTAGAGCTTACCAAAACAAAACTTGACAATGCCATTGCAAAGATTGAACACAAACCACAGAACAAAATCAAGGAAGCAATAGATGAAGCAAAAGTTTCCTCGGACGAACTTGGACGTTCTCTGGAATCAAATGTAAAGAGGATTTCTGAAGCTTTGAAGGGACAGGAACACAATGTGTTCTCGCAACTGTTCCTGAAACAGACTGGCGGCATAGGTGCTGCGAATATTGCAAATGATGTTCAGGATAAATTCACCCAGATTGCTGCTGGGACATTCAAAGGCACTGGCGATCAGACGAAAGACCGCGATGCAGTCATACAGGAAGCACTTGGTGAAGCATTGAAGAAACTTGCTCCTGCTCAGATTGCTGCTGACAGGATCACTGCGAATTTCGGCGGCAAAGCACCAGCAACAAGCTCATCTGTTCAAGATGTCAAAGCCTATACCGAGTTGATTGCTGGATTAAAGGGACTACAGACTGAATCAACACTCACTCAGAGTATCAATACAGACAAGGTTCAACTTGGCAAAGATACTGATGCTAAGGAAGCATCCGATGATCATCTGAAGGTTCTGGAAAAGCAAATCAGAGAAGAGAAGGCATTACATCAGATAAGCATCAGCGAGGAAGCACTATTTTGGACTCGTCACATTGCAGATTTCAAAAAGGGATCAGACCAATATGATTCAGTAATTGAAAAGGCAAGTCAGGCCAATCAGGAAGTATTGAAACAATATTGGGAGTCTGGGAACCTGGCAGGCGCCAAGAAGCAATGGAACCTTCAGGCAGAGGAAGCACCAAAACAGCTTGGCAACACTGATTCTCAGGGCGAAAAGCAACTGGATCAGGCAAATCTGCGTGCTATTGAAATACAGGCGAAGCTAAACGACCAATACACGTTTGCCGTTGACAAAATCAATCTGGAAACAGGTGCAATCTCCGCTCATACCCTTGCACTGGACGAACAGACCGCACATACAAATGAATACCGGGTTCAGATTGCGGCTTTGGCTGCGCAACTCGATGAACTGCACAAAAATGATTGGATGGGTGACAAAGCCAACACTGCACAGGAAGTTGGTTTGCAAAGCCAGATAAACAGCCTGACGACTGCTTCAAAGATTCAACAGATGGAAGACGCCCAGAACGTTCTTAACACAACGTGGAAGGGCATGATTGATTCTGTCTTTGATGAAATGATCAAGAAATCACAGGATACATCTGCACAGGTAAAAGCTATTGCAACTCAAACAGTTGAGTCGATCAATACAGAACTTGCAAAGGGCATGACAGGCCAGAAGATGAATTTCGCCCATGTATTTCAGAACTCAGCGCAATCACTGGCAAAAACATCTCTGGAAAAGGTTGAAGGTTTCGGCCTGAAAGCTCTTGGCCTCGGTGGTGGTAAACGAGATGGAAGCTCTGCACAGACTGCTCTGTTTGTTGAGATGGCTGGTGGATCAGGCATACCAAAAGGCATCTCTGACTTGTTCGGAGCAAAAGCACCAAATGTTAGTGGTCCAAATGGTCAGTCACTAATCGGTGCTGGGTCCAAAGGCTTGCTCGGTATGATGAACGGTTCAAATTTCTTCTCCAGTCTCTTTGGCGGAAAGCTGTTTGGATCAGGTTCGCTTTTTGGCGGCGGATTTGCTGCTGGCGGCGATGTACAGGGTGGAGTGCCAATAACTGTTGGTGAGTTAGGACCTGAAACATGGGTTCCTCCAAGTAACGGTCACATTATTCCGAACAATCAAACAGCTAAAGGTGGACTGAGTATAGGTCACATCGATGCACGTGGAACAGATGCGGCAATGGTTCATGCTGCTGTCTTTCGTGCTTCAACAATGGCTTATCAGCATGCAATGCATGATTCGCAGCATGCTATACGCGAACATTCAATGAGGACCGCACACTAAATACTCAGAGGTTAGAACATGGCCAGCATACAAATCCAGTCGGCAAATATTTCAGGGTGGCAGGGGAATTCCGTTGGTGTGCAGTTGCGCATATACACCAATTCCTCATTCACTGCTACCAGCGGCAATCTATATCCGCAGACCGTACCCAATCCAGCGAGTCTGGGATCGTTCTATCAAGTCTATAGCTGCACTGTGAGTGGATCAACACTGACACTACCAGCGGTTAACTTGGATTCAACTACAGACAGCATCGACAATCCATCAGCAACATTTTCGGCCGTGCTGTGGGATAGCGTCTCAGGTAAGCAAATACAGCAATTCGGCACTGAATCGACATTTGCTCTGGCACCATCACCGACTACAACATCATGGGGCAACGTCTTTATTGCTGACCTTGACGACATAGATTAAGGAAATACACATATGATTCGTAAACTAATTGTCTTTGGTTCACTGCTGCTTTGTGCTCTGGGAGCACACGCACAGCTTGTTGCAATATCTGCTTCTTCAGTTGTTGATTCGGGTGGACGGCCATTGTCGTCTGCTAAGTTGTGCTTTCAGCCCGTAGACGCAACAGAGACTCCAGCAGGTTTCCGCAACGGCACTGATCAGGTTGCTATTGTTCCTGTTTGCTATCTAATCGTGAATGGCGTAATGGAACCCAATCGATCGGTTGTCGCAACAATAACAGGCATCTACTATCATATCTGGCTTGCAAATGTTCGAACAAACGCAGTCATTCGAGACTATGGAATGACATCGATAACAGGTTCAAGCTGGTCGCTGGATACCTACGATCCGAGCATGGCAGTCATTCCAGTTGAGACTCTGACAATCGGTACTGTTACGGAGCTTCCACCCAGTTCACCACCAACCGCAACGATAACTGGATCAGGCCCATATTTGCTGAATCTCGGAATCCCTCAGGGCGAACCCGGTTTAGGAGCCAGAACGGAATTCATATCTCTTGCACCTTCAGCACCCGGAAACTTTCAGGTCGCACATGGACTGTCATCGACACCTATAGCAGTTGTAATTCAAAACGCATGCAGTGGTGGTATTTGTGGCGAGATTCGGGTGCAACACACGTCATTCGATGGCACATATATATATTTGGTCGCCTCAGACTTTGGAGTCACTGGCACCGCAATTGTTCTCTACTAACGCAGCAACACAGAAGCCTAAATGTCCCTATTAACAACATTCAACGGAGTCAACATTATTGGACTGCCCTGCGACACAATCGCAGGAGTAACTGCACCATCGTCGATTCAGTGGGACCCCCAAGAGGCTGTTGCTGTCAATAGTTCTGGCTTCACTGGTCAAATGCAGACGTTTGACTGGCAGAATTCGTGGTGGGAAGGCATGGTTAGTTTTCCGCCGATGACTCGATACGACAAAGATGCATGGAGCAGTTTCCTGCTGCAATGCCGTGGTCAATCCAATTCATTCATGCTTGGCGATCCCAAAGCAGCATTGCCGAAAGGGAGTGCGCTTGGCTCTCCACTGGTCAACGGTGGCAGTCAGTTTGGATACAGCCTTAATACTCGTGGCTGGCAAGCCAATATCATTTCCATTCTTCTACCGGGTGACTATATCCAGATCGGCTATAGGCTTTATCAGGTTCTGAATCCCGTAAACACTGACGGGAGCGGGAATGCAACGCTTGCAATCTGGCCCAATCTGCGGGACATGCCAGCAGACGGAACAACAATTCAAACCAAGAACTGCAAGGGTCTATTTAGCCTTGCTCGAAACAATGGCAACAAATTCAGCGTAAATGTCGGAGCATACGGAATTACAGGCATTGCGATTCGGGAGAGATTGTAATGCCCAGAACAATGACAGCAGCAATGGCCACAGCACTAAGCGCAGAGGTTCTATATCCAGCTTTGCTCTGCCAGATGAATTTCTCCAATGCTAATGTAAACGTCTGGTCTGGACTTGGAAATGTCGTCTGGAACGGGAACACCTATACAGGGCTTGGTGACTTCGCAGGAATCAGCACAATATCGGAAGACTCAACTGTTGAGGCAAAGAACGTAACTCTGGAGCTTTCTGGAGTTCCGCTGAACATCATCAGCGTTGAAGCTCAACAAGACTTATATTTGGCAATGTATGACCTGAACATTTTGCAACCCTGTCAGATTTGGCTGGCTTTGCGATATGCAAATGGAGCAATCATTTCAGATCCAATCCTTTCCTATAAGGGTTTCATGGACAAACCGGATATCGACATTCAACCAGAAACAATGTCGCTGTCTATATCTCTGGAAAACATATTAGTTGATCTGAATAGACCTTCTGAACGTCGCTATACAGCAGATGACCAAAAGATGGACATGCCATATCTAACAGCGAAATACGGACTATCGGCAAACACTGTGGATAATGCATTCAACTTCGTTGCTGGTCTTCAGGAAGATACAGTCTATTGGGGTGTGACGCCAAAGAGTAACAATTCTTGAGGTTAAATGACAAGGCAGCATGACTAGACTGGACACATGGCAAACTCGACTGAATCAGTATCTACTGGACAATGCCAAATCAGATTTTAGTTATGGTCAATTTGATTGTGGCATATTCGCTGCTGGAGCGATTGAAGCACTGTCAGGAATTGATGTTGCTGTGGACCTCCGCAATAAATACAGCAGCAGACGAGAAGCGTTCAGAGCCATCAAAGAATTGTGCGGCACAGCAACTGTTGAAGGCATAGCAGACTATCTTGCAAAGAAGTATGACATTCCAGAATGTCCTGTGTTGATGGCACAACGAGGTGACCCTGTTTTGATTGGTTCTGGAGTGACATCAAGACTTGCCATCATATCGATGAGTGGATCAGAGATACTTGCTACGACAAACAGCGGATTAATGAGATACAGATTAGACCAAGCATCACGAGCTTGGCATATTTAAGGCAAACGACAATGGCAAAAGCTCTAAGTTCAATAGCAATTGGTGCAGCAATCATCGGCGCAGACGTGCTCTTACCGGGTGTCGGAATTATGGCAACTGGCCTTGCAAGCATGTCAGGTGTTGGCAGTGCTCTGCTCGGACTCGGCAGCAGTTTTGTATTTGGTGGAATATCCTCTGCTCTTAATAGACCGATGGGTGGCGTAGCTGTTGGAACAGCTTCACCTATCGGACCGTGGCAATATGTTTATGGGACGCAGAAGGTTGGCGGCATACTCATTTACCAAACCGAAAATTCTTCACAAGGCACGAGCAATAATAAAGAACTACATAGAGTCTTTGCACTGGCTTGCCATCCATGCCAGCTTGGAAGTTGGCAACTGCGGATCGATGGCAAGCCAGTTCCGATGAACCCATCAGGTTCTGGATTTGCTTCTTACAGCCCAACCCAAATTACAGAAAACATAACAAGTATCAGCGTATCCAGCGGAGTTGCAACCATAGTTCTTGCTGCGGGTATATCTGGTCTGGACGGGCAGACTCTATTAATTCGGGGAGTTGCCGATAACACTCTTAACGGAACTTGGACTGTGACACAGCCGAACCCGTCAGACGATACGACATTCACCTATGTGTGCGGTGGGATCAACCGCACAAGCTCTAGCGGAACTGCGAAGACAACCTATCCAAACTACTCAAACAAAGTCTACGTCGAGTTCACCACAGGGACAACCAATTCCACATTTGCAGGATTGCTGGCCAGTGGAACTGACTGGAATTCTAACTGTATAGGCCTTGGCAGAACTCTGGCGTATGTGAGACTCGGTTACGATGCGGCTTACTTTCCAACATCAGTTCCAAACATCTCATTCGTAATCGAAGGGAAAAATGACATTCTGGACCCGCGCACAAACACACGCGGATTCACGAATAACGCTGCTCTAATTTGTGCTGACTTTCTCAGCATTCCTGCGACAGAAGGCGGATTTGGTTTGCAGATCGGGACAGACATCCCAACTGCAAGCCTCATTGCTGCTGCAAACATATGTGACGAGGCAATCTCTCTGGCTGCTGGTGGAACTATACCGCGATATACCTGTGATACAACGATCCTCTGCAATCAAGGAAGGGGCCAGATACTGCAACAGATGCTGACATCATGCGCTGGACGTTTAAGCTATCAAGGCGGCACATTCAATGTTGTTCCGGGTTCGTGGGTAACACCTTCATTCTCGCTGGCTCAAAGCGACATTATCAGCATAAAGGGAAACCCAACCACAGGAACACGAGACAGTTGCAATGCAGTTAAAGGCGTCTATATTTCTCCTGAGAATAATTGGCAACAGGCTGATTTTCCTGCATATCAACAAGACAGCGAACACGGATTCGTGTCAGATCAGTATTTGGCACAGGATAAGGGAGTCAGACTATACAGGGACATCAATCTTACCTGCACCAATAATTCAGCAACGGCGCAACGTATCGGCAAGATAGAGTTGATGAGAACTCGCTTTCAGGGTCGTTGGACAGTTCGATGCTTCATGTCTGCATATCAGGTAATAGCATTGGATACAATTCAGATCACATTTGCACCGTTAACATGGGTAAACCAGACATTCGAAGTCTTGTCATCCAAATTCGTCATTGATAAGTCAAAAGGTGCTCCAATTCTTGCGGTGGAACTTGATATTGCATTGACTGATCCCAGCGTATATGACTGGACTCCAACAGAACAGTTAACGCCACAAGGCTACGTCCAGCCTAACAACGTTGGAAATCGTGTTTGCAGTCCACCAGAACAGGTATTTGCATATTCAGGCTTAGCGACAACAATCAACGGAATTAGTGTTCCATCAACTATCTCTGTCGGATCAGACGGGCGAGTTCATGACAGCATCTTTGTTGGTTGGGTTACTCCAAATGACCAAAATGTGGTCTCTGGTGGACACATTGAAATGCAATGGCAGTTAGTTGGCTCCAGTGTTTGGGCATCTGCTGGGAAACTTGATCCAAGCGCCACATCTGCATATGTTCCAAATGTGTCGGATGGTCAGAGCTACAACATTCAGGTGCGGGCTGTAAATAGTGCTGGAATTCCCAGTGATTGGGTTCAATCTACTCCATATCCATATACTGTTAATCCTACTCACAGTCTTTACAACGTCTATTCGAACAACCCGATCTATGCTCTGTCCAATCCATCAAACACGGCAATTGGTCTTAGCAATGTGACCGTGCAGTTTGCCAGCAACTACACCGCTAATTATGCAGCACGAACGTTTTCAATTCCTGTTCCATCAGGTCCAGAATGGTATTACGTCAATGTCTACGATCCAACACAAAATGGTGAAACAGGTCCGACATTGACTGCAAATTGCTGGACGAACAATTCATTGGTTGGTGCGACAAATTGGGTTTACATGGGAGCTATTCAGGCATGGCCGCAAGGTGGATCAACCATCATTCTTGGCGGTGGTAACCCTGCACCACGAATGTTTACCACAACAGGGCCGATTAGTTGGCCCAGATCACATCCAAGCATCCCACATCCACCAGGACCGTTGAACTAAACGTATGGCTACACCAGCAATAATACAAGCAATAAATTTTTCCGCTGATACTCCAAGTGCTCCAGCGAATTGCACTCCCATCGTGTTTCAAAACGACGGAGGAGCACCACTGTGCAATGTGAGCGCGTTCTGTGTGCTCATGCAAGGGGATTCTGGCTCTGGCGGATATTCAGGCGCATGTCCTCCACCAAACGCAGGGGATGCAGCAGCAGGCAAGTTCCTGAAAGCAGATGGAAGCTGGTCAATTCCAAGTTCAGGTTTTACCAATGGCAACAGTTCAACTGGGTATTGGGTGAAGGACCCAACAGGAAGAATTCATCAGTGGGGAAATGTCGTAACCGACATAAATAATTCAACGCTGGCTGTTGCGTTTCCAGCAACGTTCACAACTCTTGCAAGCATCGCAGTCGTTGTAACAACAAGATCAGCAACAGACCGAATCACCTTCGTTGTTGATGGATCAGTCAGCACAAGCGGATTCACAATTTCAAATAATGGCAGTGGCGGATATGCATATTGGTCTGCCGATGGATATTAAATACATAGATACTTAAAGGCGGGCCAGATAGATGAACGACAAAGAGGACGGGTTATTACTTCAGCTAATCGATGAATTCAGGGATTCCAGAAATGAGATCAGGGATTTCAGAAATGAGGTGCAACAATGGCGTCTGGAAATGACGCAACGTGTCGTCACGACTGAGACACAAATGAAGTCCATTGTTGGAAATGGGCAGAAGGGACGCATGGAGAAACTGGAAGATTTAGTTGCGGAACATAAAGAGGAAAGAGACAAACAGGAAAAGGAACGATTGAAGGATCGTTGGATTGTTATTGGTGGTTCATCTGTTGTTGCTGTCCTTATAAGCGCAATTGCGTTTGTTATAAAGGAGATTTTGAAATAATGTTTAAGTCAACCACATTCATTGCCTTTCGTGGTCTGTTTCTGGGTGCTCTATTTGCTCAGTTGGAAGCTGCCTATGAAAAAGGAACGCTGGACCTAAGCGCAAAGGCTCTGGTCCATATGGGCATCGGTTCGGCTATAGCTGCGGGTTTCTCACTTTGGCATTTGTACTTGCCTTCACCAGTCGTTCCACAATCGGCAGCTTCCATCCAAGAACCAACGAAACCAGTGGAGCAATCCACAACCAAATAGAAAGGGTAATCAGAAATATCAGAATCAGTGTGTGCATGTGTTGTTCTCCTGTAGTTATTTACCAAACATCGCAATAAACTCCCTGATAGACCTTCAGTTTGTGTGGTTCATTTCTCCTTCCACACAAAGTTCCAGCCGATAGTTCCTTATCCCTCAAGTTGAGCAGTCGGCTGGAACTAAATACCTCGTGACTACACGAGACAAATACCTTCAAAAAACATACGGCATAACTGAACAGACATACAGCGAAATGTTGTTAAGTCATTCTGGCAAGTGCTGGATATGTGGCAGGCCACCTAAAACAAGAAAACTCGCTGTTGATCACGATCACAAGTCAGGCAATGTCAGAGGCTTACTTTGCTGGCAATGCAATAAGGGTTTGCAAGTATATGGCGACAGTCCAGACAGACTGGAGAAAGCAGCAGTTTATCTGAGGAATGCTATTCAAATATTTTCGAACGATAAATAGAGACAGAGGTAATACAATTATGAGCTTTTTCAAATCCATCGAGAACTTCTTTTCTAAAGTCTTTACAAAAGCCCCGTCAACATTGGCTGTTTCACTTTCAGTTGTAAGCACCGTGGCACCACTTGCTGAAGCTGCAATGGCTCTGGTTGATCCATCAATGGAACAGGAAGCACAGCCAATTATCACTGAAGTACAGAGTGATCTTGGCGTTCTTTCTCAGACTCTGAAGACTGGTTCCACAGCAAATGTTGCAGCTTTGGTTGCATCCATCCAAGCAAATCTTGGCAGTCTGTTGACTGCTGGTCATATCAAAGACCCTGCAAATGTCCAGAAGGCAACTGCATTGGTCAATTTGATTTCTGCTGAATTACAGAATATTGTTCCTGCTGCCTAATCACTTTACATATCAGCATTGGAGATACATAGATACATGAACTTAAAGAAACTAATCGCATCGTGTGCATTGGCACTTAGTATGCTGGCTGGACATGCCGTGGCGCAGCAACCTCAAACACAGCAAGCACCGTTGTTTGCGTTTAACGCAAAGTATGTTAACGGTGTAGCTCCCGGCTATGCACCATGCGGCACAGTGAATGGAGTGACATCCATTAATTGTCAATCTATCACTGGGTTAAACGTTCAGATCGGACTTGGTACATGCAACCTACTGGGTAGCATCATTACATATTCAGGCGGAACTTTTTCCCTTTCACCCAGCACCACAACCTATGTATATCTGAATACTTCCTCAAGTTGTGCTGTTTCTACAAAGACAACTGCATTTGTGGGCACTGATATTCCTATTGCAACGATTGTTACAGGATCATCTGGAATCACTTCTATTGCTGATGATAGAACGGTGTTTTCGGTTAATTCAACAGGTGGTAGTGGATCGGTTTCAGGTCAAGCTACAGGTGTCGTACCTCTTGCTACGGGTGCTACTGCCATCGGCGCTCAATCCCATATTGATGACGGAGTAACTAGTGCTGGAAATGTAACATCATCAGAACCCATCGTCACTCCAAGCATCGACGACAATCAGAGCACCCCGAAAGTCAGCGTTGACCCGGTAAACCGCGTTTTGAAGGATGGTTCAGGGAATACCATCGTCCAGTGGGCAAACAAAAACAACGTCCTTTTTGGAAACACAGCAGGCGCACGCTTGGGAAGCTCTGCTGACAACAATGTGTTCCTTGGTGAGTTTGCAGGAGATTGCAGCGGATACAACGGCCTGTATAACATTGCCATCGGTTACTTCTCCAACTTTGGTGGATGTACTACAAATGCATCCAGCCAAAATATCGCCGTTGGATACGAAACCTTGTATCACATGACTACATCTATCGGTAACATCGCCATCGGCGATACCGCTGGCTTCGGAATTACAAGTGGGTCTTTCAACGTGTTGCTCGGATATCAAACAGGTGACTCACTTACATCTGATGGCGACAACGTTTTCATAGGCAATGGAGCGGGACTCTCACAAGCAGGGGCAGCAGCAGCTAATGTCTTTATAGGCTACAATTCTGGTGGGTCAAATGCGACAGGCGTGGCAAACACCGCCGTTGGAAACGCTTCAATGTACGGCGTTCCCGGTCAGTCCAACACATCGATTCGAAACACTGCTATTGGGGCAGAAGCTTTAGCCTCTGTAACTACTGGATTTAATAACGTGGCTGTTGGTAGTGAAACTATGTCTTGGAACACTCCGCTGACAGGTAACGATAACGCAGCACTGGGTAACTTTTCTGGTGGAGCACGAAGCATCAGTCCTACTCCCAATGTCAGCTACATGGCTTGCCCGGTTACCGCAACCAACACGAATCAGACGTTCACAATTACGTGTGTGGTTCCAAAACCGCCGTCGATTTCAGGTGGCGTGGATGCAGCCAGCAACGTTTACTACCTTATGGATTTCACGAACAGATATACGTCTGGGAACACAAGTGGCGATCTTACCATCCCACCGATCACAACTTACAATCCTACAACTGGCGTTGTATTGCTCTCGGCGGCGTTGACAAACACAGTGCATATAAATGATGTTGTGTGGATTTTTGGCGGTGGGGGTGCGCTTGGATACACGGTCGCGAAAGTAACCACGGCAAACACTGGCAGCACATTTACCACGAACTTTTCGACCAACCTTCCCACGGTAACGGCTGGTAGTCCGTCTTTCTCAGTGGCTGATGTTACCACTAACTCAAATTACTTTCCTTACATTACGACCTATGTACAAGGAACTGGCGTAATAACACTATCGTATGCAATTGCACCTACTCCAGCAGTGGGAGACATCATCCAAGTCTTTTACCCTATGACCTATACCACCAGTGTGTTTCTTGGTAACGATTCTGGTGGTTCTCTAAACACAGGTTCTGGTGATGTGTTTTTAGGATTCCGTTCTGGTAGCTGGTTGCAGAATATATCGAACACGCTTGTGATAGACAATCAGGACAGAGGACCCGCAAATGATCTGACGAGCGCGCTCGTGGTGGGAACCTTTTCCTCGACTCCCCAAAATCAAAATCTCAGAGTCAATGGAACTTTGCAGGATGGGTTCACCTATAGCGCTACTGGCGTTCCCCTTCCAACATGCAATTCGGGAAGCGTGAACACCAAAGCAGTTGTCAGCGATGCCACCTCACCGACCTATTTGGGCACATATTCTAGCGGAGGAACCGTCATCGCGCCTGTAATGTGCAACGGAACAAATTGGATTACTTATTAAACCCTGCTCGACTGTTATCGCGTCAGGTGGAAGTGAGTTCAGTGTACTGTGTGGAGCAGCAGATACCTCTACATATAACTACGATATTTTGAACTTAAATATCATATTTGGTCAGGCAGTTATCGAATGGTAACATTTGACGACTGTTTGACCAAAAATATAATTATTCTGACCAAACTAACTATTTTATTCCGGTTACAACCCTGTCATACTAGTTGTGTAAGTCGGATTCAGACCCATTAAAGGGCATTTTTCATCGGACTTGCTAAATAGAATTGAGCAGTAAGCAGGTGATCAGACCTGAGACGGCACGAGGAAATGAAAATCACAAGTTCAGTTATTGATTCGGTTGGTCAACCTTCCAAAATGACCTTTTCATAATCCTCCTACCCCGACATCTCTGATCAGGTGTCGGGATTTTTTTATGGGGGCAGGAAGAATATGACTTTTACAGACAGAAACGGAAGGCAATTGCAGCATCGTGATTGGGTCCGAACAGTGGACTCCAGCACAGACAAAATCATCGTTGCTCAGTTCGATCTGAATTGGTACGCGATTGGAATGGCCACAAGATTCGGAACGAAAGTGGCGGATTGCGAATGGATGAGCGAAGGTGACGTAATGCT
>Ga0207033_1142_pt1 | contig 14898 bp, 9 predicted proteins | sample Alteio_BWMinCont_35_FD_153262 | JGI IMG/M metagenome (GOLD analysis project Ga0207033, IMG submission 153262) | Enriched cells from forest soil in Barre Woods Harvard Forest LTER site, Petersham, Massachusetts, United States -... | ecosystem: Environmental > Terrestrial > Soil > Temperate forest >... | reverse complement strand
TTTTCCGAGGAAGGAGGCCAGCTTGACGCGTTGGGCTTCGCCGCCGGAGAGGGTATCGGAGGACTGGCCCAGCTTGACATAGCCCAGCCCCACGTCGTTGAGCGGCTTTATTTTCTGAAGGATATCTTTTTCGTCCTTAAAAAAATCCAGGGCTTCGTCGACGCTCATCTCCAGCACCTGGTAGATGTTTTTTTCCCGATAGTTCACTTCCAGGATCTCTTCCTTGAAGCGCTTGCCGCCGCAGACTTCGCAGGTCAGGTGGACGTCGGCGAGGAACTGCATCTCCACGACCTGTTCGCCTTCGCCTTTGCAGGTATCGCAGCGGCCGCCGTCGACGTTAAAGGAAAAATGTTTGGGCTGAAAGCCGCGCATCTTGCTGAGGGGCTGGCTGGAATAGAGGTCCCGGATCTCGTCATAGGCCTTTATATAGGTGACGGGGTTGCTGCGGGAGGATTTACCGATCGGGTTCTGATCGACCATCTCCACCTGGGAGAGGAAGTCGATATCGCCTTTGATCGCCTTGTGAAGACCCACCTTATCTCCGGGTTCGCCTTTTATCTTCTGCAGCGCCGGGTAGAGGATCTGTTTGACGAGGGTGGTCTTACCGCTGCCGCTGACGCCGCTGACCACGCAAAGCATGCCCAGGGGAAATTCGACGGTAATGTCTTTTAAATTATTCTGGCGGGCTCCTTCGACGATCAGGGATCGGCTCCATTGGCGAACCAGGGGCGGCGGCATAATGGTCAGCTCGCCCTTCAGGTATTTGCCGGTAAGGCTGTCCTCGTTGGCGATCAGCGCGTGGTAATCACCGGCGGCGACGACCTCCCCGCCGAGGTGGCTGGCCAGCGGGCCCATATCGATGATATAGTCCGCTTCGCGCATCATCATTTCGTCGTGTTCGACGACCACAACGGTATTTCCCAGGTCGCGCAGTTCCTTCAGCACGCGGATCAGCCGTTGGGTATCCCGGGAGTGGAGACCGATAGAGGGTTCGTCGAGGATATACAGGGAATTGGTCAGGTTGCTGCCGAGGGAACGGGTGAGCTGGATGCGCTGGCTTTCGCCGCCGCTGAGGGAATTGGCGAGGCGGTTCAGGGTAAGATAGCCCAGACCTACATCGAGCAGGGTGCGCAGCCGGTGGTGGATCTCGATGAGGATCCGTTTACCGATCTGTTGTTCATGGGGTTCCAGCAGCAGGTTGTCGAACCACTGCGCAAGATCGCGGACGGGCATTTCGCAAAGCTCCCCAATATGACGGCTGTTAATCTTTATATACAGGGCTTCTTTTCGCAGCCGGTAGCCATGGCAATCCGGGCATTCCGTCCGACCACGGTATCGCGAAAGGAGCACGCGGTATTGTACTTTATAGAGGTTGCGTTCGACTTCCGCAAAAAATTCATTGATACCCTGGGCATGTTCATTGCCTTCCCATAGGATCTTATATTGTTGTTTGTTCAGGTCGATGATGGGTTTATGGACGGGGAAATCGAACTTTTTGGCGGCTTTTATAAACTGGTCGCGCCACCAGACGAGCTTTTCTCCTTTCCAGGGGGCGATAGCCCCTTCATAGACGCTGAGTCTTTTATCGGGTATGACAAGATCGGCGTCGATACCCAGCACCTGGCTGAAACCTTCGCAGGTGGGGCAGGCGCCATAAGGGTTATTAAAAGAGAAAAGGTTGGGGACGGGTTCTTCGAAGGTCAGACCATCCAGTTCGAAGCGGTTGGAAAAAGGAAGACGGCGGTCGCTATTGATTTCCAGCTGCAATTCGCCTTCACCTTCGTAAAAGGCAGTAGTCACCGAGTCTGAAATGCGGTGACGGTCGTCTTCGTCAAAGTCTTTGGCTACCAGGCGGTCGATAAGAATATAGGTGGCGGTAGCAGGGAGCTTCTTTTTCAGCTCTTTATCTTCCATTTCCAGGAGGTCTTCGATTCGGAGGGTGACCCCGGCGGCATAGAGGCGGGAAAATCCTTTTTGGAGGAGGATATTGAGCTCTTCCTTTATGTCACGGTTTTTGTGCTGTTTAAAGACGGTCAGCAGCAATACCCGGTCTCCGGGGGTCAGGGCGGCGATAGCCGATACGACATCGGTGACATCATCTTTTTTTACGGGGCGGCCCGAGATGGGGGATATGGTTTTTCCGACGCGGGCGAACAGCAGGCGCAGATAATCGTAGATTTCAGTCATGCTGCCGACGGTAGAGCGGGGGGTCCGGGTGATGACTTTTTGCTCGATGGCGATAGCGGGGCATAGTCCTTTAATATAATCTACGTCCGGTTTGTCCATCCGGGCCATAAATTGACGGGCGTAGGCGCTAAGGCTTTCTGCGTATCGGCGTTGTCCTTCGGCAAATAGCGTATCGATGGTCAGGGATGACTTACCCGAGCCGGACACGCCGGTAACGACGACCAGTTTGTTGCGCGGGATGGAAACATCGACATTTTTTAAGTTGTGGACCCTGGCCCCTTTTATAAAGATGGCATCGGCTGGAGGCGCCGCTGCGGTAAGGGTCAATTTTTTGGCTGCCTTCTGTTTTACTTTACCCGAAATACTCATAATCTAATATAACAAAGCTACATGAAAATGAATGAAGAAAAGTGGCCCGAAAATTGCCTGTCTGATTCCCATATCTTTACCCATTTCCTATATTTGGAAAACGAGATAGGACAAAATAAGTACTTACCTTATTGATTACTGGGGGTTGGGAAGAATTAAAAAACAAAAAATTTCCCAAAATGTTGTTTATTCCAAAAATTGTATATCTTTAAAGCCTATTAGTACAAGATTTATTTGTACACAATCGGAACCGGAATGTGAATATCATTAATTAACTGACTTTTTCAAAACTCGTTGCCTATAGATTGATCACTTCTACATAGAAAAGCCAAGCCATCTTTAAAATCCAAAATATATCCTATCACCTTTTAAAACCGTAGAAGTTTATGACGTTGCTACGCAAAAAAACTGACCACGAACTTATCCACCAATTCAGGGATGGCGATCTTTATGCGCTTGAAGCGTTGATCGTCCGTCACAAGGATAAGCTGTACACATCCATTCTTTTCCTGGTTAAGGACAAATACCTTGCCGAGGATATTTTCCAGGACGTTCTTATCAAAATCATCGACACCATTCGGGGTGGCCGTTACACGGAAGAGGGTAAATTCCTTCCCTGGGCCATGCGGATTGCGCACAATCTCTGCGTCGACCATTTCCGGAAGGTAAAGAGAACTCCGGCGATCAAGACCAGCGATGACCGGGACATTTTTGAAGTGCTGCACTTCACGGAAGAAGGCGCGGACACCAAGATGATGAAACGCCAGAGTCATGACAGGGTCAGGCAGATGCTGGACTTGTTACCCGAAGATCAGCGGGAAGTAATCATCCTTCGTCATTATGCAGATCTGAGCTTTAAGGAAATCGCCGCTTTGACCAATTGCAGTATCAATACTGCGCTGGGTCGGATGCGCTATGGCCTGATCAATCTGCGCAAGATGATGACTGAAAAAAAGATTGCCTTGTAGAAATTTTTACTTTACAAAGATTTTGGAAAGATGGAAGCCCATTTGGAGGTACGAAGAACTCAGGTGGGTGGTTTTTTTAAGAATCTTTAACTGCCTTTTAAGTACGGGGAACGGACAGAACCGCTAACTTCACTGTGTGAAAAGATCCATTAAAAAAATTATTAAAGGTTCCCGCTCGAACAGAGTGGGGACTTTTTTTTGCGTCATTATGTCTATGATGGCGGCAAAAGAAAAGCTTGTCATTCCGACCCTCCATCCGGCGTTAAGCACTTGCCCTTAGTCTTGCCGGAAGGTTGGGGCGGAATGACGCCTAATTGACAAAAGACCGTATAAAAGCGGTCTTTTGTTTTTTTCATAGAAGGGGTAGGACCCTCACCGGAGCCAACGGGGGAGTCCTTTTTTTCGTTAGATATGTAGTTAAACCCATTACCTTGGCGCCTGAGAGCAGTTTCAACAAAATCCAGCCTTTTCTTCCGATAGCCTTTATAGTCTTTATTGTCTTTTTACTCTTTCCGAATTTCTTCTATTCCCCTGTGAGTGCGGGGCTCGATGCTTCCTATAACGTCGCTATCAATCTTGCCTGGAAATACCACCTGATCTTCGGAAAGGATTTCGTTTTCACCTTCGGGCCGCTGGGTATTCTGAATCACCGGATTTCCCTGGCTGTACCGGAATGGGTCTATCTGCTGTCGGATATCTACAGCCTTGCCACTTTAATTCATGTTTTGAATGCGGCGTTATATCGACGCCTCCGGCTGCTCCCGGCGGTCTTTCTTTTCCTGGCTTTTCTGCCCCAGATCTATGGCACGATGTTCGACCGGTACTTCCTGTTTTTCCTGTTTTATCTATTTTCTTTCATCAAAAAGCCCGATAAGACGGTCTTTCTGTTGCAAGCGGCTTTTCTTTCCCTCCTCTCCTTTTATTTCCAGGTCAATCTGGGTGTAATGGCGATCGTCCTTTTTATGGCCATGCTCATTTATATGCTGGTCATAAAAAAGGTGAGCCTGCAACGCGGAGCGTTGATCCTGACTGTCTATTCGCTGGCCCTGCTGTTGTCCGCCCGGTGGCTGCATGTCGATCTGAAAGGGTATTCCGAGGGTTCCTTCCATCTTATCGATTCCTTCCCCGATGCCATGTACCTGCAAGTGATACCCGGACAGTTAAGCGCGTCGCCGGCTGTAACAACCATTCTCCTGCTGGCGGCGGCTCCTGCCCTATACCTTTGGGTTGCGTCCCTGTATAAAAAGGATCTGCGGGGCCACCGGGACGAAATTTTCATCTTTGCATTGCTGACGGCAGTCGTCTTTATCTATTGCAAGAGTGCTTTCATCCGGCAGGACATTCCTCATGTCATTAATTTTTTTAAAATCAGCGGCCTGTTGGCTGCCCTGTTATACCTGTTCAGTCCCGTAGCGGAAAGAAAGCTGGTTGGAGTTTGTTGCTGGTCGATCCTGTTCATTTCCTACCAGTGCATGGAGGTATTTTCCGGGGGGCTCGCCCGGGTGATACCGCCATCTTTGCTGGCTGATAAGGTGATACATATCGGAAATTATTTTGGCCAGTTGGCCACCTACGGGCAGCATCGGGATCCTGTGGGACCGGTAAACCCGGAATTGAAAAAGATCATCGGTGATCATACTGCCGACGTGATCCCCTGGGAGATATCCAAAATCTGCTTTAACGGGTTGCGCTACGATCCGAGGCCCGTCATACAGTCCTATAGTGTCTATGACCCTTACCTGGACGGTCTCAATGCGGCAAAATACCTCTCTGCCGATGCCCCTGATTATATTTTATTCTCGGTGAACAGCATCGACGATCGCTATCCTTTTTTTGATGAATCGAAGACAAAGCTGGCGATCTTCAGTCATTATACGATAGTGAAGGAAATAGACGGCGATCTACTCCTCAGGAAAAAAAACCGGGAAGATTTAATTGCATCGGCGGCGGTGACGACAAGCGGGAAGATCGGCGAGGATATCCTGCTGGACGACCGGCCCGACCTGGCCTATGCCAAAATAAGGGTGCGTTATTCGACCTGGGGCCGGATCGGGCGGCTTTTGTTTCAGCCGCCGCCCTTAAAAATAACGATCACGCTGCAAGACGATGAGACGGTGACTTACAGGGCTATTCCGCCGATGCTGGAAGATGGGGTCATCGTGAATCGTTATATCCGGAGGCTATCGGATTTTCGGTTGCTGATGCAATCGGCAGGCCGGTTGTACAGTCCTGTTAAAAAGATCCGTTTTGATGTTGACTCCGCGGATTCCCGGTTCGCGGATAGCATTGAACTAACGACTGTACATTATTCCTTTCCGCCCAGAACCGGTCCTGAAAATGTCAGCGATAGTCTGAGCATTGCTGTTCTTACCCGGCAATACAAGCCTCTCCGACGAGACAGTTCTTTTTTTAAACAGGATAATTTCCCTTGCATGATCGACGAACAGGAGTCCTACGCTCCCTTTATCCGGATAAGAGCATGGGGCAGCCGGCCAGGTGTGCCATACAGGGATATCCGTGCAACGGCCGTGTTAAAGGCCGGCAGGACGGTATATGAATTGCCTTCGGAAATGGAATACAGAAGTGATGTTGCGGCTGCCCTTCCGAATAAGGATAGCAGCACCGGAGCTGGTTTTATTGCCCGGGTCGCAAAATCGCAACTGCCTGCCGGGAGATACCAGGTGGGTATATTGATCGCCGATACGCCGCATAATGAACAATGGGTAAATTATACCGATCATATCGTGGTCGTTCCCTGATAGGACGCATCCTATTGATGTTTGAAGGCATCCAGGCCGCACTGGAGCCACGCGGCGTATTCTTTTGGATCGGGGGTATAGCCGACCGGGTAAGTCATTAATTTTTCATCCGGGCTGATGACGACATAGAGGGGTTGGGAGGCGTTCTTAAAATTCTCCGATTGGAGGGTGGCGAATTTATCGCCGATGGTAAGGATGTCCTTTTTACTGCCGTCGCCGGTCGTAAAGGAGAATTGCTGATCGTCGGGCAAAGCCTTGCGGTCGTCGACGTAAAGGGAAACGAGGATAAAATCATTCTTGATCAGTTCTTTCACACCCGTCTTTGGCCAGACATTCTCTTCCATTTTCCGGCAGTTGACGCAGGCCCAGCCGGTGAAGTCGATCAGGATCGGCTTGTGCTGCTCTTTGGCCAGCTGCAGGGCCTTATTATAGTCGTTGATCACGTTGGCTTCTACTTTGCCCGCAGCGTCACGGGAGTTATAGAGGCTATAGGAAAGCGGGGGCGGGAATCCGCTGACCAGGGAAAGATTGGCATAGGCTGTATTGGTGACGCCGGGAAGGAGATAAAGGACAAAAAGCAGGAAGAGTGTGGCGATGGTTATCCTGGCCGGGCTCAGTTTTTTGGGCGGCGGGTCGTGATGAAATTTGATGACGCCCAGCAGATAGAGCACAAGGGCAACGCCAATGGCGATCCACAAGCCGAAGAAGGTCTCTCTTTTCAATATTCCCCAGTGGGTGACCAGGTCTGCATTGGACAGATATTTTAGTGCCAGGGCCAATTCGATAAACCCGAAGACGATCTTCACGGTATTCATCCAGCCGCCTGACCTGGGAAGGGATTGAAGCCAGCTGGGGAAGAGGGCAAAAAGGGCAAAGGGTAATCCAAGCGCCAGGCCAAAACCAGCCATGGCGACAGTCAGCTGGACGGCGCCCCCGTTCTGCCCAAGTGCACCAACCAGCAAGGTGCCCAGGATGGGGCCGGTACAGGAAAAAGAGACGATGGCTAACGTGAGGGCCATAAAAAAGATACCGCCCAGGCTGCCAATACTCGATTTAGAATCCACCGAATTGGATACGCTGCTGGGCAGGGTAATTTCGAAAAGCCCGAAGAAGGAAAGCGCGAATACCAGGAAGATCACCGCAAAAGCCACGTTCAGCCAGACATTGGTGGAAATGGTATTGAGTATATTGGCATTATTGGCTTTTAGAAAATAGAAAGGGACGCTGATCAGCACATAGATCAGGAAAATAAAAAACCCGTAGATAAAGGCGTTAAAGATCCCTTTTGACCGGGAGGCCGATCGTTTGGTGAAAAAGGAAACGGTCAGCGGGATCATCGGGAAGGTACAGGGCATGATCAGGCCGACGAGACCGCCGAGGAAGCCAAGGATAAAGATGCCGAGCAGTCCTTTGGATTTTGAATTTTCGGTACCTGTTCCACCGCATTTGCTGACGGGGTTAGCCAGGTCGATAGAGGGTTTTTTCAGGTCGTTAGCGGCGCTGGCGGATCCCTGCGGACCCGCGGATTTGGCCACCAGTGCACCGTCGGTGCTGTGGCCGTAGCGGAAGGGTACGTCGATGGGGCCAACGACGGAATCTTTGTACACGGCGATAAAGGTGACGACACCTTTCAGATCGCCTGCGGCAGGGGGGGCGGACCCGGTCGCTGCAGGGGTGGTGGGCTGGATATGCACCAGCCATTGGGCGTCGCCGGTAAAGAAGCCGGTCTCGGCGTTGTTAAAAATGGGGTCTTTTTTACGCTGCAGCAAGCCTTTTTCTTCAATGCCCAGGATCTTCGCATGGGAAGTCGTATCCAGGTTCACGCGGGAGTAGCCCAGGGTATCGGGGTTGGTAGTAGAATACAGTCTCCAGCCATCCCTGATCCTGGCGTGCAGGACGAGAACGGGGCTGCCGTCCGCAGCTTTCTGTGCGCCGAATTCCCAGCTGACCACGTTTTGGGTGCTGTCGGTTTGCTGGGCAAAGGCCCTTTCCTGGGAGAAGATAAATATGGATAAGACGGCCAGCAGTAAGCTGGGGGGATTTAGCAGCGGGGTAAAAGGGGATCTTTTATGCGGGCGCATGTTACCCTCCGATATTTACCTTGATATCGACATCGGCGGGTGGCAGGCATTCGTGATCGTTGCAGACCATAAACTCGACCTTGCCGGCCAGGCTGGTTTTTACATTACTTTTTAACTTGACGACCTGGACGAAGTCCACTGTCTTCTCGTAATATTTTACATCATGGTTCCAGGCGGTCTCGAATTTCTTTACCAGCTGACCTTTTTCTTTTACGGCGCCGTCCAGGGAGAAGAAGGGGCTTTTTGTAAAGGTGAAGGCGGTGGGGATCGGACCATCGCCACCCGCATCCTGCGCATAAAGATGGTAGTCGCCGCCGATGGTAGCGGTCATATGTACTTCATACGTTCTATCGGCGATCTTTTTGGCGGTATAGCTCCAGTTGACTTGTTTGGAGGACTGTGCGATGGCCAGGCTGCCGGTCAGTATGGATAGCCCAACGAGTAATATTTGCTTCATATGGTTCAAAGTTCAGCTACGGAATGTTAGAAAAAAATTAAAAATTGGCCACTGCGGCTTTTGGCGTGATGGGCTGGGCGTTGGCATGGATGAACAGCGCCCGGAGGATGGATTGTCCATCGATATTGCCCAGGGCCTCCGAGCAAGCCCGTTCGGGATGGGGCATCATTCCAAAGACGTTGCGGTCCTTATTGCAGATGCCGGCGATATTTCTTAGCGCACCGTTGGGGTTAGCCGCAGGCAGGATTTCGCCGTCGGCGTCCGAATACCGGTAGATCACCTGTTGGCCGGCTTCGAGTTCATCGAGGGTTTTTTCATCGGCATAGTACCGGCCTTCGCCATGGGCGATGGGTATTTTCAGGGCGCGGCCTTTGTCGCCGGTCCCCCGCAGATAAATATTTTTGGAGATAAACTGCTGATTGGCATTGCGAAGCAGGGCGCCGGGCAGGAGGTGTGATTCGCAAAGGATCTGGAATCCATTGCAAACGCCCAGGACCTTCCCGCCGTCGGCGGCGAAGCGGGTGATGCTTTGCATAATGGGGCTAAAGCGGGCGATGGCGCCGCAGCGAAGGTAATCGCCGTAAGAAAAGCCGCCGGGCAGAACGATGCAGTCGTCTTTGCCCAGGCCGCCCAGGTCTGTATTCTTGTGCCAAAGCATGACCACTTCCTGGTTGAGGTCGTATTGGAGGGCATCCTGCATGTCACGATCGCAATTGGAACCGGGGAAAACGACTACTCCAAATTTCATGGGCGCAAGTTTTTAGGGGGTAAAGGTACGAAATCAGATAAAATAGTTCATGAACAAGATATAGGCCACTATAAGCCAATGCAATAGAAGGGGTCCTATGTTGCGTTGGGGATAATAATAGGCGGCGGCGTGAAAGGCGGCGAAGGGGACGGCCATGATGATCCAGTTCTCGTAAGAGTTGACGCGGTTTATCAGAATGATGATCACCGCGACGAGCAGATAAAGGAGGAGCAGGCTCCAGCTCTTCCGGATCTGGATAAGGAATTTGCTGAGGTTTTTCTGGACGAAATATCCGCCGATAATAAAAGGGATAACCAGCCAGGCCATCCCCAGGGAGACCCATATGGAGGTAGGAAAGGCCGGAACGGTGAAAACGATCCTGGGAACGATGTCAGCCCAGGACCAATGGCCGGACAGGTAAAGGATAAGGAAAAGAAAATAATAGGGAAAGGTAAAGCCGAGCAGACCGACAAACCATTCGCGGATCCGGAAGGGGCGCATGGTGAGCAGTCCGAAAAGCACCAGCAGCAAAAAGGCCACTGCGGGGACATAGAGCAGGGAGACGATGCCCACCCACAGGCCGATATTGAAGATGGCGGTACCGGGCCTGGGGCTGTTGTATAGTTCCAGCATGCGGTACCATACCCAGATCATGATCGTATTGATCAGCAGGGGGGCGGAAAAATGATTCCAGTCCGGTAGCAGGGAGGTGATCAGGATATAGGACATACCGGGCAGCCAGGTAGGTTTTGGCAGTACTTTGTCGTGGTTAAAGATCCGGTTGAACAAAGCGGCCTGGCTAAACAGGAGCAGGAAGGTCAACAGGGAGAAAAAAAAGAGGGTTTGGTGAAAAAGCGTGTTCAGGCCGTTCAGGATCAGTCTGTACAGGTAATTGTCTTCGGGATGCAAATCCGGCGCGACGGGGTGCAGGAACAGGGAAAATTTGAGCACCAGGGCATAAACCAATAAAAATAGAACGTTAGCGGGGTGTTTCTGCTTAAAGATACCGATCACCGGGTCATAAGTTACAATTTAAAAATCAACTTTTGCGAAGCAAAGATAGTTCCTGTAGAGACACGGAATGACAGATTCCCAACTGCTGACCTGTTTGCCATAGCGGGGCATAAAATCGTACCCCCTGTCCAGGTTATGGAGGGTAGGATAGCGGGTGAGCCTGCCTTCCGGCGAAATGCTCTGATCGTTGAGGAGCATATTCCGGCGTTCGTACAAATTGAACAGAAAATGCAGCTCTCCGCCGGTGTTGACGAGCTCATGGGAAATCAGGTTTTCCGTTTCGTCATCGAACTGGCTTTTGGGGATGATATTACTCCATTGCAGGTTGCTCTCCTTATCATAGGAAAGCACCATGATATTTTCCGCATGAAAGCGGGTGGCATAGTTGCCGTAATTCCTTGCCCAGGGGTTATAATAGGGGCTGTAATAGGGGGAGTAAAAGCCCGGGCCATAGCCGGGGTTCATGTAGTCCCAGCGATTGAACATGCTGCCCCGGGACGTTGTGTACAGGGATTCGCTGACCAAGAGGTATCCCCCATCCCTTTTTGTTATTATGTGTTTGATAAAGAAATCGTTAAATGCAGTCTTTACACTGGCGTCCGTGCTTTTGGCAAGGGCCCGGAGCTCGTCGGAGAAAACGGTAACCTTTTCCTCCTGACGGCTATTGCTGGCCTTATCCCAAAGAACGGTATACTGTCCTTCAATGTTTCCCCGCCGTTGTTGGTAGTAAAACCCGGAGATGATATACCGGTTATTGTTATTGTCTACTTTTATCTTGATCTCGTCCAGGATACGGTCGCCGGCGCCGATATCTCTTATGGAGAAGCTGTCGGCGGTGGGGCCTTTTGTGACGACGGAGACGCGGGATACATAGTCATTGCTGCCGCTGCGCAGGTATTTGGCGAATACAAACTGGCCTTCGTCGTCGACCAGGAAATCGGTGAAGAGGTCGTTGCGTTCTTCCATGGGAAGATAGAGGCGGTGGCGGTCGATCAGCTTGAGGTCCGCATCATACAGAAAGGTGGTGAACAGGAAGTTTTTGGGGTCTTTGCTATTGATCTTATAGATCATGATCCGCTGCCGGTTTTCGCTGAAAATGGTCGTGTAGATCTTGTTATTGGAAGCAAAGCCGACCTGGGTGGTATCCAGTTCTATCGGCTGGCCGATCAGCTGTGCCTGGGGGTTCAGTTTGACGGCCGCGATATGAACGATGCTTTTCTTCTGGTATTCATAGATCAGGATAAAATAATCCGGATAGGCGACAAAGTCGATATTGATATACCTCTCCGGCATAAAGGTCAGCGGCACCCGCTGCTGCACCCTCATATCGCTATCGTAAAGGCTGATGGCGCTATTGGCACCGTTGTTCTTGAATACCAAAAAGTTGTCATTTAACTTCCCGATGATCTCAAAATTGGTCCGGCGGCCATCTTCCTTTTCGGGCTCTGAATAGAAGATCTGTGAGACCTGGGCTTTTACCGGGGAGGAATTCAGCAACGCAAGTGTTATCAACAGGATGGACAAAAATCTTCTCATAGTTTGGCACTACGTTTTAATATTGTAAGATAGGTAAAAGTACGGTGTTTCTAAATGTTAGGTTGCTCCCAATGCCTTTTCATCCAAATCATACTACCTTTACCGCTTTGCGGCAAGATGGGGCAAAAAACAATTCATTAACGAATGGAGGTGCAAATTTTAACAAATAAGTGAGCAAGCAGATCAATAAGGTAAGTTTTGCCAATCTTGTCATTGCGTTAGGGATCATTTATGGCGATATCGGAACCTCGCCGCTCTATGTTTTGAACGCGATCATCCACGGAAGGGTGATTGAGGAAAAGCTGATCCTGGGTTGTCTTTCCTGTATTATCTGGACCCTGACCCTGCAAACGACGATAAAATATGTCTGGCTGACCTTAAAAGCCGACAATAACGGGGAGGGGGGTATTTTTTCCCTGTATGCCCTTGTCCGGCGTCAGAAAAGGTGGCTGGTGATACCGGCGATGATTGGTGGCGCCGCCCTGTTGGCGGACGGGATGATCACCCCGCCGATCTCCGTGACCTCGGCCATCGAGGGGTTGCGGCAGATGCATGGTTTCCGCTATGTCGATCAATCGACGATCGTCTATATAGTGCTGGGGATCCTGGTGATCCTCTTTTTCCTTCAGCAATTCGGAACGGATTCTATCGGCAAGTTGTTTGGCCCGATCATGTTTATCTGGTTCACCATGATGGCGGTGCTGGGGAGCAGCCATCTGCTGGACGATCCTGGCATTTTCCGGGCCCTTAGTCCCTATTATGCGATCGAGCTGCTGACGACTTATCCCAAGGGGTTCTGGATCCTGGGTGCGGTCTTTCTTTGTACGACGGGGGCGGAGGCGCTGTATTCCGATCTGGGGCATTGCGGGAGGAGCAATATCCGTTATTCCTGGATCTATGTAAAAACCTGTCTGATCCTGAACTACCTTGGTCAGGGGGCGTGGCTGCTGACGCAGTATAAAGGCAGGGTCTTCGATACCAACCTGGGCAATCCCTTCTATAATATGATGCCGGCCTGGTTTGTGATACCAGGTGTCATCATTGCCACGGCAGCCGCCATTATTGCCAGCCAGGCGTTGATCACCGGTTCGTATACGCTGATCAGCGAGAGCATGCGGCTGAATCTCTGGCCCAAGCTGAGGATCAGTTATCCGACGGAGGAAAGGGGGCAATCCTATATTCCGGCCATCAATTTCCTACTGTTTTTGGGTTGTTGCGGGATCGTGCTCTATTTCCAAAGTTCGGCTCATATGGAGGCGGCCTATGGACTGGCCATAACGCTTTGTATGCTGGCGACCTCGATCCTTTTCTCCAACTACCTGATCAGCCGCCGGACGAATCCGATGCTGATCTATCTCTACCTCGCGGTATACCTGAGCATCGAGCTTAGCTTCCTGTTTGCCAACCTGGATAAATTCCCGCACGGCGGCTTTGTCACGCTGATCGTGGGCGGCGGCCTGTTCGCTGTCATGTATGTCTGGTGGCGGGCGAGGAAGATCAAGAACAGGTATGTGGAATTTGTAAGGATGGAGCATTATATTCCGCAGATCCAGGAGCTGAGCAATGACCGGACGGTTGGCAAATATGCTACGCACCTGGTGTATATGACCAGCGCCAACAATCCGAAGGAGATCGAGCATAAGATCATCTATTCCATTCTGAACAAGAAGCCGAAGCGGGCGGATATCTATTGGTTTGTCCATGTGGACACGCTGGACGACCCTTATACCGCCGAATATTCGGTGGACCATATCATTCCCAATGATATTATCCGCGTCGAGTTCAGGCTGGGCTTTCGGATAGAGCCCAAGATCAGTTTAATGTTCAGGAAGGTGGTGGAAGACCTGGTGAACAACCGGGAGGTCAATGTTACCAGCCGGTATGAGTCGCTGGAGCGCAACAATGTAGTCGGTGATTTCCAGGTCATCGTGATGGAAAAATATCTGAGCCAGGACAATGAGCTGCCTTTTCATGAGCGAGTGGTGATGAAGCTCTATTTCTGGCTAAAAGAGCTGAGCTTGTCCGAAGAACGGGGTTTTGGGCTGGACCCTTCGAATGTGACGATCGAGAAATTCCCGCTGATCGTGTCGCCGGTGCCCGACTTCAATCTAAAACGGATCGAGAGTGAGTAGGAAAATTTTTTGGCGGTGGGTGAAGGTAATCTTGTTGCTCTATGGGGTGATCGGGATCATTGCGTATCACACGCAGGACTATTTCATCTGGCATCCGGAGGCGGTGCCTGCGTCGACGGTCTATAATTTTGGTCCTCAGCCGCACGGAGAGCTGAATATCCCGATCGATCCGACGACGAGCCTGAACCTGATGGAATTCAGAGCTACCGACCGTCCGGCGGACAGCCTGGCGAAGGGCGTGGTGCTTTATTTTCACGGCAACCGGCAGAATGTTGAGGCGTATGGCCGGGATGCCCCCGATTTTACGCGCAAGGGCTATGAGGTATGGATATGGGATTATCCCGGGTATGGCAAAAGCACGGGTGAGTTAAGCGAGCAAAAGCTGTATGACTATGCACTTGTGCTGTACAAGCTGGCGCGAAGCCGGTGGCCGCCGTCGAAGATCATCCTGTACGGGCGCAGCATCGGGACGGGTATTGCGGCGCAGCTGGCGGATATCCGCGACTGCCGGCGGCTGATCCTGGAATCGCCTTATTACAGTATAGAGTCTCTGGCCAATCGTTATTTGCCGGTGTATCCCTGGGGTAGGATGTTGCATTATCATTTTCCCGTCTATTCGCATCTGCCGGCCGTTACGGCGCCGGTCA